>Ga0105049_10001297_pt1 | contig 29449 bp, 25 predicted proteins | sample MAT06_FD_78087 | JGI IMG/M metagenome (GOLD analysis project Ga0105049, IMG submission 78087) | Freshwater microbial communities from Lake Fryxell liftoff mats and glacier meltwater in Antarctica - MAT-06 | ecosystem: Environmental > Aquatic > Freshwater > Ice > Liftoff microbial mat | place... | reverse complement strand
TCGCCCTTGTACTCCAGCGCCAGGGTGACATTGTAGACCGGATAGCCGTGGGCGAAGTTGGTTGTGCCATCGACAGGGTCGACGTACCAGCGGTAATCGCTCCCATGGTCATGCAGGCCACTCTCTTCGGCGACCACCGTATGGTTGGGGAAATGGGCGCTCAAGCGTTCGAGGATGAGCGCTTCGCTGGCCCGGTCGGCTTCGGTCACCAGATCCTGCTCGCCTTTGATCTCAAACCGGACGCCTTTGTCAAAGTACTTGCTCGTGAGGGCACCAGCTTCACGAGCGATTCCGGCGGCTACCTCGAGGTAGGAAGTCATTTAGCAGTCAGGGTCCTCAAACAAGTACTTGATCTCGTGCTTGTAAACAAACAAGTTCGGCCCCTCTTCCCGCGTCAGTCGGATAAAGTGCCGGTCATAGTACTCCACCGTTCCGTGCAGCAGGTCGTTGTTGTGCAGCTTCAATACGACGGGAGTCTTACCGTCAATCAACTGCTTCAGATAGACCGGTTCGGCCTGCGTGCTGTCGGGAGCGAGCGTCTTAGCTTTTGCCACTAGTACTAGTCCGAATCTCCATAATAGCCGTTACGCGACAGAAGCTGCAAACCCTCGCTCGCCACGCTGGCCCCGGTAAGACGAACCCGCACCGGGTGAAAGGGTTTCGCGTCCGCCGGCAACTGGCGCGGATAGTACCCCAGAAGATACTGCGTGCGCAGGTCGCTCAAGATCGCCGCGAAGGCCGCGTCGAGCTCTTTACCCAAAGTGGGCTGAAAAATGCGGCCGCCGGTGCTGCCGGCCAGAGTGGCCAGTGCATTTTCGCCGCCAACATTTCGGCCGACGTCGGCGGCAATTGGTACGACGAGGATGGAGTAGATGACGGCATCGGCGCGCTGGGCGGCTTCCAAGGCATCGCGATATTTCTTTCGCGACGTGGTATCGCCGCCATCGGTCACCACCACCAGCACCCGCCGGCCCGAACGCCGTTCAAGGTCCTGCGAGGCGAACCAGAGCGCGTCGTACAGCGACGTGCCGGAGAGCGGCTTCAGCTTCATCAGCGGCTTCAGCACACGGTCCAAGGTCCGGGTGAAACCGGCTTCCATCCGCACTTCATCGTGAAAGCTGTAAAGTGAAGCGCGGTCTAGGTCGTTGCCCTCTTTGAAAAGCGCGCTCAGGAAGCCCCGGATCGCGCGCATTTCGTATTGCAAATTGGTCGCCGTCGACAGGCTGGTATCCACCAGCAGGGACACCGACAAGGGCTGGGCGGTGGAGCGCTCGAAGACCGCGATCTCCTGCTTCACACCCGTGTCTTCGACGGAAAAATCCTCCCGCTTCAGGTTGCCGATCGGCTCGCCGGTGGGGCTCTTCACGGTCACCAGCAGGCGTACGAGCTTTACATCCACGCGGATGGTAGGCGGCTCCTGGGCCAATAAAACCGGGGCCGTCAGTAGAGTGCGCCGTTTCATTGCCCCGCGCGGGTCACCACCGCATCGTCCCAATCGCCATCCACCCAAACCTCGCCATCGGCGAAGTATTCCTTCTTCCAGATCGGCACCGTCTTCTTCAGCCGGTTGATGCCATCGAGCGCCGCGGCAAACGCCGGCCCCCGGTGCGGCGACGTGGCGATCACCACCACACTCGCTTCGCCGATTTCGAGGCGGCCTAACCGATGCACCAACGCAATGCGGCTGATGGCATGCGCACCGGCAATCTCGCGCCCAATCTGCGCCATCAGCTTGATGGCCATCGCTTCGTAGCACTCATAATCAAGGAAGCGCGTGGCGCGGCCTTTGGTGTTGTCCCGCACCACGCCTTCGAAATCCACCATCGCGCCATCGTGATCGAGCAGCAATTGCCGCTTTAGGGCCTCGGTGTCGATCCGCTCGCGAGTCAGGGCGAAGAAATGCCCTTCGGGGTCCTGAATCACATGGCTGTAAGGGCCACTTCCCCCGCTTACCGGCGGCAGGAACGCAATCTCATCCCCTTCGGCAATCGCACATTCGGGAGTCTCAAAACTCTGATTGCGCGCCAAAACAATGCTCCCGGCCAAACCCGCCAAACGCGGCTCCTGTTGGACATAATGGGCGAAGACATCCCTCAGCTGAAAGCTTCCGGAAGCCGGTTCCCCGAGGTCCAGACTCTCCTGCGATTTCCCCATCAGATCCCGCAGTAGGCCGAAAAAAAGGACTTGGACGCGCACAGTCAACATCCTAACAGACGCCTGATGAACGCCTCTGATTTCAACGATTTCGTTTATCAGCCCCCGCCGGCCGCTTTTTCTGCGCAACGGATCCTGGTGAAGCCGAACCTGGGCTACCCGTTTGGCCCGCCGGTCACCATTTCGATGACCGTGCTCGATGCCGTGATCGCCGGCCTGCGGCGCGCGAGCCCCGCGGCCGAGATTCTGGTAGTGGAAGGCGTATGCCACAAGCTCTCGGCCCAAGAGATCACTGCGCTCCTGGGCCTCAAAAGTGAAGGCATCACCTTCCTCGACGCCGATCGACTTCCGCTTGCCCTTTACCCCAACCCCAGCCCCAGCCGCTTCCGCGAATTCCAGGCCCCCGCCCTCCTCCGCGAAGTCGACTGCCGCATCTCCGTCGGCGCCTGCAAATGGACCGTCCTCAATGGCCGCCCCCTTTTCAGCGGCTGCATCAAAAACCTCTACGGCCTGCTGCCCAGGGAGGTCTACCGCGGCCGCAGTCCCCATAGCCGGGGGCAACTGCACCGGCCGGATGTCTGGAGTGTGATCGAAGAGGTCCACGCGACGTTCGGCCCGTTATTTGACGGCGGCGTGGTAGACGCGGGTGAAGTCTTGGTCAGCCCGGACTGGCGTCCGGACCGCGGTCAGAAGTTGGCCGTCGGCCGGGTGATTTGGGGAGAGAATCTGCGGGAGGTCGACCAAGCGGCCATGGCGCTCAAGCTCAAAGCTTCAAAAAGATCCTGAGCCGGTCTTCCACCTGGTCCAAAGTCTTGGGAGAAACAGCCCCCCACCGCGCCCCAAGCCGCTGCTGGGAAATGGAATGCATATCCTCGCACTTGATAAAGCTAACCGCCTTGAGCCCCCCCTCGGGCGGCTCAACCCGGACATGGGCGGCAAGACCTCGGTCCGTACGAGTGATGGGTAGGACGATCACCATTTGCGCGCGGCTCCGGTTGAAACGGTCGTCGGAGACCACCACGCAGGGTCGCTCGCCACCCTGCTCACGGCCCAAAACCGGATCCAAGCGCGCCAGCCAGATCTCCCTTCGGCCGGGTTCCGCCGAAGCTTCGGTCACTGAGACTGCTGCCCGTCGAAGAGCGCGGACTCCCAAAGACGACGCTCATCGGGTTCTTCCTGCCATTCCATTGGAGAGGCCTGGAGGCGCGCATATCCGGCATCCAATTCGCGGAAGAAGCTGTCCCGGCGATACTGCTCAATTGCCGCATCGAGCACCGTCTGCATCGGCTTCCCTTCGCGGTCCGCCAAGCCGCGCAGAGTCGCTTTGGATTACGGGCTAATCCGTATATTGGGGCTCTCCAGAGTCTTACTCCTTAGCGTCGCCCTTTCATTACGCCACATGGGCGTAGCATCATCTGTAGACTAATATGTGGCAGAGGATCGTGCCTAGCCCCGATCAGACGAGGAAGCCCAGCTACTTTCCACGAATTTTTACGTGGTGCGTGCCCGAATTCACTGCGCCCGGGTTAAAGAAGACTATACCCGATGGCCTTCCAATCAGTCAGTCAGCGCAGCATTCAGAAAGCACTCAGACAGGTACGTCGAAGAATTTATCTGTACCTTCTCCGCGCAAGCCGACTTCAAAGCCATCCTTCGCCAAATGATCCTGGCGGAAAGTGGCCGCCTCGAAGCTGCTCGACAAAAGTGACCATCCTGCACTTCTCAAGCGGCGTTCCTGGCAGATTATTAGAAATCACACCTCACTTCTTCGCCTTATACCCCTGCCACACGTACTCCAGCGCCGCAGGCAGAGTCTGCTGCTTCACCATCCGGTCCGTATGTCCGGCATTGCGAGCAAAAACAAACTGGTAGTGATAGCCCTTCGCCGCCAGCACCTCGGCCATCTTTTCGTTAGCCAATACCCAGTCGTGGTAGTTATCCCGCGTATTTAAGTTATCCCGGTCACTGATTTCGAGCCACAACCGGATCGGCATCTTCTTACTCTTCGGAATCAGATTCTCATGAAACTCCCACGCGCCGTGCGGAGTCTCGGAGTTATAGGGCCATTGTTGATTCACGTAAGTGCCCGAGTAGGTGAGCACGCGATGATAAAGCTCAGGATGGTACCAGGCCATGATCAACGCCGCCGAGCCGCCGGAACTGCCGCCCATGGTGGCGCGGCCATTCGGATCCTTCGTCAGCTTCACGTTATACTGCTTCTCCACCAGCGGCAACACTTCGGCTTCGACAAATTCGGCATACTTGCCCGACATCGTGTCATATTCGAGTCCGCGCTGGCTACCCTGCGCGTCACCCGAACCGTTGCCGATCGAAATGGCGATCATCACCGGCACGCGCTTCTGCGCAATCAAGTTATCGAGCGCGGTAAACAATGCCTTGTCGATGCCGTCGGCGCCGACAATAAACGGGGCGACCGTACCGGGCACATACTGCTTCGGCACATACACGCCCACCTTCCGCGTATAGGGCGCCGGATGGCTCGAAACAATTAACTTATTGGGGTCCGCCGGATCGGGCCGGCCGAAAGTTCCTGGCTCGCGAGCAATACCGGGATAGAACTTACTATCGGTGGACTCCATCTTGAACTCATACACCATGCCCTGCGGCACCCCCTCCTGCACCGTCATCTCCGGTGCCGGCTTATGCGTGGGGCCGATGATGAAATTGCCATCGGCCGTCGGCGGAGGTACGGCGCCATCCGGCAACTCTTTGGCCTTCACATAACCCGGCGTAAGTGGATCGCGCGTCGGCGGCGGCGTGCGGACAGGCTTGGCGGGCGCCGCGGCCGGAGGCGCTTGGGCCACGGCGCTCAGGCAGATCAAGAACAACAATCCAAGAATGCGAAACATGGCCCTAATCTTATCTCAGATCCCCAATGAAGCAGCCGACCGCCTTAGTGGTTTTGACGGCGACCGGCCGGCCGGCAAGATGGGCATCGAGGGCGCGGCGCAGAGTAGCGTCCGAGACGGCACGGCGCGCCTTACCCCAGGTGACATAGAAGTCGTCGATCCGGCCGCGGTAGACGAGCTTGCCGTCTTTGCCGATCAGTGCGACTTCCGGCGTAGTCGCCGCACCGGCCAGCTTCACCAGCCGATGCTCGCGATCGATCAGTTTGGGATAGTCCCCGTGCTGATATTCGGCGGCATGAGCACGCACGGTAGCGGGCGTCAGCGCCGGATCCACATAGACCAAAGCACAAGCCAAACCGCGGCCCCGGTAGTCGTCGCAGATACGCCGGATCTCGGGCGCATAGTAATTGGCCACCGGGCAATCGTGGGTGACAAAAAACAGCGCCGTCAGACTGCCGGGCTCAAAAAAACGCCGCGAAACACCATCGATATCGGGCAGCGTCAGCGCCACCAGCAGCAGCGGAATCACCTGGTCATCGCTCCCGGCAAGTGCTTCCGAATGCGCTCCATGATGGTCGGATCCTTCAGGATGGCCGGCATCGCGCGCCCGCGGACATAGTCGCTATAGGACTTCCGCAGGTCCGCAAACTCGCCCTGCCGCGCGGGAATTACCTGCAATCCCACCGCACCCATCTCATCGAAGGACTCCTCGCCCCACTGAATCCGCACCGGCGGACGGCTCGGATTATTAGGGTTGTTAGCCGAGTTATCCCAACTTACGAACGCATCGATCCGCGTCCCCTTGGGCAGCGGCACTAAGTCACGGAAGAAATAACGGTCCTGCCAGGCAAAGTTCCAATCTTTAATCCATAGCAGCGTCTTCACTTCGCCACTGGGCAAGGTGGCGGTCATCTTCATCTCTTTGCCCAGATAATGGGCATGCCCACCGACACTTACCGCCTCAATGTCTACCGGCAGCGTGTAAGTATCCTCAATGCGGAAGTTACTCGCGCCGGGCGGAATGTCGATATTCGAAAATACGCCAAAGGAATTCGGCACCTGCACGGCAAACAAACTGCGCTCCGGCGCCTTGTCGGCCAGATAGAGCCCAATCACTGACTTTTCGCGCTCCACCTTACCGCTGGGGTGGAAGTGATATTGAAAGACGAGGTCAGTATTAGCGGGCAAGGACATGGCCAGGCCATCGGGCAGTAAGTGCGGCAGCGCGCCCAGAGCCCATCCGCCCAGTGGCACCGAACCCGGGCGGCCCATTGGGCTGCTGGCCGAAACGGTTTCACCAGACTTCGCCGGGGCCGCAAAGTAGAGCACGTGGTGCACGGTCTTACGCGCGCTCGGCCGCATTTCAATGGCGCGCACCCATTTCTGCTCCGGCAGATTGAGCGGGATGACGAGGTTGCGGTAAAGGTCCGGCCCATCGGCGGGGACGTCAAAGGCTTCGGGCATTTCGAGAATCAGGTCCGGCTTGCCGAGTTGCCAGCCGGCGACAAATTGCGGCACCGCCGGCGTCTTGGCCGGGTCACCCTTGGGGGCGCCTTGCTTAGCCCAATCCTGCAGCAGAGCGACTTCAGCCGCGCTCAGCCGCCGTTCATCCTGAAAGGCATAAGAACTGGGCTCGGCCTTCCAAGGCGGCATATAGCCGGATTTCGTCACGCCGGCCAGCAGCGCGGCCCTTTTCTTGGCGTCCTCATAGGTCAGCAACGAGAACGGCGCGGCCTCTCCGGGCCGATGGCAAGAGGCGCAGTTCTTGAACAAGATCGGCGCAATGTGTTGCGAGTAGGTAACCGGGGTGGCGCCAAAGCCAGCGGCCGGAATCAGCAGTAATGCCGCAAAAATGAATCGCATACCAATCAATACGCTCCCTCTCTCAGTATGTTCGATTGATCTGGCGGCCGCAGGCTCTCCGAGGGCGCTTCGGCCTAAATTAACGTTCCCAACCCCCAATAGGCGACAATGGGACTTGCATGGCTTTGCTCATAAGCGCCCAGTCGCTGAAAAAATCGTTCGGTGCGAAGCCGCTCTTCGAAGGTGTTTCTCTCACGGTGAACGATGGGGACCGCCTCGGCCTCATTGGCCCTAACGGTGCCGGTAAGTCGACCTTCCTCCAGATCCTCGCCAGTAAAATGGACTTGGATTCGGGCGAAGTCTCCGTGCGCAAAAACGCCCGGCTCGCCTACGTCGCCCAGGAATCGGCCTTTCCCGCCGGCGTCACCGTCTCCCAGGTGATGGAAGCCGCCATGCCCGGCGACGAGCTCGAGTACGAGCGCCAGATCATCCTGAGCCGCGTCGGCTTCGAGGATACCGATGCCCCGGTCGAAACGCTCTCCGGCGGCTGGCGTAAGCGCCTCGCCATTGCCGAAGCCCTTGCCGGCGAGCCCGAGCTCCTCATGCTCGACGAGCCCACCAACCACCTCGATCTGGCCGGCATTCTCTGGCTCGAAAAGCTTCTTACTGGCTCCCGCTTCGCCTCCGTCGTCATCACCCACGACCGTTACTTCCTCGAAAACTTCGCCACCCACGTCGCTGAACTCGCCCCCGCCTACCCCGGCGGCCTCTTCCTCGTCAAAGGCAACTACGCCGAGTTTCTCGAACGCAAAGCCGACTTCATGGTCGCTCAGGAGAGCCAGCGCGACGCCCTCGCCTCCCGCGTGCGCACCGAAGTCGAGTGGCTCCGCCGCGGACCCAAGGCCCGCACCACCAAGGCCAAGGCCCGCATCGACACCGCCCACGAATTCATCGGCGAACTCGCCGAAGTCAGCGCCCGCCAGCGCACCGCCCAGCGCGTCGGCATCGACTTCACCGCCTCCGAACGCAAAACCAAACGCCTCGTCGAAGCGGAAGGCCTCGCCGGCTCCATCGGCGGTAAGCAGCTCTTCAGCGGCCTCGACTTTGTCCTCGGCCCCAAAATGCGCCTCGGCCTGGTCGGCCCCAACGGCAGCGGCAAAACCACTTTGATGCGCATCCTGATGGGCGACTTAGCCCCTTCGGCAGGCACCATGAAGCACGCCGACCTGCTCAAAATCGTCTACTTCGCCCAAAACCGCGCCGAAAAGCTCGACCCTGCGTTGCCCTTGCGCCGCGCCCTCTGCCCCCACGGCGATTCGGTGATGTACCAGGGCCGCCCCATCCACGTCGCCCCCTGGGCCAAGCGCTTTTCCTTCCCCGTCGAACAGCTTGACCAACCCGTCGGCCGCCTCTCCGGCGGCGAAAAGGCCCGCGTCCACATCGCCCGCTTAATGCTCGAAAGCGCCGACCTGCTCCTCCTGGACGAACCCACCAACGACCTCGACATCCCCACCCTCGAAACCCTCGAAGAGAGCCTCATCGACTTCCCCGGCGCCGTCGTCCTCGTCACCCACGACCGCTACATGCTCGACCGCGTTTCCACCCACGTCCTCGGCCTCAACGGCGACGGCGAATCCGGCCTCTACGCCGACTACTCCCAGTGGGAACAAGCTCAGCAAACGCCCAAAGAAAAGGAAAGAGAGAAGGCCAAACAAGCCGCTCAAGCCGCTCAGGCACCCGCTCCCGAAGCCCCCAAGAAGAAGCTCTCCTACAAAGACCAGCGCGACTGGGACACCATGGAAGCCCGCATCCAGGAAGCCGAAACCGAAGTCGACGCCCGCCGCGCCGGCATGGAACTAGCCGCCGCCTCCGGAGACGCCAAAGCCCTCGCCACCGCCCTCACCAACCTCACCGCCGCCGAGAAGTCGCGCGACTCGCTCTATGAGCGCTGGCAGGATCTCGAAGCCAAACAGTTGGTCTAAGTCTTAGGCCATAGCCGCGCCCAAAAGTCACAATTAAGGCTTTTCGCCGAGTGGCAAACGGACGATTCCCAGTCAACATGAAGGAACATGCGCGCGCTACGATTCCTCGCCTTCACCATTGCCTTGATCCTCGTCATGAAAGCCATCGCCTAACTAACCACAGCGGCGAGTTACCTCATTTCTCTCGTTCTAATGTCCTCAGCATTAGTACTCTCGCCGCTTGATTTCTTTCTTCTGTTGCAGCCTGCCACCCTAGCCCGTCGCGTGAGCGACGGGTCACATCTGCCAAAGAAACTCCAGCGTTTACTGCTTTCGTCGAGGGCCTGAGTGACCCATCGCTTTACGCAATGGGCTAGTCCAAATTGATTCGCAAGAAGTACTAAATCAAGCGGTCAGAGCCGGTCACCGCTGACCTTCCAGTAACATCAGCTCCACCCGCGAGCCATCCGCGCCGCCCAGGAAGACGCGCTGGGTCGCCTTCACAAAGTCCGTCGGCCGGGCGTTGGGGATGTCCGTGAACGTCTGCGGGTTGCGGTCAGTTAAGGGGAACCAGCTACTTTGCACCTGCACCATAATGCGGTGGCCAGCGCGGAAGGTGTGGGCGACATCGGGGAGTTGGAACCTGATCCGGTCCGGCTGATTGGGCACGAAGGGGACGGGCTTCTCGAAGCTCTGACGGAACTTGCCGCGGAAAGGCTCGCCGCGGATTAACTGCTGATAGCCGCCCATCTGGATCTTGTTGGCGGGGGGCAGCAAAGGAGCCGGTCCGGGCGGAGCGTTGTAATCGGGATAATCCATCGGAAAGACATCGATGAGTTTGACGACGAAGTCCGAGTCGGTGCCGCTGGTGGCCACTTTGAGGTCGACGCCGATCGGCCCCATGACGGTGACGTCTTGCTCCAGTACCGGCGTCTTGTAGACCAGGACATCGGGCCGCGTGGCCGCGAAACGCTGATCCTCGGTCATATAATCGCCGCGCACGCCCACGCCGATGTGGCCGATATAAGGCACCGGCTTATGGGGGTCGGCCAGATACTCGTCGTTGGTCGCATTGGCCGGGCGCTCCCAAGTAAGTGCGCTACCGGGTGCCAGAAACAGACTGGCCGCCTTTACCGTCTTCGGCGGCCAGCTATCGAACTTCCGCCATTGGTTAGCCCCGGTCTCAAAGACCCAGGCGCGCGGGAACACGGCGGCCCGGCCCTTCAAATGATGCAAAAAGAAGGGGAATTCGATTTGGTTGCGGTAGTAGAGGCCGGTCTTCGAGCCAAAGTGGACATTGCCAACGCGATCGCCATCGCCACGGGCAAAGCCGCCGTGGGTCCACGGCCCCATCACGAGTAAGTTACTCGCGGGCGGCGTATTCTTTTCCATAAACCCAAACTGCCGCAGGGGACCTTGGGGATCTTCGGTATCGTACCAGCCGCCCACGGTCATCGTAGCCGGCTTGATGTTACTCATATATTTCCAGATGGCCCGCGATTTCCAGTTGTCGTCGTAAGTGGTATGCTCGATATTCATTTTCCAGTAAGGCTGCGTGCCCTTGAAATACTTCTCGTCAGCGTTGGCGAGTGAGCCCATATTCAGGAAAAACTCGTAGCCATCGGTAGTGCCGTAGTCGAAGGGAATAGCGGCGGCAGGCCGCGAAGGCTCTTCGCTGCGGGCCTTGAAGCCCATATAAAAACGGAAGCGATGGGCCAGCATAAAGGCGCCATTGTGATAGACGTCGTCGCCCTGGTAATAATCAATTACCGGGGCTTGGGGCGACGCGGCCACTAAGGCCGGATGCGCATCTACTAATGCGGCGGCGGCGAAAAAGCCCGGTTGCGAAATACCCCAAATGCCCACCTTACCCGTGTTGCCCGGGACATTCTTTACCAGCCAGTCGATGGTGTCGTAAGCATCGGAGCTTTCGTCAAAATCCTTGGCACCTTTGTTGGGCTTGTGCGGCCGGATGGGAACGTAAGCGCCTTCAGAGAGAAAGCGCCCGCGGACGTCCTGATAAGCGAAGATAAAGCGCTCTCTCTCGAAGGCCTCGGAAGGCCCGAGGGAGATCTTAAAGAGGTCCGGCCCATAGGGCGCCACGTTATAGGGTGTGCGCATCAGCATGATCGGGTAAGTCTTGCCTTCGGTAATCACGTCCTTGGGGATGTAGACGGAGGTGAAAAGCTTAGTGCCATCGCGCATCGCGATGCGATATTCGTATTTGGAATAGAACTCCCGAACCGTGGAAGCGGGAGGAGCGGGCACAGGCGACGGGGCTTGGCCAAAAACGCAAACGGCGGCGAACACCGCCCAGAAAGCGACTGGTCTCATGTTGAGAGTTTAGCTTGAAGCGGCCGCCGAGATTCACGGGCCGACACCGTCATTCATAATAGAACTATGCAAAGCATGCTGCTGGGCACCCTGCTCGCCCTCTCGGCTCTCGCGGCCGACTTCACCACCGACGTCGCCCCTCTCCTCAAGAAACGCTGCGTCGGCTGCCACGGCCCGGCCAATGCCAACAGCGGCCTGCGCGTCGACTCGGCCGCCGCCCTCCTCGAAGGTGGCTACACCGGCCCCGTCATCGTCCCCGGCAAAAGCTCGGCCAGCGCCCTGATCGAACGTGTCACCTCCACCAAATCCAGCTTCCAAATGCCCCCCATGGGCGCCCGCCTGGCGGCTGCCGAAGTGGCGGCCTTGCGCGAGTGGATCGACGCCGGCGCTAAACATACTGAAGCCGCCCCTGTCAGCGCCGCCGCGCCTAAGAAAGCCAAGCATTGGGCCTTCGAAGCGCTCTCCCGGCCCTCGGCACCATCCGCCCAGGGCGCACGCAACCCCATCGACAACTTCGTCTTCGCCCGCCTCGCCAAAGAAGGCGTCGCCCCATCGCCCGAAGCGCCCAAAGCCACCTTACTCCGCCGCCTTTCGCTTGACCTCCGCGGACTCCCCCCCACCCCCCAGGAACTCCAGGAATTCCTCGCCGACACCCGCCCCGAAGCCTACGAACGCGCCGTCGATCGCTTCCTCGCCTCACCTCGATATGGCGAGCGCTTCGCCCGCCCCTGGCTCGACCTCGCCCGTTACGCCGACTCTGACGGCTTCGAAAAAGACCTCGTCCGCCCCTGGGCCTGGCGCTATCGCCAATGGGTGATCGACGCCTTAAACGCCGACCTGCCCTTCGACCGTTTCACCGTCGAGCAACTCGCCGGCGATTTACTGCCCAATGCCACCGTCGAGCAGCGCGTCGCTACCGGCTTTAACCGCATGACGCTTTACAACCGCGAAGCCGGCGTCTCCCGCCAAGAGGATCGCTTCGAGCAAACCGTTAACCGCGCCAACACCATCTCCACCACCTGGATGGGGCTCACCGCCGGCTGTGCCCAATGCCACGACCATAAATACGACCCCATATCGCAACGTGAATACTATCAACTCTTCGCCGTCATGGACTCCGCACAGCACGAGGACATCGACGCTCCCATGCCCGGTGAACTCGGCCCCTATTTACGCGCCAAACCCACTTACGATAAAAAACGCGCCGACTTACTCGCCGAATACAATATCTCTACTCTCCAAGCCACCTTCGAAACCGAGTTGATCAAGGCCATCCGCAAGCCCGGCGATAACCTCGAATGGGATTTCTGGGTCACCTCCTGCACCGCCATGGTAGAGCGTTGCCAGCAACTGTGGCTCACTGCCCCGAACGAGCGCGCCCCCCGTCAGGCCGAGATGCTCACCGATTACTTCATCGCCAACGTTGGGCCCGATCTGCCGCGCGACACCGCTCAACTCGACAAGATCAAAGCGCTGCGCGGCAAACTCAACGAGCTAAAGGCCCCGCTGCCCCGCTTCACCCAAGCCTATGTGATGGCCGCTGACCCCAAAGCCGCGCCCACCCACATCGCCATCAAAGGCGACTTCAAACGTCCAGGGGTTGCGGTACAGCCCGGCACCCTCGCCGTCCTGCCGCCCTTCAACCCGGGCACTGAACCTCCCCGGCTTGCCTTCGCCAAGTGGCTCACCAGCGCGGAGAATCCACTAACTCCGCGCGTCATTGCCAACCGCGCCTGGCAGGAACTCTTCGGCCGCGGCATCGTGAAAACTTCTGAGGACTTCGGCACTCAAGGTGACCGCCCCACCCACCCCGAGTTACTCGATTGGCTTGCGGTGGAGTTACGCGAAGGCGGCTGGAGCTTGAAGCACCTACACAAGACCATCGTGATGTCGGCCACTTACCGGCAAAGCTCGAACACCCGCCCCGAACTGAAAGATCGCGACCCCGAGAATACCTGGCTCGCTCATCAGAATCGCCTCCGTTTGCCCGCCGAACTGATCCGCGATAGTGCCCTCGCCGCCAGCGGCCTCCTGACTCCTACCCTGGGCGGACCCAGCGTCATGCCGCCCCAACCCGCCAGCGTTACCGCCCTGGGCTATGGCAGTCGCAAGTGGGAAGAAAGCCAAGGGCCGGACCGTTATCGCCGCGGGCTGTATATTCACTTCCAACGCACCACGCCCTACGCCCAACTCATGACCTTCGACGCCCCGGATTCTAACGTCTCCTGCGCACGCCGCCGGCCTTCGAATACGCCGCTGCAAAGCCTGAACTTACTCAACGACCCGGTCTTCTTCGAAGCTGCCCAAGCTTTGGCGGTTCGTGCCGATCGCGAAGCCCCGAAGGATCAACGGCTCGACTATGCCTTCCAATTGGCTCTGGGCCGCCTGGCGACTCCCATCGAGCGCGAACGCCTGGCGAAGTACTTAGACGCGCAAACCAACTTAGTCACCAAAGAAAACTCCGCAGCCACCTTGCTACCGGCTGAACCCTTGCTAGCCCCCTGGGTCGGCCTCAGCCGTGTGCTACTCAACTTAGACGAATTCATGACCCGGGAATAACTCCATATGCAAGATCTACTATCCATCAACGCCCGGCGTCGCTTCTTACAGACCTTGGGCGGCGGTATCGGCACCATGGCCCTCGGCGACTTACTCGCCGCCGACACCGATCCTCTCTCGCCCAAACAGCCGCACTTCCCGGCTAAGGCCAAGAGCGTCATCTTCATGTTCATGGAGGGGGGCCCGAGCCAATACGACCTCTTCGATCCCAAGCCCGAGTTACAAAAATGGCATGGTAAACCGCTGCCCGAGTCGCTGACCAAGCAAATGCAATTGGCGTTTATCAAGCCGAATGCCGCCGTACTGGCGAGTCCGCGGGTCTTCACGAAGCATGGCCAGTCAGGTACCGAATTCTCCGATTGGATCCCGCAGACCGCCTCCTGCGCCGATGACATTTGCCTGGTCCGCTCCATGCACACCGATGCCTTCAATCACCATCCCGGCCAGTTACTCATGTTCACCGGCTCCACCCAAATCGGCCGCCCGACTTTAGGCGCGTGGAGCGTCTATGGCCTGGGTTCGGAATCGAAGAACTTACCGGGCTTCGTCGTGCTTACTTCTGGCGCCGGCACCTCCGGCGGCGCGACGAACTTCTCTTCGGGCTTCCTGCCCTCCACTTACCAGGGCACGCCCCTGCGCTCCGGTGGCGACCCCATCTTGTATCTCTCGAATCCGCCCGGCGTCTCAAACGACATGCAGCGCGCGGGGCTCGACGCCATGCGCGACCTGAACCAGCAACGGCTGACTCAAACCGGTGACGCCGAAATCGCCTCGCGGATGGCTAACTATGAGCTCGCCTACCGCATGCAGTCCTCGGCGCCAGAGATGAGCGACCTTTCGCAGGAATCGAAAGAAACGCTCGACCTCTACGGCGTAGGCCAAGCGCCGACCGATCAATTCGGGCGCAATTGTCTGATGGCGCGACGGTTGGTGCAACGCGGCGTGCGATTCATCCTGATCATGCATGCCAGTTGGGACGACCACACGAAGCTCAACATCAACCTCAAGAAGAACTGCGACATTACCGATCGGCCCACGGCCGCGCTACTCAAGGACCTGAAGCGCAACGGCCTGCTCGATTCAACCATGGTCGTCTGGGGCGGCGAGTTTGGCCGTACGCCGATGCAGGAGGTCCGCAACACGCGCGATCCGGACAACGCGGGCCGCGACCATCATCCGCTGGCATTCTCCATGTGGCTCGCCGGCGGCGGCATCAAGGGCGGGCAGGTGATCGGCCGCACCGATGATATCGGCTTCAATATTGTCGAAAACCCGGTCCACGTGCATGACTTACAGGCGACGATGCTCCACACCATGGGCTTCGACCATACGCGATTGACTTACCGCCACATGGGCCGCGACTTCCGGTTGACGGACGTTGAAGGCAAAGTGATTCAGCCGATGCTCGCCTAAGTTATTCTGTAGAGTAATTCACTTCCAGCCGCCGTACGGCTTGGCTCGCTACCCAGAGTACTAACGCCGTGACGCCGAGTAAACCGAGCACGGCCCACACCGCCGGCGCGGGTTCCGCCGGCGCCAGGATCAAACGCAACACCGCCGGCATGTTCTTATCCACCGGGGCCGGTAGCGGGCACAGCGATTGCAGATAGTACAAAATACTCAGCTTCTGCAGTATCGCCGGTAGGAAGCCATTGATCGATTCCCAAAGCAAGATCATCGAAGCGGGCACGATCGGGTTACGGAGTAACAAGCCCGCCGCCAGAAAGACGCTGCCGTAGCCGACGCAGCCCAACATGGCCGAAGCTGTATACCAGAATAAGTGACCCATCCCAGGGCCTTGCCAATAAGCCTGGACGTCCGCCGGATCGAGCGCCCAGAGCATGGCGAAAAACGCCAGCATCGTGCCGCCGCCAAAGATAATTGCCGAAGCGACTAAGCCGGCGAGGTACTTACCCACCAGCAATACTTCCCGCCGCACCGGAGCGAGAAACCAGAAGTGCAGGGTCTTATCCAGCATCTCGCCGCGGAACAGGTTCATAAAGATGCCGAGGCAGCCGAAGAAGATCGCGAGACGAAGATAGAAGTATTGGAACATCCCGGAGAATACCTGGGTATCCTCTTCGAGCGAAGCCAAGGCTTGGTCGCTTTTATCTTTGAGTAAGTCGTCGACGAAATGGAATTTATAGCGCCGTTGGCCGTCGAAATACTCCATCATCCGGCGGCTTTCGTCGTTGCCGTCACGGCGGCGGCGGTATTCGAAGTCGCGTAAGGGCTTGCCCAGCTTCAGACGGACATCCGCCGCGCGCTCGCCTATCTGCACACTCTCGACCAGGGATCGCGAAGTCACCTGCTGGCTCCACTGCTTGCGTTTCCACTGCGTGTCGATGCCATGGCCGAAAAACAACACGGCGGGAAAGAGCGCCAGCAGATAGACCCATAACCCGCGCTTCGACAGGAAGGCTTTGCGCACCTCGAGCCGGGCGATAGTGAGCACCTGGTTGGCCCATAGTTTCGTCATTAGCGCCCGCCCCCAATCAGATACTCATATAAGGAATCGACATTGGCATCGGCCTGCACGATGCTTTCGATATTCTGTCCGCCGAGTACAATCTGGTTGAGTAGCTCGGAGAAGCGCTCGCGCGAACGGGTGAGGACTAACAAGCCCTGCCGGTCGGCGTGTAAGCGGACCTCGGTGATGTGGTCCTCCGCAAACAAGAGCGCAGCTACCTTTGCCGCGTCCGGGCAGCGAATCAGGAATTGACTCGGGTGCTCGGTCATTTCTTCGCGAACGTTGTGGATCTGGCCCTCGGCAATGATGGAGCCGTTGGCAATCAGGATCACTTGGTCGGAGATGACGTCCACTTCCTGGAGCACGTGGCTCGAGAGAATCACATGTTTACCGCGAGCGGCAAACTCGCGAAAGAGGGCGATGGTTTCGGCGCGCACCAAAGGATCGAGACCATTCAAAGGCTCATCGAGAATCAACACATCCGGCTCATGCGCGATCGATTGCGCCAAGCGAATCCGCTGCCGCATGCCCTTCGAATAACCGGCCACTTTGCGCGGGGCGGCCTCGCGCAAGTTGACGCGGTCGATGGCACGCCAGGTACGTTCGTCAGCTTCGGCAGGGCTGTAGCCGTGGAGTAACAGCGACGCCGACACAAACTGATAGCCCGTATAGCCACGCGGCGCCGCGTCAAACTGCGTGCAATAACCTGTCTGCCGCATCAGTTGTTCGGGATTGCGGGGCGAGATACCGCGCACGGAAATGGTGCCTTGGTCGGCGTGGATCAGGCCACACATCAGGTTCATCAACGTCGTCTTGCCGCTGCCGTTCGGGCCGACTAAGCTGGTAATTCCCGGGGGCACACGCAGCGAGACGCGATTGACACCCAGTACTTCGCCGTAGAATTTGGACACTTCGGTGAAGATAATTTCGTTACTCACTTCACCACCTCCACGGGCCGTAGCTTGCGCTCGAGCACCACGATCATCAAAGCGCAAAAGCCAATTAAAGCCGAAGCGCAGGCCCAGAGGCCCGGTTCCGATTCATCGGGCGAATCGATACCCATCATCGCCGCCCACAAGCGGCCCAATAAGTACAAAGGATTCAGCAAACTTCCTGCCGAATCGCGGAAGATGGAATTCATCATCTGCGCCGCACCCGCCAGGACAAAGAAGAAGCCCAGCACCAGTGCTCCGGCGACGACACGCCATTTCACCCACGCCGAACTCGCCAGGGCCACTAAGCTGGCGAGGATCACTAACATGGCGAAGCCAAGGAATACAGCCAGGCCAAGGTTCCAGTACTTACTGAACCAATCGCCACCGGCCATGCCGACTTGCATGCCGAAGATGAGTAGGCCCGGGATCCAGGTGATAGCCGATAACATGCCGGCGAGGACGATCATCCGGGCCAGCACATACTCCCAGCGCGACATGGGGCGTGAGAAGTATAGTGGCAGGGCGTTGTTGGTAAGGTCCGGAGCAATCAGGCCGGGGCCGGTCATTGCGGCCAGGCCAATCGCAAAGGTCGATTGAACAATCATGAAGGTCTTGAAGAAACTGCCGTCGACGGCGAGGAATTTCTGGAAGCCTTGGCCGAAACCAGCGAGTAACTCGATATGGTTGGCAATGTAAATGAAAATGCCGCAAAGCAGGGGCCAGAATGCCGCGCCGATCAGCACGGCAATCACCAGCCGCTGCGACATCAGTTGGCCCCAACTGAATCGCGGCAGTACCATCAGCCGATCCCAGGTGCCGGTGCGCGGGCCTTCGTAACGTTGATAACCGCGTTTATAGACGGCCATGGGTCACCTCCTCGGGGCTCACCGGAAGCGGAGGCGGCTTGGTGGCGTCGCCCGGTGTTGCCCGGATGTGACCTACTGCCTTCAAGAAAATCTCTTCGAGCGTATCGCGCCGGTAAGTGAGCTTCCGCACCTGTAAGTGTCGTTCGGCCGCCAAGCGCCACAGGGCGCCAATCTCAATATCCGCCGGCAGCACGACGCGCCAGCGCCCCTCGCCTTCGTCCACTCCGGCGGCCCCCAGGGTCCCTAGGGCAGCCGCAAAACCCGTCGTGACGCCGCCCAGTTCTAATTCCACAAAGCGCCGGTTCGAACGGCGCTCTTCTTCCAAATTCGCGTGGTGCACAATCCGCCCGTCTTTTAAGATCAGTACTTCGTCGCAGGTCTCTTCGACGTCATGCAGTAAGTGCGAACAGAGGAGCACATTCATCTTGTGGGTCGCCTTGATCTCGTGAATTAAGGTCAACATCCGCAGCCGGGCCGCCGGGTCGAGGCCGTTGGTGGGTTCGTCTAAGATGACTAACTCCGGCCCGTGGATGATGGCCTGCGCTAGCTTCGCCATCTGCTTCATGCCGAGTGAGTAAGTGCCCAATTGCCGGTAGCGTGCCTCGCCGAGGCCGACGTGAAACAAGGTCTCGTGCGCTTTCTCCAGCGCCGCGCCGCGGGGCATGCCGGATAACTCACCCATCATCCGGAGAAAAGCCACCGCGGTCATGTTGGCGATGAAGGAATCATTCTCTGGCATATAACCCAAGCGGGCCCGCACTTCCTTGGGTTGCCGATGGCAATCGAAACCAAAGAGCTTGGCGGTGCCTGACAAAGGCGCGTGAAAGCCCAGCATGGTCTGGATCAACGTGCTCTTGCCCGCGCCATTGGGGCCCAGAAGCCCAATGGCGCGGCCGCCGCCTTCTGAAACGCCGAGCCGGCAGGAGAGCCCTTTCAGGATCTCCCGCCGGCCAAGCTGAACACGTAAGTTGTCGAGTTCGAGTACCGGAACCATGCTTACAATTGTGCCTTCTTTTCGAGAACCCGGGGCGCCTGGCGTCTCTGATCGCCCTGGGTCACCCCGGCCAGCATCATGTCAAAAATCAGGCTGGTAATTCGGTTACGACTCGCGGCCGAAATTCGTTCCGTTTCTCCGTTCACTAAAATCAGCATTGGCTCCCGGCTTTGCAGTAGGGTAGCTAATTGTCCAGTGACCACGCTCGAGAGCATTTGCCGCACCGACTCGCTGGTGTTGATCCACAAGAAAGCCGACTGATGCATGCCCGCGCCCGTCGGCAGTTGGCTGCGGAACTTGGCCGACCGTACCAGCGGGAAGCCGCCGTTGCGCGTCTGGATGGCGCGGGTGACGATCGCGCGGTCTGAACTGAGTAACAGATAGCCGCGGTCGTACGTCATCTGCAAGGCCATCGTGGGGGCGAGCGAACTCGTCACCGTGGTCCAAGTTCGGCCACCCGTGGTCTCGACCTTCAGCGTCAGTTTCGAGTCCTTCGATTCGCGATTGTAGGCATCGACAAACCGCCGTAAGGCCTCATCGAGCGAAGCCTGCCGATAGACTTCCGCCGCCGCGATCCAGCCGGGAATCGGCAAGGTCGGCGTCTCTACCGCATAAGCATAGTCGGTGCCCAAGGCGCCGGCGATGTCATTTGCGAAATTCACGCCCGTCTTTTGTTCGAACTCGCGTAAGTGCCTGATCGAATCCGGCGACAGCTTCGATAAGGTATCGAGCAGCGAGTCAAACATCTGGCGCGGATTGCGCGTCGTTACGGATCCGGCGACTAAAGCATCGGCCGAAATATACTCGCCCGCTGCGGTGGCCGCTGGTGTGGCGAGCCAACTGGCCAGGCCTTCGCGTTGACCATTAAAGGTCAGCAGCGCCGAGTTCTCGCTCGCCGTGCCAATGGTCTTTTGCTCCAGGAACAGATGCTTCATCCGATTCGCGCCGGTAGCAATCAAGGTCGTCTGCGCCTGCAGGCTCGTGCCCGTACGCAGGACCATTTGCTCGATATTCACGCCCAGTAACCAGCCCGCGCCTTTGGCATAGCGCGCCCGGATCTCGGCGCCAAAGGGCGTCGTGCTCAGTTTGGTGGCTCCCGCTTGCAAAGGTGCCAAGTCACGCGCCTCACCCGTCATCAACACGTACTGGTCGGTCACCGTATAGGCCACGTGCAGAACACCCGTAAAGGTCTGCGTCAGCTTGGTCTGCAAGGCCGTCCGCTGGCCCGGCTTCACAGCCATTACGATCAACGGCTTCGTGTTGTTACCTTCAGATGTTAGGCCAAACACGATCTCGTCGCCGATCATAGGAGTAATGGCTTGCAGCTTAGTCAACTGCTGCTTCATGTCCACCATCGCGCCCGAGTTCCACCACTCGCGCAGCACGGGACTTTCCTTGGCTCGCGTGTCGATCAAGCCGATAATCTGTTCAATCGGCCCGCCTAAGTTCGGCACCGAGCCATAGACCATCGTATTCGCCGGTAAGTAAGCGAGTAACTGCGGCGTGGTCCGCAAAGCCGCCGCCGGCAAGGCGGAGAACTTTTGCTCAATGACGGCTAACTCGGCGAGTAACTGGATATATTTCTGCGCATCGGCGCTCCAAGCTACCGCCTCCTTCGGCGTCACCGAGGCCAAGGCCTCTGACGTCGCCGCATGTTCACCGGGCTTGAGTAAGTGGCCGCCGCCAGCTTGATCCACCTGCACCGCGCCTTCGATCACCGTCACCAACGAGCCCTGTAAGCCGGTGCTGACGCCAAAGACCGTACCCTTCACTGAAGTCATCGAATCCTGCGTCGCCACGCGCAAATGGCCGCGGCGTTGTTTGGCCGCCTGGATCACCACGTCGCCGCGCTCGAGGTGTACCGTCTGGCCGCTCCACGCCGCCGTAACAAAGAGCTCGGAACGCTCGTTCATTTCGAGTTGCGATCCATCGGCGAGCTGTAACTTCGCCCGCGTGCCGCGGCCCGAACGCACTACATCACCTTCGCCGATCGCGTCGCCGGCCTTGAGCGGTTGGCCATCCATGCGAATCAATTCGCCGGAGCCTATCGCCACCGTGGCCCGCGCACCGGACCCCGCCAGGAACTTATCGAGCGGCTCACGTGCGGCCCACACCGACAAGCCGGCCACCGCGGCCGCGATCGCCCACTTGGCGAACACCGGCGTCCGCTTCGGCACGCGAGCTGGCATCGCGACCACCTTGGGCCGCTCGCCGGTCATCTCGCCGTAAATCCCGCGGCAAGCGGCGCAACGGCTCAAGTGGTCTTCCACCAAAAGCCGCCGCGTCTCTTCCAAAGTTCCGGTGACATAGCCCGCCAATTCCGGCCGGAATTCGGCGCAGGCCAGATTCACAGGGGCCGGATTCAGCTCCAGCCGCGCCCGCACCCGCTCCTTCGCCTCTGCCATCTCGCGTGGGGCTTCCGAAGCTTGGATCTCATTCAACAAGTCATCAAACTGTTCGTCGTTCATCATCTTGTCCTTTCTTCAGTTCCCCAACTGCACTTTAAGAGACTCGCGAATGCGATGCAGCCGCACCGCGATCGTGGTCTTCTCGAGCCCATACATTTCGGCGATTTCGCCATTCGCCAAACCTTCGATGTAGCGCAGCACGAACATCTCGGCGTCGCGCGGCTCCAGCGTGCCAATGGCTTGACGTAACCGCTGCCTCAGCTCCGCCGAACTGTCTTGCTTTAGCCGGTCCGGCGTCTCCGAAATCGACTCCTGCCGCCACGTCGACCGCCGCCGGACGACGTCGATGGCCGCATTGGCCGCCGACCGCCGGAGAAAGCCTTCGGGCGCGCGCAAGGGGTCAAGTGGCTCCTCGCGTTTCAGCACCCGAAGAAATACGGTCTGCAAAACGTCTTCGGCATCGGCCGTCGAACCAGTGACGCGGAGCGCCGTCCGGTACACGGTGTCCGCATAGCGGGTGTAGAGATCGCCTAATTCTGGGGGCATGGCCTGTATCGAATTGTCGGCTATTGCGAGCGTCGCTATCATGATTCCTCTGCCTGGATATACGACCCAGGGAGGAAATTATTGCGGCAAGCCGAGCCGTTTGCGCCGATTCTCTTCTTGTTGGGCAAAACGGGGCATCAAGCGCTCCTCAATCCAGGCATAAGCCGCCGCCAGCCCTTCGGCCTGAAAAACCCGCCCTAACTTCGCTTCCACCCCGCTCGGCTCGCCAAAACCGGATAGGAACTGGTTTGAGGTCATGCGGACGCTTTTATCGCCATCGACGCAGCCATCTTCGCGCAGGATCTTCTCGCGGACGTATAAGGTCAGTACGGCGTCGCCAAGCCAAGCCTCTTCGAGGACTTGCCTCCGATTCACCCGAGCTTCCGCCAACGGCATTGCACGTCCTTCAGCAAGGGCGTGGCGCTCAGGAAGGCCGGGGTTGATTCTAGCGAGAGCCGGTTCTGCACCAGGATTCCTGTCGCGCGCCAATAGGCGTCCTGGAAGAGCTCAGTGCAAATGGTCTCTTCCGATTCGCTGCGCTCCTTCGGTGGCTTCGTTTGGTATTCCGTGAAGCCGGTGCGCATCGCCAAACGGCCCAATTGCAGGGCGTGCGAATAGTCATAGGGCTGGTTGAGCCTCGCCACGGAATAGAGCGCCGTGCGCCAGCCGAGTTCTCGTTCGATGAACTCGCCACCGGCTACCCCGCGCCGGATCCGCACCAGGGAGCCTGAAAGAGCATGGAGCAAATTGCCGAGTTTGACGCCCTCGCGCGTCGCCTCGCAGGTGAGGAACATCTCGCCGGCATAGACGGCGGCGTGGGTCCAGCGGGCGTGCTCCGGAAGGTATCCGCCGTGGCCTTGGACGTAACTGATACCCCTGGCCGTCGCACCGAACCTGGAGTAAGGCGCGGTGAGGATCAAGTCGCCGGGCTGCAGGTCCTGAAGGTGGGGAATGTAGCCGGCCGCAAGGACCTTCGGGGGGAGCGGCCCCTCGGGAGTCAGCGGCTCCGGGTGCAGTTGATGGGCCTCGACGTTATGGATGTCCAGGATATACTGCATGCGCTAATTGCTGCCGGAATGGGCCAGCGCTTTCTCGGCAATTACTTCCACCAAGGCACCATCCCGCAAAAGAAAAGAGACTGCAGATCGTGGGGCAAGTCCTATACTTTCAGGGTCTTGGCCGCGATACGTGTCGAGTTGTGAGAACAGAAAGGGCCAGATGCGGTCGTTTTCGGGCTCTGCGATATAGCCCATTCCCAATGTTTCGACGATCCGGTGAATGTATCCTTTTCTCTTTTCAAGCACGGTAAGACACACGTTACCATAGGTTTTTGCGGCTGGCTAGGCGAAATCAATGGGTTGGTACTAGGAACTACCCGGCGGCGCAACTAATGTAATTGCCTCTCTCGTCCGATGGCTTTGGTGAGGCGATAAGAAGTATGTCAACGATGCTGCTCGAATCACAGCCCGCAGAACTCTCCCCACCGCCGTTGCGGGTGGGCGAGATCTTCCGTATCAGCCCGATCCACATCTGCTACTTTGCTGACCCGGTAACGCGCGAGTCCTTTTGCTGCACCTTCAATAAGGTGAAGGGCTACCGGGGCGAGCAGCCAAGCGACTTTGGCCTGATTCCAGGCACGGCCGTCCACTTCGGGCTCGACGCTGACGGCGAAGTCGACTGGGTCGAACTCCAATAGCGTTACCCTGAAGGGGTGCGTGCCCCCCAAAAGCCCGAGGTGATGAGCCCCGCCGGGTACTGGCCCCAACTGCGCGCGGCCATCGAAGCCGGCGCCGACGCCTGCTACTTCGGCCTCAAGCATTTCACCGCGCGCGCCAAAGTTGGCTTCGATCTTGAGGAACTCCCGGACGTGATGCGCACCCTGCACCAGCGTGGCGTCCGCGGCTACTTGACCTTCAACACCCTGGTCTTTGAGCACGAGCTGGCGGAAGCCGCGCGCGCCATCGCCGCCATCGCCGAAGCCGGGGTCGACGCCCTCATCGTGCAGGACCTGGGCATCCTCCGAATCGCCCGGCAAATCGCCCCGGACCTGGAGCTGCACGCCTCCACCCAAGCCAGCATCACCAGCGCCGAGGGCGTCCAGTTTGCCCTGGCCCAGGGCGCCCACCGCATCACCTTGGCGCGCGAGTTGTCGATCGAAGAGATCGGCGCGATTTACGAGAAGACCCGGGCCGATCTCGAGATCTTCGTCCATGGTGCCCTCTGCGTCGCCTACTCCGGCCAGTGCTTTTCGTCCGAAGCCTGGGGCGGCCGCAGCGCCAATCGCGGCCAATGCGCCCAGGCCTGTCGGCTGCCCTATGACCTGCTGGTGGATGGCGTCGAACGGCCGCTCGACGATGCCCGCTACCTGCTTTCGCCCGGCGACCTTTCGGGGCTTCACCTCGTTCCGCAGATCGTCGAAGCCGGGGTGAGTTGCCTCAAAATCGAAGGCCGCTATAAGGACTCGGACTACGTGGCGCTCACGACGCGCGCTTATCGGCAGGCGGTCGATGCCGCCTGGGAGAATCGGCCTTCGGCGCTGACGCCGCGCGATGCGCTCGATCTTGAGCAGGTCTATTCGCGGGGCCTTGGGCCGCACTTCCTGTCGGGTGTCAATCATCAGGCCGTGGTGCGCGGCCGCCATGCGCGCCATCGCGGCGTACAGGTCGGCGTGGTCGTCCGGGTGGAGCGCGATCATGTCGTCATTCGGCCCACCGAGTCCCAGGCGATCAGTCCGCTGAAGGCTGGCGATGGCGTGGTTTTCGATGCCGCATCGTGGCGCAGCCCGCAGGAGAAGGAGGAGGGCGGGCGGCTGTATCATGTGCGTCCGACGCTGGCCGGCGACCTCGAGATCGCCTTTGCCAACCAGGCCGTTGACCCCAGGCGCATCCGTACCGGTGACTTGCTTTGGCGCACGCATAACCCTGAGCTCGACCGAACCGCCCGCCCCTATCTCGAGGCCGTCACTCCGGTCGCCAAGCAGCCGGTGATGGTGCACGCGACGGGTTCCTTGACGACGCCGTTGAAACTTACTTGGACCGTGAAGAAGGGCGTTGCGGTCGAGGTGCAATCCGCCGGGCCCTTGAGCGCCGCGCAGAATCGCGGCCTGACCGCTGAGACCCTTCGCGACCAGTTGGGCCGCCTCGGCAACACGCCTTACGAACTCACCTCTTTGTCTGCGGACCTCACGGACAGTCTGTTCGCCCCCGCCTCGGTCTTAAACCAACTGCGGCGCGAGGCCGTGGAAGAGTTGCAGGCCCTTCAGGCCGTTCCACCCCGTCGCGAAATTCACCCGTTCACGCTCCAGGCGTCGCCGATAGAGACCCAACCGGGAGAGCCGCGGCTGCATTTGCTGGTCCGCAATGCGGAGCAGTTGGGGGCCGCCATTGAGCTACGCCCCGCTAGCATCACGCTCGACTATCTCGACCTCTATGGACTGCGCCCGTCGGTGGAGAGCGTGAAGGCCGCCGGCCTCGAAGCCCGCGTCGCGAGCCCCCGGATTCTGAAGCCGGGCGAATCGCGCATCGCCAACTTCCTGGTGAGCCTGGATTGCGCGATCCTGATCCGGTCGACCGGGCTGCTGCATGTTCTTCCCAAACAAAGCCACCCGTTGATCGGAGACTTCAGCCTGAACACCGCCAATGCCGTCACCGCTCAAGCTTATCTGGCCTTGGGCCTCACTCGCCTGACTCCGACGCATGATCTGAACGCCGCCCAGATCGCCGCCCTCGCCCTCGCCATCGGCGCGGATCGCCTGGAAGCCATCGCCTACCAGCACCTGCCGGTCTTCCACACCGAGCACTGCGTCTTCTGCCGGTTTTTGTCGAAGGGCACTACGCATCGCGACTGCGGCCGGCCGTGCGAGGAGCACCAGATTGCCTTGCGCGACGCCCAAGGCCGCCAGCATCCGGTGATCGCCGACGTCGGGTGCCGCAACACGGTCTTTGGAGCCGAAGCGCAGCAGGCGGGCGCGCATTTGGACACGTGGCTGGCCGCCGGCATCCAACACTATCGGCTGGAGTTTGTGCACGAGTCGGCCGAGCAAGTCCGCCAAGTCGCGGGCGTCTTCAAGTGCGCTCTCGCCGGCGAGATCACGTTCAGCCAACTCAACGCCGCGCTCCAGCGCACCGCCCCCGAAGGCATCACCGAAGGCAGCCTCTTCACCCCCAAGGACTATCAGCTGTTTCCGATTTTGCAGTAGCGATGCACCGAGGGCTAGGAGGGGCTAGGAGACGAAACGAACCCGGGAGTGATTGATTCTAAAGGGCTTTGTTTTTTCGGTCCGGGCCGACCCGGCCGCAACCAGAGAACAACGCTGGATACTTCATCGTAGCAGGCCAGAACCAGGACCCTGGGCTTATCCTATTGATTCAAAGGGATAAGATCGCAGTGACTCAGTTGGCTGCCCCGCGGCGCGATTGCCCGATGTCCAGCACCTCGCGGACCTTGCCCAAGAGGGAACCCAGCGTGAACGGCTTTTGCAGGAACGCCGTGCCGGACGGGAACGAGCCCGAACCGAGCATAGCGTCGTCCGTGTAGCCAGAGACGTAGAGCACGCGCAGATCGGGGCGCAGGGCCGTCAAGCGGTCCGCCAGTTCGCGGCCCGACATACGGGGCATCATCACATCGGTGACCAAGAGTTCGATCTTGCCTTTGTGGCCAGCGCAGATCTTGAGAGCGTCGTCGCCGTTGCTGGCTTCGAGTACCACGTAGCCTTGGCGACGCAGGATCTTGCGGACCAGCGCGCGGATGCCGGCTTCGTCCTCCACCACCAGGATCGTCTCAAGCGACGTCTCGGGGTCGAGATCCGGGGCCGGAGCGGGGGGCGTAGTCTCAATGGGTGGCGGAATCAGGGCGGAGATGGGCGCGGCAGGGTTGGTGGCCGGAGCGGCGGTTTGGGCCGCGCTGGGCAGATAGATGCGGAAGGCGGTGCCTTCGCCGGGTTGGCTCGAAACGGCCAGATCGCCGCCACTCTGGCGCACGATGTTGTAGGCTTGCGTCACCAGCAGACGCTCTTCGCGGAGCGATTCGTCGCCCGCCGTCCAGGGTTCAAACAGCCGGGCGCGGTTTTCGCCGTCCATCCCCGGGCCGTTATCGGCGATCGACACCAGGATGTAGCTGCCGCTGCGGGAGGGCGTGCCGTAGTCCTGATCGAGCTCGAGGTCGGCCGTGGAGATGGTGAGCCGTCCCAGGCCGCGCATGCCGTACTTGGCGTGCGAAGCGAGGTTCACAATGGCGGCTTCGATTTGCGCCGGGTCCACTTTGGCGGCGGAGTGATCGGCCTGGGCATCGATGCGCAGTTGCACGCCGTCGCCCAGTTGCCGCCTGAGCACGGGCTCCAGGCGCTTCACCAGTTGGTTCAAGTCCACCAGCCGGGGCTCGAGGACAATCTTCTTCGTGTACTGTTGCAGTTGGCCGGTGAGGACGCTCACCCGCTCGGCCGCTTGCAGGATCTCCTGCATGTCGTTGCGCAGCGGGCTCGACGGGGGCAGCGAGCTCTTCAGCTCTTCGCCGTAACCGGAGATGATCATCAGCAGGTTGTTGAAGTCGTGCGCCACTTTCGCCGCCAAGCGGCCCAGGGCTTCCACCTTCTCCGACTGCTTGGACTGTTCATCCGCCGAGCGCCGCCCGCTGATGTCGAGCGTGAGGCCGGTAAACTTGAGGGCTTGCCCTTGCTCATCGCGCTGCACGCGGACAATTTCGCGCACCCAGATGGTGGCACCCGTGGACGTAAGCGCCCGGTACTCGCAAGCATGGCTGGTGCCCACTTCTTTGGCATTCCGATAGAAGTCCACCACGCGATCACGGTCTTCTTCGTGGACCTTGTTACGCCAGAAGTTTTCGGTATTCTGCCAGGCCGCCAGGGGATGGCCCAGGAGTTCCTCGGCCCGTTCACTGACGAACTGATATTGCATCGTGTGGGCATCGGCTTCCCACACCACGGCGTCAATGTCGTTGACGATGGAATAGAGCGGGGCGGCGGGAGCAAGAGCCTTAGCCGGCTCGGGAACCTTTTCCCCCACTTTTTCCGCGACAACCTCGATCGGGGCGGGCAAGGCCGCCATCGCGGTACCCACGGCCGCCAGATCCTGGAAGATGACCAGCACTTCCTGGCCGGCATCCAATTCCCAACCCTGCAAAGGCTGCAAGCCCACCAGGCCATTGATTTCGCGGGTGCCGTTTTCGAGGACAATCTTAGTGGAAATCGGGGTGCGTTCCTTCGGTTTGAAGGAGGCAATTACTTCGGCCACGCGGTCACCCAGGCCGGGGATGGGAATCAGGTCTTCGAGTTTCCGGCGCAGCACATCGTCGCTGCGCATGCCGAAAAGCTTACGGAAATATTTGTTGGCGGAAAGAATGGTGAGATCGGCGTCCACCACCAAGAGCCCTACTGGCACGTTGGCCACAATCTCTTGGTAGTAACGGCGTTCCGTTTCCACAAGCGCCAAGAGGCGTGCGACTTCTTTCGGTCTCCACTGTTCTAAATCGGCGCGATCCATAGCTATACAGTTGTCCCTGAAGGTAGCATCGGTTGCTAGCGGCGTTCACACAAGGGTACCGTTGACTTAACTGGTATAGGTACTTAGGGGCTCCCGGGTGCGGCGATTAGGGTGGAGACACCCCGCCAACTGGGGGAGTGTTTCGTACTCCCCCTTGATGTAAGTGATTGATATTGAAAGCATCACGATTCGCCGCTCCGTACTATCTCTCACAAAAATAAAGTTCCATTACCACCCCGGTTCCTGACTGGTGTAGCCTGCAAGTTGGTGCCTGAGCCGATCATCCACTTCGCCGAGGTCTCGAAGAGCTACTCCATCTACGACTCGCCCGGCGACCGGCTGAAGGAACTGGCCACCTTCAACCGCATCAAACGCCACCGCGACTTCTGGGCCCTCGAAGGCATTTCGCTCTCGATCGGGCGCGGCGAGACGTTTTGCGTGATTGGCGAAAATGGCTCCGGGAAGAGTACGTTCCTTCAACTGGTGGCCGGCATTCTGGCGCCAACGACGGGCACGGCTAAGGTCCGCGGCCGGGTGGCGGCGCTGCTCGAGTTGGGCGCCGGCTTCAACCCGGAGTTTAGCGGCCGCGACAATGTCTACCTGAACGCGGCTATCCTGGGTCTCTCCCGCGCCGAAATCGATTCGCGCTTCGCCCAGATTATCGCCTTTGCCGAGATCGGCGAATTCCTGGAGCAGCCGGTGAAGACCTACTCGAGCGGCATGGTGGTGCGCCTGGCCTTTGCCGTGGCGATCCACGTGGACCCTGAGATCCTGCTGGTGGACGAAGCGCTCGCCGTTGGCGATATCTACTTCCGCCAGCGCTGCCTCCGCAAAGTGCACGAACTGCGCCAGCAGGGCGTCACGATCCTGTTCGTTTCGCATTCGATGGGCGACGTGAAGGCCATTGGCGACAGGACGCTGTGGCTCGACCATGGCCGCATTCGCGAAATTGGGCCTACCGACGCCGTCGTGGGCCGTTACCTCGCCGCCATGGCCGATAAAGATGCGGCTTACCTCGAGCTCAAGCCGGCCTTGGCGCCGCGCCCCGGCGT
>Ga0105049_10001296_pt1 | contig 29469 bp, 20 predicted proteins | sample MAT06_FD_78087 | JGI IMG/M metagenome (GOLD analysis project Ga0105049, IMG submission 78087) | Freshwater microbial communities from Lake Fryxell liftoff mats and glacier meltwater in Antarctica - MAT-06 | ecosystem: Environmental > Aquatic > Freshwater > Ice > Liftoff microbial mat | place... | reverse complement strand
TCCTTCGCCGGGGTCGTGCCCTTCTTGACGAGCTTGATCGTCAGGTCGACCGCGGCGCTGTTGAGCAACACGTTCTCCTTCTTCGACTCGAAGTCGGCCTTCTCGATCGTTACCTCGACCGAGTCGCCGACCTTCAGGCCCGAGACCTCGGCCGCGCTGCCATCGGCGGTCATCGCGACCGTGCCCTTGTTCGCCTTGACGCTCGCGCCGAGCGTCTCGAGCTTTAGCCGGAGCTTGGCCTCCTGGGCGTTGACCGCGACCTTCACCACGGCACCCTGCGTCCCGTCGAGCAGCACTTCGCGCTTCACCGGGTCACCCCCCTTGGACGAGGTCACTTCGATGGCGATGGTGTCACCCTTGAAGCCCTCGTACATCTTGGCGCCAGTCGCGAAGAGCTTGCCGTCGACCTTGATCGTCGCCGCCGGGTCGTCGGCCTCGATGACGATGGAGATCTTCTCGCGCTCCTTCTCGAGCTTGAACTTGTGCACTGTGCCGCCCTTCTCGATGGCGACGTACTCTTCGTAGCGCTGGTAGCCCGGCGCCTCCGCGACGACCTTGACCTTCTTGCCGACCTCGAGGTCGACGACCTTCTCTTCGGCCGGCTTGCCGTCGACCGTCACCTTGGCAGACGACGGGTCGACCGACAGCAGCAGCTCGGCCAACTCCTTGGCGGGTGGCTGCTCGACGGGCTTGTCGATCTGCGCTGGCTTCTCGGGCGTCGACTCGCCACCCGTCAGCAGGATCGCCGCGGCCGCGCCTCCACCACCGAGCAGCAGCACGAGCAGAATCCAGAGCCACGCCTTCGACTTCTTCTCCTCCTCCTCCTGGCCGACCCCTCCGGTCGTCTGCCCGGTCCCGCCGAACTGCTGATGGCTGCCCGTCGACTGCGCAGCCAGACCGGGCTGGGTTCCAGGCCGGAGGTTCTGGTTGAGCTGCCCGCGGCTGACCTGACCCTCCATCATGGTCGGCGCCGAGCTCGCGTCCATCGCGACCGTACGCTCGTTCGTCGCCGGCGCGCTGCCTCCGCCGCCGCCGCCGCCCATCCCCGGCAGGAACCCCTTCTCCTCGTCGGTCAGGGCCTGCAGCACCTTGATGTCTTCGGCGAAGACGTCGTGCATGAAGCGCTTGAGCGACTCCCCCTCGAGGTCGGTCACGTGCGAGTAGTACCAACGCGTCAGGTCGCGCGCGAACGCCTCGACGTTCGCGTAGCGCTCGTCCCGGTCCTTCTTCAGCGCCTTCAGCACGATCTCGTCGAGGTCCTTGGGCACCTTTGGGTTGATCTGCGATGGCGGCGGGGCGTCGTTCTTGAGCACGTTCGTCAGCGTCTCGAAGTCCGAGTCGCCAAGGAACAGCCGCTTCCCGGTGAGCATCTCCCACAGCATGATGCCGAGTGCGAACAGGTCCGAACGGCCGTCGAGGGGCTTACCGCGCGCCTGCTCGGGCGACATGTAGGCGACCTTGCCCTTCACCGTGCCGGCCATCGTCTTGGTCGACCGCTGGGCCGCCTTGGCGATGCCGAAGTCCATCAGCTTGACCTCGCCCGCGTAGCTGACCATCGCGTTGTGCGGCGAGATGTCGCGATGCACGATGTTGAGGGGCTGGCCCTTGTATTCCTTCGTGTGCGCGTAGTGCAGGCCCTTCGAGACCTCCATCATGATCCACACGGTCTGGGCGATCGACAGGGGCTTGCCGATCTTGATGCCGACGTCGATCGCCTTCTTCAGGTCGACGCCCTCGATGAGCTCCATCGCGATGTAGTAGCTGCCCTCACACACGTCGAAGTCGAAGATCTGTACGATATTCGCGTGTTGCAGCTTCGAGGTGATCGACGCCTCGTCGATGAACATCTTGACGAAGGACTCATCCTCCGTGAAGTGCGGCAGGATGCGCTTGATGACGACATCCTTCTCGAATCCCTCGGCGCCGGCCGTCTTGGCCTTGTAGATCTCCGCCATGCCACCCATGGCGATCTTGCGCACCAGCACGTACTTGCCGAACTGGCGGGGTAGGGCTTGGTTTGGCTCGTTCTTCTGGGTCATTGAGGCTGGTCCCCGGGTTACCGTAGGGCTGACGTCGCGGCGCAGGTCGCTGGCGGCGTTTGGGAGTTGCTGAGAGGCCTTGGCCAAGGCAGCCGAAGGCGATACTGGAGGCTCGGCCAAGGCAGCCGAAGGCGATACTGGAGGCCTTGGCCAAGGCAGCCGAAGGCGATACTGGAGCCTTGGCCAAGGCAGCCGAAGGCGATACTGGGTCCTTGGCCAAGGCAGCCGGAGGCGATAGTGAAGCCTTTCCGTCGGGATCGAGACCTCCCGAATGCGGCCCTGCTACGGTATTGGAAGACGGGCGGTTCGACAAGCCACGATGTGAAAGATGGTTCGCACCTCGACCTTCGCGCTTGACCCCTCTTCGGCGCCAGTGGCAGAGCGGGCGAGCAGCACATCGCGCGCGACTGGCGCGACGAGGGGAAACGCCATGCAGGCCGAGTATCGCAGCTTCGAGAACCCAGCCGAGGGCGCCTGGAGTCTGGACGAGATCATCTACCGCTCGCCAAGCGGAGGCCTCCTGGATGTGGTGCACGACCTCGACGCCTTGCGCGAACGGTCGGGCGCCGCCTGGCGACTGCTCTTCGACGAGCGCGCCGGCGCGCGCGACTACCCCGATCGTAGCGGCGTCTGGGGCAAGCGCGAGTGGGTGCTGCCAGCGATCGCTGAGGAGCATATCGTGAGCCTCGGCGAAGGCAACACCCAGCTCCTGCCGGTGAAGCGTCTTGGGGCCGACCTCGGCCTCGACCGTCTCTGGATCAAGCAATGCGGGCACACCCACACCGGGTCCTTCAAGGACTGGGGCATGACCGTGCTGGTGTCGCAGGTGAACCGCATGCGCCAGCTCGGCGTGGCCGGTCGTCAGGGAAAGCAGATCGCTGCCATCGGCTGCGCCTCGACCGGCGACACGTCGGCGGCCTTGTCGGCTTACGCGGCGTTCGCCGGAATCCCCGCGGTCGTTTTCCTGCCGGCCGACAAGATATCGATCGCCCAGCTCGTGCAGCCGATCGCTAACGGGGCGCTCGTGCTCTCGCTCGACACGGACTTCGATGGCTGCATGCGGGTCGTGCGTGAGGTCGTCGAGGTGCTGCCGATTTACCTCGCGAACTCCATGAATTCATTGCGCATCGAAGGTCAGAAGACGGTCGCCATCGAGATCGCACAACAGCTCGGCTGGCAGTTCCCCGAGTGGGTGGTCGTGCCGGGCGGCAACCTCGGCAACGTCTACGCGCTCTACAAGGGCTTCGAGATGCTGCGCGAGCTCGGCGTCGTCAGCGGCACGCTGCCGCGCCTCGTGGTCGCGCAGGCCGAGCGCGCCAATCCGTTGTATCGCGCATTCAAGACCGGCTTCGCGACGCTCGAACCGATGGTCGCCGGCCCGACGTTCGCATCGGCCATCCAGATCGGCGACCCGGTGTCGATGAAGCGCGCGGTGCGGGCACTCCAGCGCAGCAACGGCATCGTCGAGCAGGCCTCGGAGGAGGAGCTCATCGACGCCTGCGCGCGCGCCGATCGGACCGGCCTCTTCACCTGCCCGCATACGGGCGTCGCCCTGGCGGTGCTCGACACGCTCGTGCAGGCCGGGACGATTGGAAAGCACGATCGGGTCGTGGTCGTGTCGACCGCGCATGGGTTGAAGTTCACCGACTCGAAGGTCGCGTATCATGCGGGTGCGCTCGCGGGGATCGCGGCGCGTTGGAAGAACCCACCGCTGAAGCTCCAGGCCGAGCTTGGCGGGGTGGTCGACGCGCTCAAGGCACGCCTCGGGCTGTGACGTTAGAGAAGGTCGCGCAACGCCGCGTCGACGACTCCCCAGGCGGTCTCGACCGTGGTCGCGCGCCCTTCCAGTTGGGCTGTCTCGAGCGCCTCGAGCGCATGCTTGAAGCGTGGTCCCGCGCCATGACCGGCACCCTTGAGATCATGGCCCGTGAGGAGCGGGGGCGGGCGCAGGTCGGCGGGCGACCATGCCGTGGCGGCGGAACGCGCGAGCAGCTCGTCGTGGCGGTGACCGGCGCAGCCAGCGATCGTCAGCGCGGCGCCGAAGGTCGCACGTCGGGCGGCGCGCTTCTGGGAGGCCAGCGTCAACGTCGACCAGCGTGCGACTTCGTGCGCGCTTGCGACCGCCTCGGTCAGGTCTCGTAAGCGCGCTCGCGACCAGCGCAGGCGCAGTGCCATGCCTTCGATCGCGGTCGGCACCTCGAAGAGCACGACGCCCCAGCCGAGGATCGCGTCGCACGCCCCGAGGTGGCCGAGCCGCTCCTGGGCACGCTCGAAGTGATCGGCGTCGCTGAGCTCCGGCAACACCTGGACTGCCAGGCCGGTAGCGCTCAAGTGGGCAAGGCCACGCGCCTGGTTGCCTTGCGTGAAGATGCGGTCGAGCTCGTCGCCGATGCGTTCGGGCGAGACGCGTGTAATGAGCGGGGCGAGCTCGCAGGTCGCGTCCCAGGTCGCGGGGTCGATCGCAAAGTGCATGCGCGCCGCGAAGCGCACGCACCGGAGGAGGCGCAGATGGTCTTCGAGGAAGCGTTCGCGCGCGTCGCCGATGGCACGGATGACGCGCGCCGCGAGGTCGGCCCGCCCGCCCACGAAGTCGAGCACCTCGCTCCCCCCGGGTGCGAGAGGGTCTTCGAGGAGGCCGTTGATCGTGAAGTCGCGCCGCATTACGTCCGCCTCGGCGTCGGCCCAGCGCACCGAGTCCGGGCGGCGCCCATCGCTGTAGTCGGCCTCGGCGCGAAAGGTCGCGACCTCGTATTCGAGGCCGGCCACGATCACGCGCACGACGCCGAACTGCACGCCGACCGGGATCGACTTCTCGAAGAGGCCGATGACCGCCTCCGGCACCGCGTCGGTCGCGATGTCGTAGTCCTTCGGAGCGAGCCCGAGGAAGCGATCGCGCACGCAGCCACCCGCGAACAGCGCCTGGAAGCCGGCCGCGCGCAGCGTGCGCACAACGGTGATGGCACCTTCGCGGAGCGGGTCCGCCAGGGCGGTAGCGATCGGGGGTTGCGGGGGCGGCATGGGGGCCTTGGTCGCGCGGCCGGGTCGAGCGTGGCAGCGAGCCGACCTTTGCGGTAGGCTCGCCCCGTTTCGCTGTCAACCTGCGGAGAGGTCTCGATGGTCCGCGCATTCCTGGCCCTCCTGGGCACCCTCGGCATAGCCCTCGTCACGGCCTGTGGTGGCGATGGCGCCGGTCCGCCCGAGGACACGGCGCAGGGCGAGACCGAGGTCACGCCCCTGCCGGACTTCACGGTGTCGATCGCGGCGAGCGCGCTCGCCGGCAACACCCCGCTCACGGTGGAGTTCACCGCTAGCGCCGTAGGTGTCGAGCTTGAGCAATTGACGCTGCGCTGGTTTGTCGACGATGCGTTCGCCGGCGCCGAGCCGACCCTGACGTTTCCCTTCTATCGCGCGGGTGCGAGCGTCGTGCGCCTGGAGGCCGACCTGCGCAACGAGGTGGGCGACGTGAAGTCGGACGAGGACGCCGTCACGCTGAGCCTGCTCGGGTGCGCCGACCTCCAGTTCGACCGGCTCACGCTCGAGTTCCCAACCGATGTGCCGCCGGGCGCGAACCTGACCGTCGACGTCGGTCGCCTGCGCAACGAAGGAGACCGCATCGACGGCCCGTTCGAAGTAGCGCTCGCGCTGTCGCTCGACGAGCGCTGGGACCCCGAGGTCGATCGCTTGATTGGCGCGTTGCAGATCGACGGCATGCCTTCCGGGCTCGCCTCGGAGAGCGCGTTGGACCTCGCCGGGCGCCAGTTCGGGCTGCCCGTCGACGTTGTGCCTGGGCCCTACTACGTGTTCGTCGTCGCCGACCCGGGTGGGGTCGTCAACGAGTGCCAGGAGACGAACAATGCACGTGTGTCGACGAACAGCATCGTGGTCGATCTGGCGGCGGGACAGCGCTCGGATCTCGTGCTCGAGAACCTGTCTATTCCCGAAGGCCTGGTCGTCGCGCAGAACGAAAACATGAGCTATTCCTTTCGCTTGAGGAACGGCGGTGAGGCCGAGGCCAAGCAGTTCCGCTACGCCTTCTGGATCTCGACCGATCCGATCCTCGACCGCGAGAGCGACCTTCCAATTGTGCTTGCGAGCGACGAGAACGCACGCGTCCAGACCATGGCGGCCGGCTTCGAGCTCGGCTTCTTCAAGTCATGGAAGGTGCCGGCGGATCTGCCTGACGGCGATTACTGGATCATCGGCGAGGTCGACGCGACCAACGTCATCGCCGAGAGCGACGAGAGCAACAACGTCGGCGTGACCGCGTTCCCGTTCACGATGCGCTACGACGAGCCGGTCTGTTACGACTTCGGCCTGGTCGACCTGCAGGTGGCGCCGCTTTCGACCTACTGGGGCGGCAGCGTGCTCGTGACCGCGACCGTGCAGAACAGTGGCAGTGAACCGACCCCCGACGGCTGGCTCCTGCGCGCATATCTGTCGCTCACGCAGACGCTGTCGCCGCAGAACGCGATCCCGGTCGGCACCTATCCATTGGAAGGCATCCCCGCCGGCGAGACGAAGACCTACGAGCTGTTGATCGGGATCGCCAATGACCTGCCCGTGATCCCGCACCATCTCGGCGTCGTCATCGACCCGACCAGCGCCTACACAGAGTGCAACGAGTCGAACAATTCCAAGCTCTTCCCGGAGCCGATCAAGATCAACGCGCTGGCCGAGGTGGACGTGGGCGTGAGCGACTTCGAGTACCACCCCGACGTCGTGTCCGCGGGTGAGACGATCAAGGTCGAGTACCAGGTCGGCAACTCGGGCACGACCGCGGCGACGACGTTCCAGGTCGGTGTCATCCTGTCAGCGGACGCGAGCATCACGCGCGCGGGGGTCGCAGCCGGCGACGATGTCGTGGTCGATCGGCTGACGATCACGTCCTTGCAGCCGGAGGAGGTGCGCACGCTCATCCGCGACGTGGTGATCCCGGCTGGCTTGAACCATGCGGTGCCCGAGTGGACGGTCGCGGTCCTGGTCGACCTCGATGGGTTCCTCACTTCGGATCGGGACCCCTCGAACAACCTCGTCGTGTCGGCCGACACGCTGATCGTACGCGACGCGATCGGCGGCTGCTTCGAGGACGCACTGGAGGATAACGACAGCCTGCCGCAGGCGGCGCTCGTCACGCGCGACGATGGCGCGCGTTTGACGAACCTCGGCAGCTGCGGGGACGAGGACTGGTACCTGGTCGACGTGCCCTCGGGCGTGAGCCTGGCGGTCGACCTCGAGGCGCGTGCTATCACCTCGGTGCCGGAGACGCCGGCCGGACTGGTGGTCGAGATCCGAAATCCGACGGGCAGCGTGGTCTCGCGCGCGACGCTCGGGCCGAGCTATCAGCCGCGCGCGTGGGCGGTGCGCGAGGCAGGTGCGTACGTCGTGCGGGTGGCGGGCGCGACCAGCCGCGACCGCGCGGCCTACGACCTCGGGTTGAGCTTTCTCGAGCCGGTGAGCGGTGTCGAGCTGGTGCCGTTCGAGGTCGTGCCGGCGCCCGCGTCGGCTTATGCCGGCGGGCGCCTGTCGGTGACATGGCGTGAGGTGAACATCGGCACGCGGGCGGCCGCGGCGCATGTCGGCCGCATCTGGTTGTCGCGTGATCGGGTGCTGCAACCGGGAATCGACGTGAGGCTCGGGGAAGCGGACGTGCCGGCGCTTGGGCCGCAGGCGACGACGAACGTCGAGGCGGTCGTGAACCTCGGGGCCTCGCTGACGCCCGGGACCTGGTACGCGATCGTCCAAGCGGATGTGCAGGCGGCGGTGGACGAGGTCGACGAGGCGAACAACCTGGCGCTCGGTGGGCCGGTCGTGTTGGACCCGTTGAAGGTCTGCAACGACGATGTGCTCGAACCCAATGACGAGCCGCGCATCGCGTCGCGCCTGAACGGAGCGGACGCGCCCGCGGGCACGACGGTACCGGCGGCGGTCGTGTGCCCGGGGTTGGAGGACTGGTATGCGCTCGACTTGGAGGTCGGGCAGTCGGCCGAGGTCGCGATCGGCTACACGCACGAGGTCGGCAAGGGGCGGCTGGTGCTCGAGCTGTGGGCACCGGACGGGCAGGGAGCGCTGCTGACCGATGCGCGCAACGGCTCGGCGCGCGTGAGCCTGCCGTATGCGTATCGCGCGGGGCGTTGGCTCGTGCGGGTGAGGAACGACGAGACGATCCCGTCGCAGGCGCCCTACACCTACGAGCTGCAGGCGACGGTCGGGGTCGGGGCGCTGGGGCTGGCGTGCGGGGCCGAGCGCTATGAGCCGAACGACGCGCCGGTAGGTGCCGGGGCGATCGGCTGTGGCACCCTCCAGTCGCAGCTCTGCAACGGCGACATCGATTGGTTCGTCGTGCCGGCATTGGCAGGCCAGCGCTTGAAGGTGCAGGCGTTCAATACGGCGAGCCAGTTGCTCGTGCAGATGACGTTGCCGGACTCAGGCTCGGCGGTGGCGACGATCTACGGGTCGGGCAGCATGGAGTACACGCCGCTCGCGAGCGGACTCGTCTATCTCAAAGTGTCGCCGCGCTTTCCAACGAGCAGCATGACGGCGTTCTCGTACTCGCTGACTGTCAGCGGGATCGATGGCGCGGACCTCGCGCTCGAGGACATCGTGACCGAGCTCGACGCGGTCGATCGCGGCGAGGACGTGGGGATCGGCTTCGCGGTCGTGAACCAGTGCTCGCTCGATGCCGGGCCTTATGAGATCACGGCCTGGTTGTCGCTCGACGAGGTGGTCGATGCGGGCGACCTGGCGGTGCTGGTGCTGCGGCAGCCGGGGCTGCCGTTCGGCGAGAGCCTGGGCTTCCGCTACAAGGTCACGGTGCCGCTGTCGACCGCGCCGGGGTGGTACTATCTGATTGTGCAAGCCGACTCGGACAATGATGTCGTCGAGGGCAACGAGATCGACAACACGCTGTGGTTGCCGCTCGAGGTGAAGGAGCCGTGCGTGGCCGATCGGTACGAGCTAAACGACGTGCGGGAGGACGCAACGACGGTGGTCGAGGGTGCCGAAAGCGACCTCACGATCTGCCCCTATGATGCTGATTGGTTTACGCTTTCAACGCGCGCGGGCGACCGCGTGACGGTCAGCGCGCTGTTCTCTGCCGAAGACGGCGACCTCGATCTGAGGGTCTACAATCCGCTCGTGTCGGCGACGATCCCGGTTGCGGTGTCGAGCTCGACCGACGACGACGAGGAGGTCACCGTGACGACCCCGCTCGCAACGACCCTGTATGTGAGAGTCAGCGGCTACGGCGGAGACTCGGCGCCCTATGACCTTGTGATCGAGTCACGCTGACGTCTCCGTGGGCGCGCAGGAACCAGTCGGTGTCGCAGAGGTGGGCCAGATCATCGGGGTAGCCGGGCAGCTGGAAGAGCTTGCTCGGGGCGAGCGCACGCAGGGCAACGGCGGCGCTGGCGGGCCGGGGAGAGGCCGTGGTCGATGCGACCGAACCGACCGAGGCGACCGGTGCGATGGAGGGAAGGACGATCGCTGTGACAGCGAGACCCTCGGGGGCGGTGACATCGAGCACCAGGCGGGCTTTGGGCGAATCATGCGTCGTGTCGTTTGCGATCGACCGCAGCGCAGAACGCGCGCTGGGCCTCGGCGGGCCTCGGCGAGCACGCTTGCCGCGGGCACGTCCGCGAAGAGGGACATCACGGCTGGCGAGCCGGCCAGCCCGCGTCGGTGGCTTCATGCACCGGGTCGAGGAAGAGGAGGTTCTGGAGGTCGTCGTGACGATGCAGGACGAGGCTCGCGGACGTGCGCACTGTGTCCGCGAGCACTGGCAGATCGGAGCGCACATCGGGCGCCGCCGCCTCGGCGGTGACCAGCAGCGCGTTGTGCATGAGCTCGGCGACGAGGTGCGTGACGGCCTCGGTGAGCTCGGAGCGAGTGCACGCGAAGCCGGGCGCCAGGTAATCCACGACGTGCTCGACCGTGGTCGCGACCGCGAAGCAGCGGAACAGGTCGGCACCGGCGCCAGTCAGGTTGAAGTAGATGCCGCGGTCGAGATCGATCGCGACCAATTCATCCGGGAACTGCTCCCAGGCAAGCGACGGACGAATGTGGTGGAGGAACTCGGTAGACACGACCCCGAGGCGCGTACCGCAGCGCGCGACGCGCTGTCAAACCTGTGCCGCAGGGCCCGCAGGGCCCTTGTCCGCGCTCAGCAACCGCTCAGAGTGGGGTCAGCGAGCGGGCAGGCTCCGGTCGGTGGGCGCCGCCGACTGGCGCACGCTCGCGAGTGTCGCCACGAGCTGTTGTACCCAGGCCGCCCCGAAGGTCGGCTCGAGCGTCTCGAGCGCGTCTATGAAGGTGTCGTATTCGGCGTCCCGCAGCAGCGTCGCCGCGAACCAGAGCTGATTGCCGGCTTCGGTTGGGTCGCGCGCGAGCAGCTGCGACGCGTCGCGATCGAAGCCGGCGCGGTCGCGCACAAACCAGGCCGCCCAGAAAGCCGGGCCATCGGTCCGGTCCTGGGCCCAACGCCCGGTCTCGGGTGCCAGGGGCGGCGCGTCGAGTAACGCCTTGCCGAGCGCCCAGGCGAGCTTCGAACGCTCGAAGGTCGGCAGGTCGCTACGGCGATAACCCGCGAGCAGGTCATCGGCGGCGAGCGCGAAGTCGCCGACGAGATACGCGGACAGGCGCGCCTCGTCGACGCTGCCCTGGCGCAGAAAGCTGCCGAGGATGGCGCGCGCAGGCGCATCGAAGGCCGGGTCGCTCTCGATGAGCCCCTTCGCTTCGCTGGCCCCGTTGATCTCCGCGTCGCTGCGATAGTCGCCCGGCAGGCGCGTCGCCGCCTGGCTCAAGCGTTGTTCGAGGTCTGCCACTGACTACCCCTTAAGAGAGCACGCTGCCGCCAGAGAGGAACTCGGATTGCGGCAGTCCGTCGGTCTGCAGCTCACGCGCGAGGCCGGGCTTGCTCGGGTCAGCCGGGTCGGCGAGATGTCCGAACGTACGGTCGTTCGGCTCGTAGGTGTTCTCGTCGAACTGCAAGAGCTTGAAGATCGACGGCTTGCCGATGGGGATGGGGCCGGCCAGGCTCTTGAGGTAGGCCACGTTGCAAAGGCCGAGGAACATCACCTTCGACGGGTACCACTTCTCGGCCAGCGCGAAGTGGGTGATCGCGTGGGCGTAGCTCGACGGGACCGCGGCATCGGTGCCCATGCCGACGAAGCCGCGCACCGTGCCCTTGAACGCGTCGGCCGGACCCTTGCCGGAGAACGGCGGCAGCGCCGACTTCCCGGTCGGTGCGAAGACCAGCTTGCCGGCGGTCTTGCACTCGTTCATCCAGCCAGCCTGACCACCGCCGTGGGTCGTCCAGCCCGCTTGGAAAGACGGGTCCATGGCACCCCAGATGCTGTTGGCGTCGAAGACCTTGATGACACCCTTGGTGATCGTCTCGAGCACTTCAATCGTGGAGCGCTCTTCGATGCCCATCGCCGGAAAGTGCACGATAGGTCCCGTCGCATCCCACTGGTCGGCGGGGTCGAGCGAGCCCTTGGTCTTGATCTTGTCGAGCGCTCCGCCCGCGCCGCCCGACCAGGCAGCGAGGTTCGCGTCGATCATCGCCTTGCGGGTGTCGATGTACTCCGCGATCTTCGCGGGTGCGGCGGCGCCGTAGTAGGTCGTCAGCGCCGTCTTCGTCGCCGGGATGGCGGCCATGAGCTTGCTGATGCGCAGCGCGACCGAAGCCTTCGACGCCGGCGTCGCGGCGATCCTGAGCGAGGAGACCTTCGGCGCGTAGGCCTCGAGGTTCGCGACCGGCGTGAGCGCCGCCCGGTCGGCGTCGATCTCGGCCTGGTTTGGGTGCGCGGCCGGCGGAGGCGGGGTGACGACCGGCCCGGGCGGGGTCGCGTCACGCTGCACCACGGATTGCCGCTGGATGTTGCGCGAGGCACGCTGTTGAACGCCGGGTGCGCCGCCCGTCATCGACGACAAAAGGCCTTCGGCCGACTCGCCCTTGACGACCTTGTCCGCGACCTTGTCCGCGTGCTGCTCGTACGAGTCGCCCACCTGGCCGACCCCGCCCGCGAGGGACACGCCGTGCTGCTGCTGGACGACGTGGGCCGCCTCGTGGGCTGCCGTGTGCAGGTCGGGTGCGCCGCCGAACGCGACGTGGTTGCCGCTGGCGTACGCCTCGGCGCCCATCGCCTTGGTGGCATCGGCCGCGGCGCCGCCCGTGTGGGCCTGCACGCCGCTGACATCGTGGCTGCCGAAGGCCTGCTGGATCTGTCCCGAGTAGGGCAGGGCGCCACCGCCGCTGGCGATACCGGCAGCCGCCGCATCATGCACAGCGCCCGTGTCTTCGCCGCCCTTTCGCTGCACCGGCTCCAGCATCGCCATCTGGACATCGAAGGCACGGCCCGCGAGGCTCCGCTGGACGGCCCCGCGCGACGGCGCGCTCGAGCCGGTCGATGATGATGATGATGATGATGACGATGACGATGACGATGACGATGACGATGACGATGACGATGAGGTTTCGGAGGTCGGTGTCGCGGGGGCGGGGGCGGTCGTTTGTGAAGATGACATGGAGGGCCTCGGCGAGGTGGGTCGTTGGCTTGGGCAAACACCCAGCGCAGCAACATTGAGGATAAGCCAGACGTCAAAGTCAGCCGAAGCGATGCTTCGGCCAGACCGAGAGACACGTCTGCGCGCCAGGGGTTGCTCGAGACCGACGGTCGTAAGTATGCCCGAAGCTCACCGACGCGTCACCTCCTGGATCGCGATCGCGACCCAGCCAGCGTCCACCCGGGCCAGCAGCGCCGTCGACAGCGACCGCTGCAACGCGCTATGAGCCCGCGATGCCGCCGAGCCCCCCTGGCAAAACCCTGCGCAAGTCCCTCTCTCACGTCGGGGGCAGCGGCCGCTTCAGCGGCGATGAATCGCTACGCGAGCTGATGCAGCGCGCCTCGAACACCTTCGTTGCAGGCGCTGCTGGTTCCAAAGACAGCGACGGCGGCCGCGGCGACGCGTCCTTCACGAGCGGTGCCGAGCGTGCCCTGACGCACGGTTTTCACCCATGGCCGGGGCGCCTCCACCCGCAGACGGCCCGCGAGCTCATCCGAGCGGCACCCGAAGGCATCATTGCGGATCCTTTCATGGGTGCCGGCACGGTGCCGCTCGAAGCGATGCTGGCGGGTCGAGAAGCCTGGGGCAACGACCTCAATCCGGTCGGCAGCGAGGTCGCCTGGGTGCGCACGCGCCGCTTCTCGACGGGCGCGCTCAACGCGCTGGTCGGACGCGCGAAGGCACTGACGAAGAAGGCCGAGGCCCTCGTCGCGGGCGGGGCGGTGCCCGACGCTGCGTTCCGCGACGCGGTCGGTCGCTGGTTCGATCCGCAGGCTCTGATCGAGGTCTGGGCGCTGGCGCAGTGCCTTCGTGAAGGCGATCCGACGTGGCAGGGCAGCCCGGCTGACCCGCTGACGCGCGTGCTCAAGATGTGTCTGTCGTCGATCCTCGTGAAGGCCTCGCGGCAGGTGTCGGACTCGGTCGCCAAGCTCGACCGGCGCGACCTCGAGCCAACGCCCAAGGGGCGGGTCGGTCACTGGCTGAAGAAGCGCACCGAGGAGCTGGCGGGCCAGCTCGACGAACTCGCGGCGACCGTCGGTCGCTCGGTGCCCGAGCCGCACCTCCTGCTCGGCGACGCACGCACGCCACCCGAGCCGCGGCCGCCGTTCGCAGCGGTCATCAGCTCGCCACCTTATCCGGGCGTCTACGACTATCTCACGCACCACGCGCTTCGCTGCGCCGTGCTCGGCCTCCCCGTCGGCGACGCCACCCAGCACGAGATCGGCAGCCGCCGCGCCAGCGAACGCCTTGGCAAGGAACGCGCCCACGCGCGCTATGTCGAGGACCTGGGCCGGGTCCTCGCCGCCTGGAGCGCGACGTTGCTGCCGGGTGGTTTTGTCGCGCTCGTCATCGGCGACGGTCAGAGCGGTACCGATGTCGTGCGGGTGCTGCCGCTGCTCGAAGCGTCCGCGAAGGCTGCCGGGCTCGTCGTGCGCGCGACGTTGTCGCAGAGTCGCCCGACGTTTGGTCCTCCTGTGCAGGCCGCGTTTGGCCCTTCTGTGCAGGCCGCGGTGGCGCCACGCCCGACGAAGGCACCGCCGCGCAAGGAGGAACACCTCGTCTGGCTCGAGCGCGGCGCGCCATCGGCGTGAGCGCCGGCCAGCCTGGCCCAAGGCGATCCGGCAGCTTGTCGCACGGGCGCCCTGCTGCTAGTTCATCAAACATGGACGACGCCACGACACCTTTGAGCTCGCTTGGCGCGGCGGTCGCCGCGTTCAATGTCGAACGCGAGTGGGGCCGCTTCCATACGCCGCGCGACCTCGCGATGGCGCTCTCGGTCGAGGGCTCTGAGCTGCTCGAGCTGTTCCTCTGGAAGACGCCCGATGAGCTGCCGCCGACAGAACGCCTGCGCGAGGAGCTCGCTGACGTGCTGATTTGCCTTGTGAACCTCGCCGGTCGGCTCGACATCGACCTCATGGCGGCGGCCAGCGACAAGCTCGCGAAGAACGCGCTCAAGTATCCGGTCGAGCGCGCGCGTGGCAACGCGAAGAAGTGGACCGAGCTGGAGAAGGCCGATGGCGAAGACGCTCCTCCCGGTCGATGAGGCCGTCGCGCTCGTCGTCAAGACGGCGCTCGCGATGCGCGCGTCGCGACCCGCGGCAACCCGCACGACCACGATCTGGGAGGCCTCCGGCTACGTGCTCGCGGCCGATGTGGCGGCGGATCGCCCACTGCCTCCGTTCGACAAGTCGATGATGGACGGCTACGCGCTGCGCTCGCAGGATCTCGCGCCGGGTTGGACCACGCTCGAACTCGTCGGCGAGGTCGCGGCCGGTGAGGTCGGGCGCGCGATCGGCCCCGGGCAGGCGCTGGCGATCATGACCGGCGCGCCGCTACCCGAGGGCGCCGACGCGGTGCAGGTACACGAGCTGTGTGAGCGGCCGTTGCTCGCAGCGGGTGATCGTCCGAGTGTGATCGTGCGTGAGCCGGTAAAGGCAGGCGCCAACGTCGCCTTGACCGGCGTGCTGGCACGGGCGGGGCAGGTGGTGGTCGAAAAAGGGCGCATCATCGAGAGCCTCACGGCCGGCGTGCTGGCGTCAGTCGGTGCCGCCCAGGTCGAGGTGTTCCGGCGGCCGCGGGTCACGGTGGTCGCGACTGGCGACGAGCTCGTCAACATCGATGAGGTCCCGGGAATCGCACAGATCCGCGACAGCAATCGCAAGACGTTGATGGCCCTGGCCGAGGCTGAATGGTGTCGGGTCGTCGACGGCGGCATCGCCAGGGACGACCGCCCCCACCTGAGGAGCGTCATTCGCGACGGCCTGGAAAGTGACGTGCTCGTCCTCTCGGGCGGGGTCTCCGCCGGGTCGCACGACCATGTGCGCGAGTGCCTCGAGTCCGAAGGGGTCGAGATCCTGTTCCACCAGATCGCGATCAAGCCAGGCAAGCCCGCGCTGTTCGGGCGCACCGCAAAGACGCTGGTGTTCGGGCTGCCGGGCAATCCGGTTTCCAACTTCGTGACCGCGGCGCTGCTACTCACGCCTGCGGTTCGCATCCTCGGGCGGCGCCCCGATCATCGACCCTGGATGCTGCGACTCCCACTCGCTCGCAAGGATGGTGAAGCCGGGACTGTGGCCCTCGGCGCGACCGGTCGCCGGACGACGTTTCATCCGGGCCATCTCGTTCGCATCGAGCCTGATGGCGGCCATGGCGGGTTCACGACCGAGCTGGCCGTGCGACCGTGTGGGTGGGATGGCAGCGCCGATCACGTCGCCTATGCGCGCGGCAACGTCCTCATCCGCTGCGAGGTCGGTGATCCCGCGAAGGTCGCGGGCGACATCGTCAGCGTGGTGTTGCCGCGTTCGTTGGTGGACTGGTAGTCCCTTTCGAGTTCCGGCGTTTGACTGGCGCGCGGCGGTCCCATCGAGCCGACCGCGAAGTCGAAGAGGCGCACGGCGAGGGCACGATAGGCAATGGCTACCGGCGTGAGCGTAACGAAGCGCTCGAGCATGACCGACCTCCCTGATGGTTCATCCGCGCACACGGACTACACAGACCGCAACGAGTCGAACCTCGAATTGGCATGTAGTCTTTGCGCGCGGGGCGATGAACGAGCTGTAGCACGGATCGATTTCCACGGAGTTTCCGGGGCACATTCATCGGGGGGTGAATCAGCATGGGTGATGAAGCGCAATCGCGGCAGCCGCTTCGCGGACGTATCGGACTCGCATGGTGCGACCCCTGTCCGCAGGTCGTCGACGACGAGGAACCGCTCAGGATGGCGTTGCGCGCGCGCGGCTACGACGTCGTCAACCCGGCCTGGGATGCGGACTTCGACTGGGCGTCCTGTGCCGCAGTGCTGATCCGCTGTACCTGGGACTACCACCTACGGTGCGACGAGTTCGTCGCGTGGTGCGAACGCACGAGTCGCGTCACGCGCCTCTTCCATGGGCCCGCCATCGTTCGTTGGAATGTCGACAAGCGCTACCTCGCCCAGCTTGCCGAGCGCGGGGTGCCGATCGCGCCGACCGTATGGATCGATGGCCGCGGCGCCGAGGCCGAACGCATGATCCGCGTCGCCGCGGGCGCCTGGACGCGCGCCTTCCTGAAGCCGGTCGTCGGAGCCAACGCGTCGGACACGCTCAGGTTCACATGTGATGAGGCGGGCTTTGGCGTCGCGCTGAAGCACCTCGAAGGAGCGCCGGGCGCGTTCATGCTGCAGCCCTATCTCGACTCGGTCGAGCGCGACGGCGAGCTCTCGATCATCATGATCGATGGCGCGCCCGCGCACGCTATCCGCAAGGTCCCGGCCGCGGGCGACTATCGCGTGCAAGAGGACTGGGGCGCCCACGACGAGGTGTGGCTGCCCGACGCGGCGGCGGTTGCGATAGCGACCAAGGCGCTTGGCGAAGCGAGCGCCATCCTTGGCGAGCGTCTCCTGTACGCGCGGGTAGACCTCCTGAAGCTCGGTGACGGCTACGTGTTGAACGAGCTCGAGCTGATCGAGCCGGCGCTCTTCTTTCGCCACTCACCCGCGAGTGCCGAGCGGCTCGCGCAGGCGTTGTTGGAGCGTACTGGGCAGAGCGAGGCTACGACGTCTTCTTGAGCTCGGGCCTGAGCCCGCTGTCGGTCCACGCCTTGTAGCGCGCCCGGCTCGCATCGAGGCGCGCCGGATCGCTGTGGTCGACGATGTCGATGACCGTGTCGAAGTCGCGCGCGAAGGCGAGATCGGTCGGTGCCAGCTGCAACAGGATGTCGGCCGGGATCGTGCGCACGTCGCGGGTGACCAGGACGACGCGCGCCTCGGGATCGAGGAGCCGCGCTGCATCGTCACACACCTCGTGGGGCACGAAGCTCTCTTCGCGGAAGACCCACAAGTGCTGGTCGAGCGCCGCCGCGTCCGCCGCGCTACAGCGCACGAGCATGCGCTTGGACTTGTCCCAGGCGGCAAGTGCCAGCTTCACGACCAGCGCGAAGCGGGCCTCGGGGGCGATATCGTAGAAGGTCACGCGGGTCGTCACAGGGCCTCGTCGGGCTCGAGCGCGATGAGCCCATCCAGGAGATCGATCGCCACGCGCGTGCGACCGACGACGATGTGGTGGTGGTCGACGTCGTCGAGCGTCGCCTCGCTCGCCCCGAGCGCCGCCAATGCGAGCGCATCGAGCCGCCCGACGAACTCTATCCGCACGAGCCTGTCGAGCTCGAGGACCAGCGTCGCCGTCAGCGGGATCCCTTGCACGCTGGCCGCGTCGTCGACCCGCAGCCGCGCGACGACGCCATCGTCGACCGCGCGGACCGAACCCGCGGCAAGTGCCGTGACGTCGGCGAGCGACATGCCCCAGCGCAGACCCGTCGCCCAGTCGCGTGCACGGAATCCCAGGCCGGGTGGCCAGGTGATCGGGAGCGCGAGCGGATGTCGACGGACCTGCATATCCGCTGCATGCCATGCCGCGCGCGCGCATGAAAGCACGGCGAAGCGATGTTCGCGCGAGGCGCTGTCGCCTCGGTCGGGTCGCGTCTGCTATCCTATCGCGGTGGTGTCACCGTTGCCCGCACCCCGTCATGCGTCGCGTCCCGTTATCGGGGATGGCGTCGCCCCGACGTTCATCCGGCGTTTGTTGTCCTCGGACGGGCGGCCAGTGGTCACGTTCCTCGGGCAGCGCCCGGCGGCCAACGCCTATCTCCTCGGGCATGTGGCTCGGGGCGGGCTCGATGCTGAATCGGCAAGCGGCACGATGCTCGGCTGGTGGGCCGACGGACACCTCGCCGGGGTGGCGCTCATCGGATCGAACCTGGTGCTGAGTCACGGTGTGCCGCGCACCGCGAGCGACGCATTCGCCCGCTTCACGAGCACGGCCGCCTGCCAGATCCGGGTCATCATTGGACCCGAGGACATCGTGCCCGCGTTCACCGAGGCCTTGGCCCTGCCGGCCGAGCGCATCCAGCTCGAGCGCGCCAACCAGGTGCTGCTTCAGGTCGACAAGCAGACCCTGCGCGGCGACGCCCGCTCGGTCGAGCTGCGTCCGGCTCAGGCGAACGAACTCGATTTGATGATGGCGGTCGACCTCCAGATGGTGAAGGAAGAACTCGGCATCGATCCGTTCTCGTCCGACCTGCCCGGCTTCCAGCGCGGCTGGCAGCGCCGCATCCTCGAGTGGCGCGCCTGGGTCGCGGGGCCCCTCGGCGGCCCGATCCACTGCAAGGTCGACCAGGCCGCCGTGAGCGACGATGTCGTGCAGCTCTCGGGCGTCTACACGGCACCCGCACATCGTGGCCGCGGGCTTGCGCGCCGGCTGGTCGGCGAGCTCTGCCACCTGCTGCTGCGCGAGGTGCCGCGCGTGGCGCTTTACGTGCACGCGGACAACCTGCCGGCGCTGCGACTCTATCGGAGCCTTGGCTTCTATGAGGTCGGGCGCGTGCGCTCGGTCTGGCTGCACGCCTGACCCACCGCGTCGCCGCCGACCTCAGAAGATGAACGTCAGACCACCGGCGAAGTAGAGCTTTGGGTCCGGGTCGTCGAGGAAGCTCTCTTCATACAGGCGACGGCCGTCGCCGACCGGGTCGCCTTCGAGCATGAACGTGAGGTTCATCGACGAGGTGATCTCGAACTCCACGTTGAGGCCCAGGTAGAAGCGGATGCCCGCGTCGCGGTCGCGCGTGCGCTCGTCCGTCTCGGGGCCGAGGCGGTCGGTGTGATAGAGGAAGCCGGCGCGCGCCGTGATGGCGGCCTTCTCGCCGATGAGCAGCGAGCCCTTCAGCACTGGGCGCAGGACGAAGCTGCTGCGGTCGTTTGCGCCGAGCCCACCCCCGATGCCGAGCTCGACCGAGGTCGCGAGCGTCTTCGTGTCGACGAAGCACCACTTGAACATCAGCTCGAGCTCGTTGATGACGTCGAAGGCCGTCCGGAACTGGACGTTCATGTCCATGCCGTTGCCGATGCCGCCGCCCGCCTGCAGGAACAGCGGGAAGGGCCACTTCGGCCACGACACGATGGCGCTCGCGTGGCCGGTGCCGCCCGACAGCGCGCGCGCCGAGAACGGCAACGGGCGGTGCTGTACGACGACCTTCGGGATGTCGCTGCCGAAGGCGGCGTTGACCTTGACGACCCGCTCGGTCGACACCGCGATCTGGAACTCCTCCTGCTTGCCGTCGTCGCGCTGCACGAGCAGCGTGTGGGTGCCGGCCGGCACGTCACCGATGAACGGCGTCTTGCCGAGCGGCTTGCCATCGAGGAACAGGTCCGCCTGCCGCCCGTCCTTCGTCGCGACCTCGACCCGGCCGGCCTGCCCGAGCTCGGCCACGACCTCCTGGCTCTGCCCGCGCTCGACGGTAATCGTCTTCGACCACGGCGCGAATCCGGCCGCGCGCACGCGCACGATGTGACTCCCGACGTCGACCTCGTTGAACACCGTCGGCAACGGCTTCCACTCGCTGTCGTCGAGCTTGCCCTCGCCCTCGGGCGCGGTCGTCACGACGCGCACCGTGCCTTTATCGGGCGGCGCGGTCTGGACCATCTTGAGGCGCACGACGAACAGCTCGCCCGCCTTCACCTCGACCGTCGCCTCGGCGTAGAAGCCACGCGGGCTGCGCGCCTCGATCTGGTGGGTACCTATGCGCACGCCGGCCTGCGTGACCGGCGCCTTCCCGATCGCCTCGCCGTCGAGGTAGACGGTCGCGTCCTCGATATCGGCCAGGATCTTGAGCTCGCCCGTGTCGCCCTTCGCCTTGACGAGCGGCGCGTCGAAGATGGCGCGCTTGCCCGGCTCGACGTTGACTGTCTGCGACGCCTTCACGTAGTCCGCGAGCGCCACCTCGACCAGGTAAGGGCCGGCGCTCAACGCCTCGACGACCGTCGGCGTGACGCCCCGCGGGGCGCCATTGACGGTGACCGTCGCGCCGCTCGGGCTCGAGGTGACGAGGATTTCGCCCTTCTGGGCCTCGACTTTTGTCAGCACCACGTCGAAGGTCGCGCGCTGGCCTTCGGTCGCTTCGATCCAGCGCTCCCAACGTTGATAGCCGTCCTTCGTGACGTCCACCTGATGGCGTCCGGGCGACACCTTGGTGGTCGACGGGATGGGCCCCATCGCCTTGCCGTCGATCTCGGCCATGCCGCCGGCGAACTCGGCGCCGCAGGTGAGCTCGATCGTCGCGGCCTGGATGGTGCGGGCCATATTGAAGAGCAACGTCTGGATCGACGTGGCGATGGTGACGGTCTGGACGAGGTCGTCGAACCCGTCCTTTTTGAACTTGAGCTGGATGGTGCCGCGCGGGAGCTTGAACAGCTTCATCGGGGTGACGCCCTGGAACGTCTCGATGCTGCCTTCGACGAGGTACATCTGAGCGCCGGTCGGCACCGTGTCGATGTTCGTGCGTGTCTTGTAGACCGGGGCCGCCGCATGTGCCGCCGTGCCCGCGAGCAGGAGCACCAGCGTGAGAAGCAACATCTGCAGGGAAACAGCTTGACGCATGGTCGGATCCTTGGTCGTCACCGGACGGGCCCGAGCGCACGGCCAGGTGGTCATCGGCGCGAGCGCGGGGCGCGGGGCTGCCGACATTAGTACGAAGGACCGATGAGTCAACCCCCCAATCTGCTCAAGGCGTTTGCAACCACGTCGCCCGGGCTCGAGCGCGTGCTCGCGGACGAGCTCGTGCAACTCGGCGCCAAGCAGGTGCACAAGGGCCGCGCCGGGTGTGGCTTCTCCGCCGACCGGGTCGGCTTCGAAAGGGTTACGCTGTCGCTCGTGACCGCGCATCGGGTGTTGTGGACCCTCGGTGAGGTCGAGGCGCAGGACGCCGAGCGTCTCTATCGTGCGGTACGCGAACTCGTGCGCTGGCAGGGCATCGTGCCGGCCGACAAGACCTTCGCCGTGTTCGCGACTTGCCGCGACACGCCGGCATTTCGCGACGCGCGCTTCGCCGGCTTGCGCGTGAAGGACGCGATCGTCGACGCCGTGCGCGACGCGACCGGACAGCGGCCGGATGTGGCCCCCGACGATCCCGACGTGCTCGTGCGCGTGTCGATAGCGCACGGTCGCGGCATCATCAGCCTCGACGCGGCCGGCAAGACCAGCCTGCATGCGCGCGGCTATCGCACCGAAGCAGGCGAGGCGCCGCTGCGCGAGAGCCTCGCGGCGGCGCTGCCACGGCTGGCGGGCTGGGACGCGAAGGTACCGTTGGTGGACCCGATGTGCGGCTCGGGTACGATCCTCATCGAGGCGGCGCTCGCGGCACGCCACATCGCGCCCGGCATCCTGCGCCGCGACTATGGCTTCATGCGCTGGCCGGGCTTCAAGGCGACCCGCCAGGACGCGGCGATAGCTGCCCTGCGTGCGCATGTACGCCCGAACCTCGAGCCACCGCTCATCGGCTTCGACCTCGATCGCGCGCTGCTCGCGGTCGCCGCCGCCAATGCCGAGCGGGCCGGTGTCAGCGCCGACATACGCTTCGCGGTGGGCGATGCAACGAGTGTCAGCGACCTGCCGGACGAAGGCCTGCTCGTCACGAACCCGCCCTGGGGTGCGCGCATGGGCGACGAGCTCTCGACCGTCGAGCTCTTGCGCGCGGTCGCGGCCCATTGGCGCACGCGCGGCCGCTGGCGTGCGGCGGTGCTGGTGCCCGATCAGGAGGCGGCGCACGCGCTGGGACTCCTCGAAGAACGGGTCATCCCACTCGAAGCAGGCGGTAGAGACGTGCTCCTCGTGACCGGCCGCCTCGCCTAAACGAGGCCGCGGTAGCCGGGCGCGGCGAAGAACCCACCCTGCACCTGCTCGCTGATGTCGTCGTCGGGGCCGTGCAGGTGCTCGACGTCCGCGGCGAACACTTCGGCGTCATCGACCGGCACGTAGCCGATGTGGGCCCAGCCGCTGTCGTCCATCCAGCGCCGTGTGTTCGCGCTTATCGCGTTCACGATGCAGAAGTTGCCGACGCTCGACGGGCTCAGCGTCGGTGCCTCGATGCACGCGCTCACGAGCCGCACCATGTCGCCGTGCGAGAGCCAGGTCGATAGATGCCGCCGGTCACGCGGCCGCTCCTGGAATGACGCGATGCGCAGGCACGCGACCTCGAGCCCCCACTTCTCGGCGTACAGGCGCCCGAGCGCCTCGCTCGCGACCTTGCTCACACCATAGAAGGTGTCGGGGCGCGTCGCGACGTCGTTGCCGATGCGCTGCGAGCGGGGATGAAAGCCCACCGCGTGCACGCTGCTGGCCACGATTACCCGGCGCGCGCCCGCGTTCCGGGCGGCCTCGAGCACCGCCTGGGTGCCGCCGATGTTCACCGCCGCGATCGTCGCCCAGTCATGCTCGTTGGCGATGCCACCGAGGTGCACGACCACGTCGACGTCGCGCATCGCCAGCGCGACCTCGGCGGGCACGCGCAGATCGGCGGTGGTCGCGTCCTCATCGCGCTCGAGCGGGTCCACCGTCACGATGTCGGTCGCCCGCAGCCGATAGCGGTCGGCGAGCGCTTTGCGCACTACCCGCCCGATCTCGCCCGCCGCGCCGGTCACCAGCACCCGCCCGATCCCTTGTGTCGCTCGCATCGTCCTGTCCTGTCCGCCTTCGCGGCCTCTCGCGGCCTCTCGCAGCCCGTGTCACCCGGCCTGCTCGTCGGTCAGGCCCTCGGCCAAGGCAGCCGAAGGCGATACTGCGGGCTTCAAGTCGCGCTGGCTCAGGGTAGATCGAGAGGCAGCACATGCACATCCTCTTTGCCGTCGTTGTCGGGGCGCGGCGCGCTGAACACGACGAAGTCACGGCCCATCGCGAACGTGCTCATCCCGGTCGCAAAAGCGATGGTGCTCGGCGGTTCCTCGCCACCGGTCGTCAGCATGACGCGGCCCGTGGCCGGCACACCGGGCGGGATCTCGAGCCAGGCGAGCCGTGGCCCGAACGCCTGCGGCCCAAGCTCCATGCGGGCCGCAATCTCGGCGTGCACCGTCAGCGCGACGGCCGGCGCTGTCGCCGCCGCCGGATCGCTCGTGAAGACGTCCGAGGGAACCATGCTGTCCGGGTTCACGATCATCGAGTCGGGGTTCACGATGAGCGGGCTCGGCCGCCACGCGAGGAGCCCTTTCCAGATCGCGACCCGCCCGAGCTCCTGGTCCACCCGCAAGCTCGCATCTACATCGATCGTCGCGCTCACCCCCGCTTCGAGCCGCTCCAGACGCAGGGTCGCGCGCCCACTGAGCCAGGCAAGCGCCGGCCGTCCATCGGCCAGGAGCCCATAGCTCGGCGCGCGATCGGCGACCGCGTCGTTGGTTCGCGCGATCTCGCCCCCGCCTGCCAGGTCTCGTTCGACCAGCTCGCGATTGGGCTCATGGCCGGCCACGCCATCGCCCGTGACACAGCGCGTGCAGTCCTCCCAGGCGACGCGCGACCCGAGCACGGCTGGCGCCTCCTGCGCCCCTGGGCGGTTCACGACCGAGAACTCTACCCCCGAGGTGAGGTCGATAGCGAAGATGTCGGGGTCGCCGTAGCGGTCGTCGACATACACGAGGTACGCGTCGGACAGCGCCAGCGCGCGCGGGTTCAGGAGGGTCGGGGGCGCGAAGGCACGCGGTCCGACAGAAGGTGTGCTCACGTCCCAGACGACCAGGATCGGAGTGGTCGTGGCGCTGGCGCTGCCCTCGACCCAGGCGACGAGGTCACCCGCGGCCACCACGTCGGTCTTGGCGGCGATGTTGCCGGGCACGAGGTAGGTCGGGTCTTCCTTGAAGCCGGTCAGCGGTGCCTCGACCTCACGCGTGTCGGTCGCCGCGTCGGACGCTGTCTCGCTGGCCGTCTCGGAGGTCGTCGTGTCCGTGGTCTGGCTGTCGGGCGTGCTGGTATCTTGGGTCGCCGTCGCGTCCTGGAAGCCTGTGTCGTTGACGCCCGCGGTCGAGGCGTCATCGGCGCCACAGCCTGCCGGCAAGAGGGCCGCGAACGTGAGCAAGGTAAGGAGGCAACGGTTCATCGCGCGGGACTGTAGCAATCTTGGGGCCGAAAGGCGCCATCACGCATCAGGGCCTGGGAGGCGGAGTTTTTGCCCTCGGCAGGTGTGTACACCCGCCGTCTGGCGACTCGCTTGTCAGGCGGTGTGAAGTGGCTATGCGCCCTCGCCCGCGCCCACGCCCGGGCCCGCGCCCTGACCGAATGTCTGGTTGACCCTCCGTTGGCTGCCCCCTACCTTGCGCCCGGTGAGTCTCCTCGTTCGGTTCCTGCGTCGCTACGCCACGCCCCACATCAAGTCCTACGCGTTGGGGCTGTTCTTCCTCTTGGCCACGACGGGCCTGACGGTCGCCATCCCCGCGTTCGTCGAGCTCGCGGTCGATGCCATCAGCCCAATCGGGCCAGCCGGACTGACGGCCGGCGCAAGCGGAACCGCGGCCACCCACGGCGATGCCAGCAAAGCGATAGCGCTCGCGTGGGCCATCATCGGGGCCGGCCTTGGCGTGATGTTGGTGCGCACGTTGTCCCGGGTGCTGTTCTTCAACCCCGGGCGGGTCATCGAATACCACATGAAGTCGGACCTCTTCCGACACCTGACCGAGCTGCCGCGCGGCTACTATGATCGTGTGCGGCCGGGCGAGCTCGTCTCGCGCGGCACCAACGATGCGATGGCGGTGCGTGGCCTCATCGGCTTCGGCTCGCTCCAGGTCTTCAACGTTGCGCTCACGCTGCTCCTGACGATCGGCAAGATGCTGCTGACCGACTGGCACCTGACGCTCTGGGTACTGGTGCCGCTCCTCCTGGCGGTAGTCGTCCTGCGGCGCGCAATCCGCGACATGTTCAAGCTCACGCGCGAGACCCAGGAGACGCTCGGCACCATCTCGTCGCGCACGCTCGAACTCTATAGTGGTGCAACGGTGCTGCAGTCGCTCAACGCGACCGCGATGGCGACCGAGCGCTTCGAGGAGCAGAACGCGAAGCTCCTCGGGGTGGCCCAACGCCTCGCGTTTGTGACCGCGTGGCTGCTGCCGATCGTCGACGTCGTCGGCAACTTCTGCCTGGTACTGCTTCTCTTCGTCGGCGGCAACATGGTCGTCGCAGGCACGCTCAGCCCCGGCGAGCTCGCGGCGTTCGCGGTCCTCATCCGCATCGTGGCCGGCGGTCTCAACTCGCTCGGCTGGCTCGTCAACGCGCTCCAGCGCGGCTGGATCTCGCTCATGCGCGTCTACGAGGTGATGGACGCGCCGGCCCGATCGACCGATGACGGCGCGAGCCCGATGCCCGCCTCCGTCTCCAGCGAAGATCGCGGTCATCGCCTCGACGTGCGTGACCTGACGTTCCAACACGCCGGCCGCCCCGGCCTCAATGGCGACCCCACGGCGCACGCTGACGGGCACACCCATCGCGCACCTGCGGTATCCCACGTCTCGTTCAGCGCCCGTCCGGGCGAGACGATCGGCATCTTCGGCGCGACGGGGTCAGGCAAGACGACGCTGCTCGACCTGCTCGCGCGCGTTCACGAGCCGCCGCCCAACACGGTCTTCATCGATGGGGTCGACGTGCGGTCGTTGGACCTCAAGGCGTTCCGCAAGGCGACCGCCTATGTGCCGCAAGAGGCCTGGCTCTTCTCGCAGTCCTTGCGTGAGAACGTGGCGCTGGCCGACAGCCCCGCTGAACGCGACGATGCGCGCGTCGAGGACGCGGTCCGGGGCGCGGCCTTGAGCGACGATCTGCAAGCGCTGCCCGAGGGCCTCGAGACCAAGGTCGGCGAACGCGGCGTGATGTTGTCCGGTGGCCAGCGGCAACGCACCGCGCTGGCCCGTGCATTCTATAAGGACTTCGAGATCCTGCTGCTCGACGACGTGCTGTCGGCGGTCGACCACGCGACCGAGAAGCGCCTCATTGATGAGATTTATCGCCGCCGAAAGGGCGCCACGACGCTCATCGTGTCGCATCGCGTGTCCGCGCTGAAGCACGCCGATCAGATCCTCGTGATGGAGGCCGGCAGGGTGATCGCACGCGGCACCCACGACGCGCTGCTCGGCGACAAGGACGGGCCCTACTGGCGGGCCTGGCGGCTACAGCAGGCACGCGAGGCCGAGCCGGCCACCATCGGGGCCGCCAACACCGATGCCGCCAAGCCTGAGGCCGCCCATGGCTGAGCCCGCTCCGGCAATTTCCGGCAATTCCGCCAAGCCCGCCAAGGCACCCAAAGAGAAGGAGAAGCCGACCGACTGGTCGCTCGCCAAGCGCCTCTTCGATTACGTGCGCGCTGACAAGAAGCGCTTCGCGCTGGTGTTGGTCCTGACGCCGCTCGGGGTGCTGGCCGAGGTGATGCAGCCGGTGCTCCTGAAGATCGGCATCGACGACCACATCGCGCCAAAGGATCTCGATGGGCTCGGCACGGTTGCGCTCGCGTTCGCAGGCACGGTGCTGTTCGCCTGGCTCTCGGCCTCGCTGGGCTATCATGCGCTCCAGAAGGTGTCGCTGCGTGGGCTCGCGCGCTTGCGGTCGGCCATCTTCGGGCATGTGATGGGGCAGGGTGCGCGCTTCTTCGACAAGCGCCACGCGGGCAGCCTGATGACCCGCACGATCAACGATGTCGACGCGGTCTACGAGTCGCTCGCTCGCGGCGCCATTCAGCTCCTGACCAACATGCTCGCGATCGTCGGCATGCTGGTCGCGATGTTGTTCCTCGACCCCGGCATGACGCTGGTCGCGTTCCTCTTCTCGCCGATTATCTACTTGATCGTCGGCTGGTTCCGTCGGCGCCTGCGGCCCATCTCGCTGGTCATCCGCGAGAAGCTCTCCGAGCTCAACGGCTTCTTCGCCGAGCGCATCTTCGGCATGACGGTCTTGCAGCTCTATGGCGCCGAGCGGGTTTCGTCCGAGAAATTCGATGTGATGTCGAAGCAGTACATGACCGCCTATCACAAGTCGAACTGGCTCGATGCCGGGCTCTACGCGGTGATGGACGGCATGAGCGCGCTCGCGACCGCGGCCGTCGTCTACTGGGTTGCACTGCACTTCGATCCGCAGCTCGGCACGTCCGCCATCAGCATCGGCGTGCTGGTCGCGTTCATCGACTACCTCGGCCGCATCTTCGTGCCGATCCGCGAGCTGTCGGGGCAGATCGCGACGCTGCAGCGCAGCTTCGCGGCGCTCGAGAAGATCTTCCAGCTGCTCGACACCGACGAGCGCATCCCGCAGGGCGTGCGCGACCTGCCGGTGCCGCTCGCGGGTGCCGTGAAGTTCGACGGCGTGCGCTTCCGCTACGGGCCCGAGCGCCCCGAGGTGTTGAAGGGCATCGACCTCGAGCTGCGCGCGGGCGAGGTGCTCGCGGTGGTCGGCGCGACCGGCTCCGGCAAGTCGACCCTCGGCAAGCTCCTGACCCGCATGTACGCTGGCTACGAAGGCAACATCAGCATCGACGGGGTCGAGCTCGCGGAGCTCCGCGCGAGCGCCGTGCGCGACGCGGTCACGGTTGTGCACCAGGACGTCTGGTTGATGGAGGGCACGGTCGCCGACAATATCCGCCTGGGCGACCTATCGATAAGCGACGCCGACGTGCGCGCCGCGTGTCAGCAGTCGCGCGCCGCGATGTTCGTCGACGAGCTGGAGGACGGCATCCAGAGCCGTATCGCCGAGCGCGGCCGGAACCTCTCGAGCGGCGAGCGCCAGTTGCTCTCGATCGCCCGCGCGATGGCCCGCAAAGCGCCGATCGTCATCTTGGACGAGGCGACCGCGAGCGTCGACTCGATGACCGAACGACAGATCGATGCGGCCCTCGAAGCGCTCTTCGAGACGCGCACGGTGTTGGTCATCGCGCACCGCCTCCAAACGATCCAGAAGGCCGACCGCATCGTCGTCCTGCACCAGGGCGAGATCGTCGAGACTGGCAGCCACGACGAGCTGATGGCGAAAGACGGGCGCTACAAGGTCCTCGTCGAGACCGGTTTTGCCTTGTAGCGCGACGATCTGAACTCGCCGCATCGCCTTCAGCGGCCGTTGCCGGCGTTGCCGGCAAGCCCAGCAAGCCCAGGTGCAACCGCTTCGCATCCGTTGTATGCAGGCGCCATGGAGCACTCTGCGTCGACCAACGCTTCGGACATCCTCGTCAACACCCTCAAGACCTTGGCGATGGACGCGGTCCAGAAGGCCGACTCGGGGCACCCGGGCATGCCGATGGGCATGGCCGAGGCCGCGAGCGTCCTGTGGGCCGACTTCCTGACGGTCGACCCGTTGCAACCGACCTGGTTCGATCGCGACCGCTTCGTGCTCTCGGCGGGGCACGGGTCGATGTTGCTCTACGGGCTCCTGCACCTGTCCGGGTTCGAGCTGAGCCTCGACGAGATCAAGCGCTTCCGGCAGCTCGGCTCGAAGACACCGGGCCACCCCGAGCACGGCCTCACGCCCGGCGTCGACACGACCACCGGGCCGCTCGGGCAGGGGGTCGCGAACGCCGTCGGCATGGCGATGGCCGAGGCGCATCTCGCCGCGCGCTACAATCGCGGCGAGCTCCAGGTCGTCGACCACATGACGTTCGGGATTTGCTCGGACGGTGACCTCCAAGAAGGCCTCGCCTCCGAGGCGGCGTCCCTGGCGGGCCACCTCGGCCTCGGCAAGCTCTGTTTCCTCTACGACGACAACAGCATCACGATCGAAGGCAAGACCTCGCTGTCCTGGTCCGAGTCCGTGATGCAGCGCTTCGACGCCTACGGCTGGCACACCCAGACCGTCGATGGCCACGATCGTGCCGCGGTCTCACGCGCTATCGTGCTCGCCCGGGCCGAAACCCAGAAGCCGTCGATCATCGCGTGCAAGACCCACATCGGGCATGGCTCCCCCAATAAGCAGGACAGCGCCGCGGCGCACGGCTCGCCGCTTGGCGTGGCCGAGATAAAGCTCGTCAAGGAAGCGCTCGGCTGGCCGGTCGAGCCCGCGTTCATCGTGCCCGACGAGGCGGTCAGCGCGTTCGACGCGTTGCGAGCCCGCGGGGCGCT
>Ga0105049_10001295_pt1 | contig 29474 bp, 28 predicted proteins | sample MAT06_FD_78087 | JGI IMG/M metagenome (GOLD analysis project Ga0105049, IMG submission 78087) | Freshwater microbial communities from Lake Fryxell liftoff mats and glacier meltwater in Antarctica - MAT-06 | ecosystem: Environmental > Aquatic > Freshwater > Ice > Liftoff microbial mat | place... | reverse complement strand
GTCGTTTTACTGACAATTGTCGCAGAGTCACTTGTTGAGAATCGGCTCATTGATGAACTGACCTCGTGTGGTGCGGTTGGTTGGACTCTCACCCAGGCGCGGGGAGCTGGTCCGGCAAACCGACGCCTGAGCGAGGTTGAGGGGGGCAACATTAGAATCGAGGTCTTGGCTTCGGAGGACGTCGCACGAAAAGCATGGGATCTATTGAGCAATAGATATTTTCCACATTACGCGGTCACCGCATGGCAAAGTTCCGTTCTCGTTTCACGTCTTGATCGGTACACGAGCGACTAATGGGCGTTAACTCATAGATCCCCGAAATTTTGAACTTTAGTCAGAAAAGCTATGTGGCCAACGTTCCGGCGAAAATCTGCCAAGCCAACAGGCTCTTCGCAATCAGGCTGAGAAAAATATAGGCGCGTTCACCGTAACGGTAGTTGGCCCATTTGCCGACCTGCTTGTACTGCAGGTATTGGACCAGTGCGAATGAGTTGAAGAACAAGAAGAGCGAAACAATAATTCCGTAAACGAAGGCAGGGGTTTGTTCATCAGATGCCGATCCCGGTGAAACGACGTACATTGTGATAGCGATCCACGGCACGATTCCAGCCACGCAACCGAACACAAACGGTAACATTCCTCCGCTTCCCGGCTGCTCGTATTTTTCCTGCAACCAACCGAAAAGGATCATTGACGCATTGACACCAAAAATAGCAATCAATGCTGTTACGTCGGCGATTCCAGTGATTTGAGCAATCAGAACAATCATGACCGAAGAACTAATCGAGTACTCAACCCACCGGAAATAATTGTGTTGCAGATTCAGTCCTTCAACGTACTTCGCGAAAGATAGGGGACTCGCGACCAAAAAGTGGAAGAAAGCAGAAAGCGCGAAGAACAACGCGATACCCCAAGCAATCGGGGAGTTAAATAATATAACCGTTTCACTTGGAGTTGTCCCGGGTGGACCCTCTAGATAAGTTGCGGTGATCGGCAGAGTGAAGTCTTTCGCCAGCACCACAATGATGATCAGCTGAGTGAGATGCGCAAATCCTGCAATTAAATTCCAACGGCGCAAACTTTGATCGGTAATGTTCATGTCTCCTTCTTCCACGGCATGGGCCACTTTTTCTTCGGTTTTTTTAATTCCATGGGTTCGTCAAGTGGCACTTCGTAACGTAATTTTCGTGTGTCAACGATACTAATGGCCATGGCAGCTATGGGGACCGCAAGTAAGGCACCTGCCACGCCAAAGAGTGCTGCCCCGAGTAGGACGGCTGCAAAAGCAACGGCCGGGTGAACGTTGACGGCGCGCGCACTAATTCTTGGCTCAAAGGTGAGATTCTCGATTTGCTGGTAGAGAATCCCCCAGATCAGGGCGATAACTCCGATCCACGGATTTCCGCTGAGTAGACCAACGAGGACAGGAAGCACGATCGCAATGTAGGTGCCAATTGTGGGCACGAATTGGGCCACGAGCCCGGTCCAGATCCCCAGAGCCAACCACGAGGGCATGCCAATTGCGAGGAAAACTATCGCCGTCGTGCCACCATTTATTGCTGCAAGTACAACGCGCGCTGCGACGTAGTTTCCCGTTTTCTCCGCAGTGACACCCCACACCTGCTCGGCAAGTGGCTGAAATTTTGGGGAAAATAGTGACCGGATGTAGCGACGAAATCTCGGTGCATCCGCTGAAAGGTAGAAAGTAAAAAGGCCGATAGTGAAGAGTCCAAAAAAACCGAGAGCGAGGGAGCCCAATAATCCGAGCACCCCCTGCAGGACGGCAGAGGCATATTCCGTCGACTTTTCCGGGGTCAGATTGAGTTGCGCCCAGAGGTCTTCAACTTCGTAGCTGGAATTCGTACGTTGATTAAACCAAGCTAGTGCGCTGTCAAGGATTCCCGGCAAACTCTCAATGAGTTCAGCGACCTGGTTGATCAGCAGGTTTCCGAAAGTGGCACTGAAAATAATGAAGAAAAAAAATATGGAAATCATCACGGTAGCCGTGGCGAGCCCACGCTTCATGTGTTTGGCGAGCCGACTAACAGCAGGCTCCATCGCAATTGAGGCAAACCAAGCCATCAGGACAATGAAGATTACGCCGCCACCATCTTCCAACAGGAACGCAAGAAGTAGCGCGATCGCGACGACTGCAAGAACAATGAAACTGACTCGCCAAATATTCTTTGAATCGAAAACAATCGTTCTTGGATCGCTCATATGCTCAGATTAGTGCCTAGGGACCTCGGTGAAGCAGGTATCAATGGTTACGTTGACGTAAGATCCAAAAGTTGATCTAATCGCCAAATATTTTGGCTCCAATCTGCGTCTCGCACGACGAGCGCGCGGGCGCTCCGCGTCATTGCGTTAACTCGCTCAGGGTGGGCAACCATTTCATTCAATGTGCGTGCAAGATCGGCTGGATTCCCGAGTTCAAAGAGCGTTCCAGTTGGCTCAGGTGCACTGATGAGCCAAGCGCTGTTTCCGGGACTATCGGAGACAACAACGGGAATTGCCGTTGCCATTGCTTGTAATAGGGTCACCGAGGTGCCATCAGTTTCGGCCGCCGACACGTAAATTCCGTGCTGGCTGAAAAGTTGGGGCAATTGTGACTCTTGCACACGCCCAATGAAGCTGACGGAGCGAAGTTCACGGTCTTCCACCTGGCGTTTCAACTTTTGCGTTAAGGACCCGTCATTGCCAATGGTTAATGAACAGGTGACTTCGTGTTGTTGAAGCAGTGCGATGGCTTCGAGAATGGTGTCAATACGGTATAGAGGTTCATGTGCACGCAGGCTAAGAATTGATAGATCAACTGCGCGATCGCTGCCCCGTGGAGAGAATTGGTCTAGGTCAATGCCCCAAGGGATGGTGGCGATTGAATCAGGATTCATGCCTAAATCAAGTGCAATATCCCTCGTTGGGACTGAGTCGACGACGAGTCCCGAAAGTTTACCAAGCCAGTCAGCCGGCTGATGGTCCTTAGCGGCATGTAGGTCCCAGCCCCATGACAGGCCAATGACCGGGTTCTTCAGTCGATCCAATCGTGTGAGAGATCCTGGTGTGAGTGGGCCGGCAATAACTGGCGTGTGCGAGTCAGAAACCTCGACATCAACTCGCCATCCCATGGATTGGAGTGCAGTGCGCCAGCGCAGGTCATGAATTCCGTCGGTGACGCTGAGATACACACAGTTCTTGTCCATTGAGAGGTTGTCCATTAACCGTTAGGCGAGGTCATCCCACGTGATCAGATCACCTGCAGGGATGTCCCTCCTCGTGATTTTTCCGGGAACCTCTGTTACTTCATGTGCTGGGATTGCCTGCCGAGGAGCAGGACGAAGCACTTCTACGTCGGTCCTTACCAGCGTGGTCCCTTCGGACAGATCCCGTCGCGCGCGTACGCACCGACGCTGGAGAACAATGGTCTCGAGCTCATTGCTTTCAATTCCTTTGGTACCAGTTCCTAGGGCGGCTTCGAGTTTGCGGGTTTCTTCAACCATTGTGCGCCAAGCCCATGGATCCATTGAGAACCCGTGATCAGGCCCGGGAAGATTCGTGTCGTCGGTGAAGTGTTTTTCAATAACGCGCGCCCCTAAAGCAACCGCCCCAAGTACGGTGAGGTGGCCAGGAGTGTGGTCAGACAAACCGAGTGCGACGGTGGGAAACGCCTGACTGTATTGCTGTAGAACTCGCAAGTTCACGTGGTGGATGTTTTCTAAACCTCCTTCGTAATTCGTATTGCATTGCATGAGGACGAGTGGGATTCCTGTGGGCAGAAGCACGCTCATGGTGCGTTCAACGTCTTCGAAAGTTGCCGCACCCGTTGCAAGAATTATCGGTTTACCCAATGCCGCAATGATTTTAAGTTCTTCAAGCCAATTGATGTCACCCGAACCAACTTTGAAGGCGTTAACAAAAGGGTCAAGGTGTGCGACAGCCTCAATGTCGTACGGGGCCGACATGAACTCAATATCGATTGCTTGAGCGTGTGCGGCTAGTGGGGCCGTCCAATCCCACGGCAGGCTGGCCTCCTGATAAACCTCGAAGACGGATTTCTCCCAAGTCGCTTGATGTGACTGCTGTCCACCAAGTGCCTTAAACCCGAAGTCGCTGACAATATTTTCGGCCCGGAAATGCTGGAATTTCGCGCAATCTGCCCCGGCATTTTTCGCTAACGTCATGAGGGATTTAGCTCGATCCAATGAGCCGTCGTGATTCGCGGCAATATCTGCGATGAAATAGGTTGGTTGATCGGATCCAATACATCGAGGTCCAATCGTAAAATCGCTCACAACGTGACTTTATCGGGTCATAGACTTGTATTGATCCACATCCATGCTTAAGGTAAGGCGGTGCGAAGATTTGTCTTGATTGCTTGTGCGGTCATGGTCCTGGGATTGTTCCCGACATCACCTTCAGTTGCCGCAGACTCGGTGGAGGGCGTGGCAGCAATGCAGGTTCGTGTTCTCGAGGCCAAGAAGCACCGCAGCGGCAACGTCTGTCCTACGAAAAATTTTTGGCTGGGGGCAGGTTGGGGGGCCGATCGCGGCAAACGCTCACATAAAGGAATGGACATGGGTGGCAAAAGGGGAACACCCATATTTGCCGTTGAGGCCGGTCGGATTAATCGAACGAAACGTCAATCAAATGGAGCGCTGCAAATTGTTTTGCGTGGCAAGGGTGGATCAATGTATTACTACGGCCACATGGACAAGGTGTTGATTAAGGGTGGCCAGAAAGTTAAAAAAGGTCAGGTGATCGGAAAAATGGGTGACTCTGGTTCTCCTGGCGAAGTGCATCTGCACTTTGAGTATTGGAAAAGTGGCAGGGAATCTGCTGCCATCAATCCCATCAAATTCTTGAAACGAGCATGTAAGAGTATTTAGTTCCACGTTCGCGGATCGAGTAATCTCTCGTCGGTAGAGTGAAACCGACGGAAATCTATTCCCAGTGCATGTGGGCTGATAGAACCGATAATTTGGTCAAACTCATTGGTGCTTGTGGGAGCAATTACTGTCGAATTTAGCCATTGCTGTTGATTTATGAACTGCAAACAGAGGGCCAATGGACTCACATCCTGCACGTGGCAAAATTCATGGAAGGTAATCACATCTGCGTGTTCAGAACTAGGTGAGAGCAAAATTCCCTGCAGGAAAATAGACCTTGCCTGAAATGCAATCCCTGGAAACGATTCACCCGCATCTATAAATCTTTGATCCATAATGTTGATCGGAATTTGGGCCGTGTCCCACATCGCCAGTCCCCTGTGCGCGCGGTCAAGATCCGTCAGGGTGTAAGCCGAAATTCCAACGTGCTGGGTGAGGCCCTCATTGATGGAAAATTCAAAAAATGCACTGACGGTGTTAGTTTCAATTTCGTCCAACGCGAACCAGTCGTGAATCAAGAGTGAGTTGACGCACTCTGTGTTGAGCCGAGCCAAGCTCCCTCGCAGTCGTCGACTTAATTCTTCGCGGGTGCTGCCCTTGGCTGACAATTTTGTCTGAATGTCGATTCCAGTTGTATCAAGATTCCCAATTCGATCCTCAGCGTCACCGTAGTTTGCTGCCGTATCAAGGTGTGATATTCCGTTTGCCTTCATTGCCTCGAGTAGTGTTTGCACCACGGAGTCTTCCAGTCGCCCGACTTTATTTGTGGCCCCGTAATCCAACCCCCATTGGGCCGTCCCCATGGTCAGTTTGTCGGTGAAGTCCACGGGGTGAGCCTAGTAACTAATTCATCACATGAGTAAAGATAAGGACCGCTCCGGTCAAAAGAAGCAAGATGCCTGAACCGGTAAGAATCAGTCGATAGGTCCGCGCATTCATCCGGTGCCGTGTGGCTGCAAGCGAGACCACGATAGCAATTTTCGCACCAACCAGAGTTACATAGAAGGCAAGAAGAAAGATAATGGCTTGAGTAGGGCTTTCGCGCCAAAAGCCGATCAGGATTGTTGATCCAGCGGTAATCCAAAAAATCCACGGAGCGGGATTGAGAACGTTGATCAATGCACCTTGGGCTAGTACTGGGAGTCGGTGGAGTCTTGTTGGTTTCTTGCTGCCCATCTGGACTTCGGTGTCACCCATTTTGTGGGCGGACCAGAGGATCTCAAGGCCAAATGCTGCAACGACTATCCCACCCACAATCCCTAAGACGTTGATCGCTCCACCAGGTAATTGAGATACCAACGTTAGCGACAGCAGAATAATCACCGAGTCGGACACCAAGGGAGCGACTGCGATTCGCAGTCCAGACCCCAGCCCGCTGCGCAGGGTCGTCGAGATTGCGAGCCCAGTGAGGGGTCCGGGTGCTACCCCCGAACCCAGACCAATACTGAGACCGGCAAACAGCGCGGTCAGCATGTGAGTTCTTGTGCCAATTCGGCGACCTCACCCAAATCACGAACCTCAAAGGTTGGAGCGGCGTCGAGCTCCTCAGGAGTTTGTGAGTTCCGGTTGATCCAGCAGGTAGTAAAACCAAACCACGTGGCACCAATCGCGTCCCATTGATTGGCTGAGAAAAACCGTACTTCACTTGTCGAGTCCGCACCTTTGGACTGCGCCCACTCGAATGCCCGCTGATAAAAGACGGGGGCGACCTTGAAATCTTTGACTTGATCCGAAGCAATGAGCGATTCCTTACTTACCGAGATTCCCGCATTGCGCAAAATGGGTGCATTGAACCGGAGATCCCCATTAGTTACGATTGACCAAGGAGCCGAGAGTTCATCGAGAACCTGATTAGTATTCACATAGGTCGTGCTCTTGCTGCATCGATCCATGAGCCCAGCGACTAATGTATTTTCCGGGGCAATACTGAAGGCACGCAAGGTCGCTGTTAATGCATCTTGGGTTATTTCCCCAAAGGGCTTGTATTTTTTGCCTGCTGAACGAAGTCGGGAGTAATCAATCTGTTTCGTTCGCCTCGTTGAACCAATCGCTTCACCCTGGTTGGGGAATCGTCGTTCAAGAAATGAATTAACTGTCGAAATCTCGATAAGTGTGCCGAAAGCATCAAAGCAGATCGCACGTATTCTCGAACGGTTAATCCCAACCATTGGGTCATTATCTCGAATGAAGGTCACCCGCTTCTGTGAGAGGTAAAAATGAAAGCCGCATGGCCAATGAGTGCATTATCGTGAGGAAGACTGAATACCAGAGGTGTTTAACCTAAATCTAAGGGATTCAATATCTCCATCAACCCATCACATTTTCCCAACTTGATGTGTGGTCACGGCTTCGCTCCAGGTTCATCCATAAATATCATGGCAGTTCAGAAAAAGAGTCTCGACAAAGTGGCCTTTGACATGGTTGAATCTTGCTCAACTAAACCCAGGTGGGCATCCACATGCGAAGCCGCCACTGACCGTATGGAATCACCTCACCTGTCCAGATCGGATAAAACCACCAGGCCGCAGCGATCACCGCAATGAGGTAAAGCGCAATCAGGGCAATCACCAGCCGTTGTTGTTGCGGGGGTTTTCTCTGCAGAATTTTCATAATGGTGAGTGCTACCGCCATGACAACGAACGGAACATAGACCACGGTGTAGAAAGTGAAGACTGTTCGGTTGAGGTAAAGCATCCAGGGCAACCACCCGGCAGCGATTCCGGCAAGAAGCGCGCCCGAACGCCAATCGCGAGTGGTAATCCAATTCCAGAATTGATACGGAACGGCAAGAAGTGCTGCCCACCAGATAATTGGATTGCCAAGGGCTAATACTTCCTGTGCACAATGGTCGGTGGGACACCCAAGGCTGTTGTCCTTGATGCTTTCATAGTAAAAACTGGTTGGTCGTGTCATGAATGGCCAGGAAATCGGGTTACTTTGATAACTGTGTTCACTATCAAGGTTGACGTGGAAGTTCCACGCTTGTCGGTGATAGTCGAAAAATGATCTTAGGGCGTTTGGAATTACCGATGGTTCCTTGTCGTTGGCCCAATTACGTCCCCAACCGGTAGTACTCAGGAACCAGCCGCTCCATGATGCGAGATAGATCACCATGAGCATGGCAATCGAGGTAGCAACGACAACCGGTGCACTTTTGAGAAGTGTTGCCAACCAGGGCCGACTCACTCCGATCGTGCGACGAAGCGAGACATCCCAGAGCAGTGACAGCAACATGAAGATCGCGATAAACCACAGAGCGGACCATTTAACGCTGACGGCTAGACAAAGAAAGACAATTGCAACTAAGCGCCATGGTCGAATTCCAAGCCCGGGGCCAAACCCTTGGGCAAGGCGCGCCCACACTGATTCCGAATCTCCACCGATGTAGGCGAACCGTCGCCGGGTGCGATCTCGATCAAGAACCAAGGCGCCGAAACCAGTCAGAATAAAAGTGCTGAGCACCATGTCTAGGAGTCCGGTGCGGCTCAAAACAAGATGGATGCCATCGAGCGCCAGGAGCAAACCAGCAATGGCGCCGATCAGATCTGATCTCGTCATGCGTCGAACGATGCGCGCGACCATGAGAACAGAGAGGGTGCCTAAAACAGCAACGGCGAATCGCCAGCCGAATGGTGAAACCCCAAAAAGGTATTCACCTGCGGCAATTACCCACTTGCCAGTAGGCGGGTGGACGACAAATGATCCTTGATCTGTCAATCCGGCAACGGTGCGCCAGCCATCACCGGCGGCAAGCATGATTGCGTCGTGTTCATCAACCGCCGTATGCTCGACGCCAAATCGCAGCAGTGACCATGCATCTTTTGCGTAGTATGTTTCATCAAACACGACCGCGTCGGGAGTCCCGAGATTGACAAACCGAAGAATGCCGGCAAGCAGCGCAATCACAAGCGGTGCAATCCACGTCTTTATACCCAGGGCTGGAAAGGCCGGGTAGAGCCGCTCGGCAATCGTTGCAATACTTCGATCGGGTGCGGGAGAACCCGTGAGGCGTTCGCGAAGTATGGGGGACACGACCACATATTAAGTCGTAATGCACTATTGCGGGATGGGTGCAAAGGATTCGGTCCAATCTGTTGGTCAATTGGTGTTTGCCGCCACCCCCATGGGAAATGTTGGTGACGCTTCAGCCCGTCTGATCACTACGATTGAACAGGCAGATGTGATCGCCGCTGAGGACACCCGCAAATTCATGAACCTCTGCTCACGGCTGGGTATTCGCTACGACGCGAAACTGGTTTCACATTTCGAAGCCAATGAAGCAGGTCGTGTTGAGCAGCTACTGGAAGCGGTTAACGCAGGCAGTACGGTGCTCGTGGTCAGTGATGCTGGCATGCCTTCGGTCAGCGACCCCGGTTACCGGCTTGCGGTTGCCGCAATTGACGCAGGAATCAACTACCAGGTATTGCCGGGGCCTTCCGCTGTCCTGACCGCACTCCTGCTCTCGGGATTGCCCGCTGACCGGTTTCGTTTTGAAGGTTTTCTTCCACGCAAGAGCGGGGATCGCGTCCGCGCCCTCACCGAGCTCTTACATGAACCGCGGACCATGATCTTTTTTGAAGCTCCACACCGACTAAAAAAAACACTCAACGACATGGCCGAGGTTTTTGGGTCCGATCGACGCGCGGCGGTAGCTCGGGAAATGACCAAGACGTACGAGGAAGTGATTCGAGGATCGCTGCAGGAACTCAATATGTGGGCAACGGGCGAGATTAAAGGTGAGATCACTCTGGTAGTTGCCGGGAGCGAATCAACCGCTGGCGGCGAAATCTCCCTGCCTGAATTAGTTAAACTGGTTCACGAGCGGGTGAAAGAAGGTCAGTCCACAAAAGATGCTGCAGCGCAAGTTGCTCTCAATTTTGGCCGCTCAAAGCGGGAGGTCTACGAAGCGGTAATCGTCGCAAAATCTGCGATCTCAATGAAAGACTAGGCTGCGTACATGAGATCGGTGGCCAAATCCTTTTACGTGACCACTCCTATTTACTACGTTAACGATGCACCCCACATTGGCCACGCCTACACGAGTACCGCAGCAGATGTTCTCACTCGTTGGCACCGGCAACGCGGCGAGAATGTCTGGTTTCTGACCGGGGTTGACGAACACGGGACCAAGGTCGCGCGTGCGGCCGAGCACGGTGGAGTGAGCCCGCAAGAATGGGTTGACCGTTTGGTTAATGACTCATGGAAGCCGGTATTGGAAACTATTGATGCAAAAAATGACGATTTCATTCGCACGACGGAAGTGCGCCATGTTGAGCGGGTGCGTAAGTTTTGGGAAACGGTAAGGGACAACGGTTACGTTTATTCGGCTTCCTATGAAGGCCCCTACTGTGTTGGCTGCGAGGAATTTAAATTTCCCGCTGATTTAGTCCTTGGAACGGGCGAATATGAAGGATCGCAAGTGTGCGCGGTTCACGGTCGACCACCCGACGAACTCAGCGAAGATAACTGGTTCTTCCAACTTTCCGAATTCACCCAACCACTCATCGACCGATACGAAGCCAATCCCAATGCGGTCCGACCGGCGAGTGCCTACAACGAGGTAATGAGTTTCCTTCGCGGTGGATTGGTTGATATTTCGATGTCGCGCTCGAGTGTTAACTGGGGAATCCCACTTTCGTGGGATGAATCCCAAGTTGTCTACGTCTGGTTTGACGCGCTCCTGAACTACATCACGGCTGTTGGTTACGGAGCCGAGCCGGCAAGTAGCGAGGCTGAACTATTTGAGCGCCTCTGGCCGGCAGATGTGCAATTAGTTGGTAAAGACATTTTGCGTTTCCATGCGGTCTACTGGCCGGCCATGCTGATGGCCGCTGGGCTGCAACCACCAGAACAGGTATTCGCGCACGGCTGGTTGCTGGTGGGTGGTGAGAAAATGTCGAAGACCAAACTCACTGGAATAGCCCCTGAGTTGATCATCGACCATTTTGGCTCCGATGCATTCCGCTACTACTTTATGCGTGCAATCGCCTTCGGACATGACGGATCCTTCTCATGGGAAGACATGAGCGCCCGTTACACCTCCGAGTTGGCCAATGGTTTGGGCAATCTTCTTTCGCGCGCAACCGCAATGGTGGGGAAGTACTTTGAGGGTGAACTCCCTGCTGCCGGACCTATCAGTGATGCTGAAAAAACCATTCATGCACTGCTCACCACAACGGTAAATGAAGCCGACGCGTGTATGAATGAACTCGACTTCGCCGGTGCAATTGGTCACATTCGAACTTTCATAGAACATATCAACGGCTACGTAACCGAACAGGAGCCATGGGTGCTCGCTAAAAGCGAAGAGACCCGTGGAGCACTCGCGACGGTGCTTTACACGGTATGTGAGTCCCTTCGTGCTATTGCGGTCCTCTATAACCCGGTGATGCCGAAGGCCATGACCGAACTGTGGTCAAATATCGGTGCACGTGAAGCATTAGGCGAACTGGACGACCAAAGAGTTGAAAGCGCCGACACCTGGGGAGCTTTACCCGCCGGGGTGAAGGTCCACAAGGGTGAATCGCTATTCCCGCGTCTCGAGGATCCAGTAAGCATCTAATGAGCGAGGCAACAACGTGGCCAAGCGCTCCGCAGCGGCTCTTGGGAACAGTCATTGATTCACACACTCATTTAGACGTTCACAACACTTCGCTACATGGTGATGTCGCGCCGGACCCACGGCAGTTGCTTGAGTGGGCACGTGAAGTCGGCATTGATCGAGTTGTTCAGGTGGGGTGTGATGTTGCATCTTCACGGTGGGCGGTTGAGGCAGCGGATCGTTTTCCATCAGTCATTGCAACCGTCGCGCTACACCCCAATGTGGCGCCGCGCCTTGCGGCCAAAGGTGAGCTCCAGGATGCACTTGGCCACATCGCTGAACTAGCGCAGTTGCCACGGGTGCGTGGGATCGGTGAGACGGGTCTTGACTACTTCAGGACCGATGAAAGTGGTCGCCCAGCGCAACATGAGTCATTTCGTTTTCACATTGACCTCGCCAAGCGCGTTGATAAGACGTTGGTAATTCATGACCGCGACTCCCACGACGACGTCATTTCAGTTTTACTGGATCAGGGTGCTCCAGAGCGAGTGATATTCCATTGTTTTAGTGGGGATGCAGACATGGCAAAAATCTGCGCTGAGCACGGCTGGTACATGTCCTTTGCCGGGGTCATTACTTTTAAGAATTCTGTGGCTCTGCGCGGGGCACTCATGGTTGCTCCCCAAGAACTCATTCTTGTTGAAACGGATGCCCCCTATTTAACTCCAACTCCACATCGTGGCAAAGCAAATGCAAGTTTTCTGATGCCGTACACGGTGAGAACAATTGCGGAGTTGCGCGGACTCACTGAATTAGAAGCCACCGAAATTCTGACTGCTAACACCATCCGCGCATTTGGGGATTGGTAATTGTGGGTGCATCCCTAGGCGCCGGTGCGATCCGTGAACTTGCTGCTCGCTTGGCGATAATTCCAACGAAAAAACTTGGGCAGAACTTTGTCATTGATCCGAATACCGTTCGATACATTGTCGAACAATCAAGAATTGATTCCCACAGTACTGTCGTTGAGGTGGGTCCCGGTTTAGGAAGTCTGACCCTTCGTTTACTTGAAGTTGCATCACATGTCGCGGCTATCGAAATTGATGCTCGACTGGCAGAACAACTACCCGTCACGGTTGCCGAAATGTGTCCTGACTTACTGGGAAAACTCGACGTGATTAATCGGGATGCAATGCACGTTCAGGCCAGCGAATTTGTCGTTGCTCCCACCGCACTGATTGCCAACCTTCCCTACAACGTCGCTGTACCCGTACTTCTGCATTTTCTTGCTGAGATTCCAACGTTGACGAGTGTGCTGGTCATGGTGCAAAAAGAGGTTGCCGATCGCTTGTGTGCCGGACCCGGCTCCAGGACCTACGGAATCCCGAGTGTGAAAATTCAGTGGTTTGGCAAAGCTGAGGCTGCAGGAAATATTGGTAAGAACGTGTTTTGGCCGGCTCCCAATGTTGATTCGGGCCTCGTGCGCGTTCACGTCACACACCCTAACGGTGATATTGAAGAAAATCGGCGTGACGTTTTCCAAGTCATCGATGCGGCATTCGCGCATCGCCGCAAGACCTTGCGGGCCGGGATGGCCGACTTCATTGGAACAGCGCAACGTGCCGAGCAGGCGCTGCGGCAGGCCGAAATCGATCCAGGTGCCCGGGCGGAAACGTTGGAATTAGCCTCCTTTATTCGTCTTGCCGCTTCGATCAAGGTATTGCGAGCTTTAGCGTAATAGGCTCTGATTGCTATGCGTAGGGAATATGTAACCGTCGAGGTCCCAGCAAAGATCAATCTTGCATTAAAGGTCGCCCCACTAGGTGCTGACAATTTTCACGAACTCATCACGGTCTTTCACGGCGTATCACTTTTTGACAGGGTCACAGCGAAACCAAGTACGCGTGGCGTCACGATCACGATTGAGGGCGAAGGCGCTCAATGGTTGCCGGTCGATGATTCAAATCTGGCCGTCAAAGCCGCGAAACTACTGGCGCACCATCATGGGATGAAACCGTACGTCAATCTGCATATTGAGAAACGAATCCCAGTGTCAGGTGGAATGGCCGGTGGCTCCGCCGATGCGGCCGGCGCGCTGATTGCATGTGACCGATTATGGGAAACGAATACATCACGCCAGGATTTCGAAAAGTTAGCTGCGCAATTAGGTTCCGATGTGACTTTTTCACTCCACGGTGGCACCGCATTGGGAAGTGGTCGCGGACAATTACTTACGAGTGTGATCACGACCGGCGAGTATCACTGGGTGATCGCACTCGCCGAAGGTGGCTTATCCACGTCTGCCGTCTATTCCGAATTTGACCGCATGCAGGCACCAATGTCATCGGGGCCGCTCACCGTCCCCGCGCCGATGTTGATAGCCCTTCGCGCTGGCGATTCGCAAGGACTTGGAACCGCGCTGAGTAACGATCTTGAGCCGGCCGCATTGCGTCTGATGCCAAAGCTCCGAAACACACTTCAGGTAGGTCGTGATTTGGGGGCCGTCGGAGCAATGGTGTCTGGCAGCGGTCCAACCTGTGTCTTTCTGGCGAGATCAGAGGACCACTCCGTGAACCTTGCCGCAAGTCTGTCCGGAGCCGATGTGTGCCGCAGTGTGCGAATTTCTGCCGGTCCGGCTGTGACACGGGTCGTGACCGACTAAAACCGATCGAGCAGACCGCGGAGTAAGTGAGCGAGTTGTTCCTGTTCTTCGAAACTCAAGCCATCCAGAGCTATTTTTTCGAGTTCGAGCAGGTGCTTTAATGCTCCATCTACTGCATGTCGGCCCTCGGTCGTGAGCGCTACGAGAACCACTCGCCGGTCATTCTCGTCCGGGAATCTTGTGACGAATCCTCGTTCAAGGAGTCGGTCCACCCGAGTGGTCATGGTGCCGCTGGTCACGTGGGTTTGGGTGGAGAGTGTCCCCGCGGACAGGGTAAACGGGGGACCGGTCCGGCGTAGTGCGGCCAAGACGTCAAATTCCCATGAATCCAGATTGTCGTCCCGGAACGCTTTCGCGCGGGCAGTATCTAATTGGGCGGATACTCGAGTTAGGCGTGAAAGCACCTGAAGGGGCGACACGTCGAGGTCTGGGCGTTGTACCCGCCAGGCGGCAACGATGTGATCGACGTCGTCGGGCTGGGCCATATCAACATCTTATGTCAAGATTCTTGGTAGCAAGATTCCTATGAATTCAGGACTTCTTTTTCAGAGCTAACGTTGGTTTGGTATCGAGATGCTTGAGTCCGTTCCAAGCGAGATTCACCACGTGGGCCACGACCTCTTCTTTCTTGGGTTTGCGAACATCAAGCCACCATTGCCCGGTGAACGCAACCATGCCGACCAGCATTTGGGAGTACATCGGGGCAAATTTTTCGTTGATTCCATGCGCCTTGAATTCGGCGGCAAGTACGTCCTCGACCTGGGTGGCGATGTCGACCATCAGGCTGGCAAAGGATCCGGTTTGTGCGGTAACGGGGGAGTCACGCACCAAAATGCTGAACCCTTGCGGGTTGGATTCAATGTAATTGAACAAAGCCAGACCAGCTTGCTCAACGAGTTCGCGGGCGCTTGCGCCGTTATCACGCGAACCGGCCAATGCTTGGCTGATGGAGTCAAGTAGGTAGTTAGTCTCACGATCGACGACGACTGCGTAAAGACCTTCTTTGCCACCGAAGTGTTCGTAGACAACCGGTTTGGAGACGCCAGCTTTTGCCGCGATTTCTTCGACCGTTACTGTTTCAAATCCTTTTTCGGCAAAAAGCTTTCGCCCCACGTTAAGGAGTTGTTCCCGACGTTGTTGCCCGGTCATGCGCACTTTCGCATCACCTGGTTTGCGGGCAGCGGGAACCGGGGCGGTCTTCAACTCGGTAACACTGACAAGTGCTTGCTCATCTTCGAAAGTGGCGGGCATGATTTATTCGCCCGTGTAACCGCGGAGGCGGAATCGATCATTGGGGTCCTTAAGTTTTTTGACGAGGCGCTCTGGCTTTGACCAGCGAACATCGGTCACCAAGCCGGTCTTCTCCATTCCCCTGATCAAGCTGGCTGAGATATCGATCTGGCCCTTCATCACTCCGTGTCGGGCCGACGTTGGGTCAACGTGGTGCAGGTTGTGCCATGACTCACCCATGGAGGGAATTGCAAGCCAAGCAACGTTGCTAGAAAGGTCACGCGAGGTGAATGGTCGGTTACCAAAAACGTGGCAAATGCTGTTGATTGACCACGTCACGTGATGCACCATTGCAATACGGACGACGCCGGCCCAGAAAAATGCGGTTAGGGCGCCCACCCAGGACCAGGTGATCAATCCACCGAGGATTCCTGGGATCAGGAAACTTGCAATAACAAAAATGGGAAAGTGCCGTGAGATCCAGGTGAGGTCTTTGTCTTTGGCAATGTCGGGTGCGTACTTCTCGATCCCGGTGTTGTCACTCTCAAAAAGCCAACCAACGTGCGCGAAGAGTAGGCCTTTCGCAATCGCTTTTTTGCTGGTGCCAAATCGCCATGGTGAATGAGGGTCACCAACTTCGTCTGAGAATTTATGATGCTTGCGGTGGTCGGCCACCCACTGATCTAGGGAGCCTTCAATTGCGAGGGAACCAAAAATTGCCAACATAATTTTGACCCCACGATTCGCCTTGAATGACCCGTGGGTGAAGTAACGGTGGTAACCGATGGTGATTCCGCCGGCGGTTAATGCCCAGAGCCCAATTGCGAGAGCAATGTCGAGCCAACTGACCCAACCACCCCACGCAACGGGGATGGCACCTGCCACCGCGATGAGCGGAATGATCACGAAGGCACCAATGGTGATTCGCATGGGTAAACCAAGATAAACAAGGTCTTCAGCGTTTTCGTCAACCACAGGTTCGAGGTCGACAATCACTTGGTCCATAACACTCATGCGCTCTCCCTAATGGATCATCAATAATGTAACTTACGAAACCGTAACCTACGGTAGCGTAACTTGCAACCGAGAGTCAGGCTTGATCACAAAGTCGGGCTCACGCAATGTTTAAGCGTCTGGGGCCATAAGGTGTACGTCGCACGTTCCCGGGTCGTCTAGCGGCAGGACAGCGGACTTTGAATCCGTCAACGGAGGTTCGATCCCTCCCCCGGGAGCTCGACTTTTTAACGGCATTTCTCTGCGGGCCGCGTGGTGGGATCTCGGCAAACTAGGCTAGCGGCGTGCGTCCCCCCATTGTGATCATTCTCGCGGCAGGCGAGGGAATCCGGATGAATTCGGCGACACCCAAGGTGTTGCATCAGATCGCAGGTCGAAGTTTGTTAGGCCACGTTATTGGAGCAGCCGCAACCCTTGAGCCCGAGCATTTGGTTGTGGTCGTCGGCCACGGTGGCGAGCAAGTCGTGGCGCACTTGGAAGAAGTTGCACCATGGGTTGTGACCGTCGAACAAAAACAACGTAATGGAACCGGCCACGCCGTTCGCACCGCACTTGAGTTTTTAGACGGTCGTGGGGTTCCCCCGGGTGAATCATCGGTCGTGGTGCTCAACGGTGACACTCCACTTCTTACGGGTTCATCGTTAATGAATCTTATGAAGAGTCACCTGGATCGCAATGCGCAAGCCACCGTGCTAACTGCCGACTTGGTTGACCCATTTGGTTACGGTCGCATTATTCGATTAGGCGATCGAATTGGTGGAATCGTTGAAGAAAAAGACGCGAGCCCAGAGCAGCGCGAAATCAGCGAAATCAATTCGGGGGTGTACGCATTTGACGGTGCGGCGCTAAATGCGGCAATTGCTGGGCTGAATGCCAATAATTCGCAAGGGGAGGAATACCTCACCGACGTCATTGAAATTATCACTTCTCGCGAGGGTGTAGTCATTGGCGTTGGCGCACATGACGCCGATGACATCCTAGGGATCAATGACCGAGCTCAACTTGCATGCGCTGCTGGGATCATGCGGAATCGAATCAATCTGAAATGGATGAAGGCTGGAGTCACCATGCTTGACCCGGCAAGCACGTGGATTGATGTTGATGCCGAACTAGCGGCAGACGTGACTCTGCTGCCGCATACATGTTTGCGTGGACCCACGGCAATTGAAAGTGGGGCACAGATTGGTCCGAGCACTACGTTGATTTCAGCTGAAGTGGGCATCAATGCTGTTGTCCGGCACACGTGGGCAGAACTCGTTGTCATTGGTGCCGGTGCGCACGTTGGCCCCTACACGTATCTGCGACCGGGCACGGTAATTGGTGAATCGGGTAAAGCAGGTGCATTCGTTGAAATGAAAAATGCCCAACTCGGCGCAGGATCGAAAGTGCCACATCTGTCGTACGTGGGGGATGCGACTATCGGCGCGGGAACCAATATCGGTGCAGGAACAGTATTTGTGAATTACGACGGTGTTGAAAAACATCACACGACGGTGGGGGATCACGTTCGGGTTGGTTCAGACAACATGTTGATCGCGCCGATTGTCATTGGTGATGGCGCCTACACGGCCGCGGGTTCGGTGATCACCGACGACGTCCCCGCAGGCTCGATGGCCGTTGGCCGCGCACGGCAGCGCAATATCTTGAATTGGGTGCTGCGAAGGCGCTCCGGGACGGGTTCAGCCGCGGCAGCCGAGAGGGCGATTGAATCCGAACAATAGGGACATGGAATGGTTCGGTTAAGAATCCCACCTACCCCGCACCAAAGCCAGTCACATAGTCCTTCCGGCGAAATAGATCTAAACTAGTAAAGGTGGAGCAGTGGCCGAAAAGTCAGTCCCAACTCAAAAGCATCTTCTGCTGCTCTCTGGCAGGGCGCACCCGGAATTGGCCGACCAGGTGGCTGCGCATTTGGGCATTGACCTCACACCCGTCACCGCACATGATTTTGCCAATGGCGAGATCTTCGTTCGATTCCGCGAGTCCGTTCGCGGCGGTGACGCATTCGTCCTGCAAAGCCACACCACCCCGATTAACAAGTGGATCATGGAACAACTAATCATGATCGACGCACTCAAGAGAGCATCTGCAAAACGCATTACTGTCGTTGTCCCTTTTTATGGTTATGCCCGACAGGATAAGAAGCATCGTGGCCGCGAACCGATCTCAGCTCGACTCATGGCAGACCTGTTTAAGGCTGCGGGTGCTGATCGCCTGATGACTGTTGATTTGCACACATCACAGATCCAAGGATTTTTCGATGGACCTGTTGACCACTTATTCGCGTTGCCACTGTTGGCCTCGCACGTGGCTTCCAAGGTTGATCGCAGCAAAATCACGGTTGTTTCACCTGATGCCGGTCGAGTTCGGGTTGCCGAGCGTTGGACCGACGTACTCGGCGCACCGCTCGCAATTATCCACAAGCGTCGCGACCCCGATATTCCCAATCAGGTCCGGGTGCTCGAGGTCGTCGGTGATGTAAAAGACCGCATTTGCGTTGTCGTTGACGACATGATCGACACCGGTGGCACGATTGTCAAAGCTTCGGAGACTCTGTTTGACAACGGGGCATCCCAGGTCATCGTGGTGGCAACCCACGGAGTCCTGAGTGACCCGGCACGTGAGCGCCTACAGAATTCGAATATTTCCGAAATAATTGTGACCGACACTCTCCCCATCCCTGACGAGCGCAGATTCGAAAAACTCACGGTCCTTTCCATCGCGCCACTGCTCGCAACCGCGATCAACGAAGTCTTCACCGACGGCTCGGTTACCCGGATGTTTGAAGACGAAGACTTCAGTCGGCAGACCTCCTCGCACTAGTAGGAAAGCCATTTTGTAGACTTTCATAGTTCCTCGGCGAGGGTGCACAATTAGCGTGACACCGTTATCGACGTGTTAGGGCTTTGGCCCCTCTCCTTGGCGCGCAACCGCTTGACCTCACAGTGCCGATTCAATTCAAGGAGACTTCGTGACTAACGTCAATATCACCGCTTCCCCCCGCTCAGAATTTGGCAAGGGTGCATCCCGTCGAATTCGCCGCGGCGGCCAGATTCCCGCTGTCCTTTACGGAACCGATACTGCACTCATGCACGTCACTCTGCCAGAACACGAGCTCAACCTTGCCCTTCGCAAGCCACGTGTTGTCCTCAACATTGCTTTTGATGGACAGACGTTTCTCACCAAGCCACGCGATATTCAGCGCGATCCAGTTCGGTTGAACCTTGAGCACCTCGACCTGCTCGTGATTTCAAAGCAGGAAGCAGCACTTCGTAGTGACTATGCAGATGCTGTCGCCCAAGTACGTGCGGCGGCCGACGAAGCCGGCCTCGACTTTGCCATGGTCATGCAGTCATGGGAAGAGTCCGTTGCAAACGGGGAACTGCCCCTCGACGCGGTCGGCCACGCTGTTGCTGACGCGAGGGAAAAAGCAATTGAACAGGCAACAGCAGCGGCAGCAGCCGGTGTAACCGAAGACGCCGCAGCGGCAGCAGGCGCATTGGCCGCAGTTACCCCAACTGAGCCCGCCTCCTCCGAGTAGTGACCTTTGTTATCGCGGGGCTGGGAAATCCTGGCCCCGTATACGCTGGCACCAGGCATAACGTCGGCGCAATGGTGGTCGCTGAACTTGCCGCACACTTATCGGTCAAATTGTCCCGACACAAAAAGGTTTTCGCTGCAGTTGGGCAAAGTCACATTGGTCTCCCGGGATCCCAGCAGAGCGTCGTGCTGGCAATCCCATTGTGCTACATGAATGAGAGCGGCGGACCGATCAAGTCGATCTTAGATTTCTACGGCGCTGCACCCGAGAATTTGATCGTGGTCCACGACGAACTCGATATTGATTTTGCAAGTATCCGGTTAAAGTTTGGTGGAGGTGACAACGGGCATAATGGGCTTAAGAGCATCAAGAAATCAGTGGGCTCAGGTGAGTACTTCCGGGCCAGGGTTGGGATCGGCAGGCCAGTTGGCCATCAAGATCCAGCAGATTTTGTACTGTCTACATTCCGTTCATCTGAGCGCAAAGAATTGCCCGAGCTCATCGATCGATGTTGTGACGCGATTGGGTCACTGATCACGGTCGGTTTGGACACAGCACAAAGCAAATTCAACAGTTAATGCTAATGAAAGTGGTCTGATGTCAGAAAAAAATGATGCCGAACTCTCACGTGAAGTTGCGCAAGAAGCTGGCCAACTGTTGCTACAGCTGCGTGAGAATTTTTTCCGCACTCACCCGATTGAAACAGTTGATAAAACGTTGAGCGATCAACTCCGGGATCAAGCGGATCGCGCCGCGCACCTGTTCATCATGAATAAACTTTCCGCGGCTCGTCCGCGTGATGCAATCCTGAGTGAAGAAGGACACGACAACGAAATCAGACTTGAGGAGGATCGAGTCTGGATCGTTGACCCACTCGATGGCACCTGGGAATATGGACAAAATCGAAAAGACTTCGCGGTCCACATCGCCTTATGGAGCGCACCAGAGCAGAAGCTCAGCGCTGGCACGGTAGATCTGCCCGAACAAGGAATAACCCGAAGCGTCCTTGACTCGGTTGAAAATTTTGCACCCCTGGACTCGGTGATCCGCGTTGTTGCTTCCCGGTCACGACCGCCGGCAACCTTGAAGGACATTGTCGCAAGGCTCGGTGAACTGCTCACTGAAGCTGGAATTTCCCATAGTGGCGTCGAAATCGTTGACGTCGGTTCCGTTGGCGCGAAGGTAAATGAGATTTTGTGCGGCCGCGCTGATATTTATCTGCATAACACTGGCTTCTTTGAATGGGATGTCGCAGCTCCCTACATTGTGGCCGAGCATTACGGTTTGATCGCATCCCACATGAATGGTGAACCCATCACTTTCAACCACATGCCGCCCTATGTCACCGATCTGATTGTGTCCCGAGCCAATCTGTATCCGCATGTCTTGCGGGCCATTAAGGAAACCCAAAGAGCGTGATCGATCTACAACCACTTGCTGGTCTGCTTGACCTCGTAAAGTCCGATCCGGCTTTTTTCGCTATCGCTGAAAGTTCCCTGAACGCAAACACTGTCGATCTCGTTGGTCCGAGTGTGATCTACCCGCTCGCGATTGCCCACATCGCGCGCGAGCGGCAGTCGGGAATCAAACTCATTCTGACGACTACGGGTCGTGCGGCCGATGAACTCGCCGCTGACCTGGGTGCATATCTTCCTTCCGAGGGAATCGTGGTGTTTCCTAGTTGGGAAACGCTGCCGCACGAGCGCCTCTCGCCTTCGGCTGACACGGTTGGTAAGCGGATGGCTGTGTTGCGCAGACTCGCGCACCCAGTCGCTGGAAGCGTGCACACACCGCCCATCAACGTTTTGATTACCTCGGTGCGCGCAGCATTGCAACCAATAGTTGCCGATCTTGGGGAGCAGACACCGGTTGAGCTAAAGGTTGGAGATCAAGCGTCACTCACCGTGATGGTGACCAGGCTGGTTTCATTGGGATACGAGCGGGTGGATCTGGTTGACCGACGAGGTCAGATCGCGGTGCGAGGTGGAATCCTCGATGTTTTCCCGCCAACCCAAGAACACCCGATCCGCATTGAGTTCTGGGGCGAGGACGTTGAAGAACTTCGCTATTTCGCGATTGTTGATCAGCGTTCATTGGAAGTTGCCGAACATGGACTGTGGGCTCCCCCCGTTCGCGAACTCCTCCTCACGGAAGAGGTCAGGGCGAAAGCCCGACTCCTGGGAGCCGCCCACGTTGAAGTTGCGGCAATGTGCGAGCAGATTGCAAATGGGGTTGCGGTCGAAGGGATGGAATCGCTCTCCTCGGCACTCGCCGGCGAGATGAAACCACTGCATGAACTTTTACCACCAGAGTCATCTCTCATTTTGGTTGAACCCGAACGAATCAATTCACGAGCACTAGATGTTGTCAAAACCGCGGAAGAGTTTTTGACAGCAGGTTGGCACAGTGCCGCAGTCGGGGGAGCGACACCGATCGATTTGGCAGGATCCATGTTCACCACGATGTCCGAAGTTGTGGATCGGATTCGCGCGCGCAGTGGTTCCGTATGGAATCTCACCCAGTTGCCCCGTGATATCGATGACGGGGTCATCAACGTCGATGCGAGTGACATCAATGGATACCATGGCGATGCTGAAGCGGCTGGGAAAGACATTGCCCAAGTACTAGCCATGGGGTCAACCGTCGTAGTAACCGCCCTGGGGCACGGCTCAATTGATCGTATTGCTGAAGAATTCGGTGGTCAAGGAATCGGCGTGGTGAAAGGTGACGCGGTTTCGATCCCGGCAATGCCGAAGCTAGCCCAATTGATCACGGCGCCGGTGGATCGCGGTTTTCACTTGGTGTCCTCCAAACTCTGGGTTTTTAGTGAATCAGACTTAATGGGTGCTAAGCCACTGTCCAGGGATCTTAAGAAAATGCCGAGTCGCCGCCGTGGTGCTGTTGATCCATTAACTCTGAACTCGGGCGACTACATCGTTCACGAGCACCACGGGGTTGGGCGTTATGTTGAAATGATCACGCGAACAATCGGTGGAGCCGAACGCGAATATCTGATTATCGAGTATGCGCCGAATAAGCGCGGGCAGCCCGCAGATCGACTCTTTGTGCCCATGGACCAACTTGATGTGATCACCCGTTACGTTGGTGGTGAAGCTCCAAGTGTTCACAGGCTCGGTGGTGCCGACTGGCAAAAAACAAAGGGTCGCGCTCGTAAGGCCGTTAAGCAGATCGCTGGTGAACTTATTCGCCTTTACGCAGCGCGGCAAGCGTCCAAAGGTTACGCATTCGGAGCGGACACGCCATGGCAGGCCGAATTAGAAGATGCTTTCGCTTACGTTGAAACACCTGATCAGCTCAGCACGATTGACGAAGTAAAGCGAGACATGGAGCGCCAAATCCCGATGGACCGCTTGGTGTGTGGCGATGTGGGATTCGGCAAGACTGAGATCGCTGTTCGAGCCGCTTTCAAAGCGGTACAAGATGGAAAGCAGGTGGCTCTACTCGTTCCAACAACACTTTTAGTCCAACAACATTTCACCACATTCTCAGAGCGTTACCGTGCATTCCCGGTCAACGTTGCCGCACTGTCAAGGTTCACACCGTCATGGCAAGTCAAGGAAACCCTCGAAGGATTGGCCCAAGGAACCGTGGACATTGTGATTGGAACCCACCGGCTGCTGACTCCTTCGGTGAAGTTCAAAGACCTAGGTTTGGTGATCGTCGACGAAGAACAGCGTTTTGGTGTCGAGCACAAGGAACATCTCAAGGCGCTTCGCACCAATGTTGACGTGCTTGCCATGAGCGCAACCCCCATTCCTCGCACGCTAGAGATGGCTGTGACAGGAATACGGGAAATGTCGGTGATTGAAACACCACCGGAAGAGCGCCATCCGGTACTTACTTTTGTTGGCCCCTACGACGAGAAACAAATTACCGCGGCAATTCACCGAGAGCTCCTGCGTGATGGTCAAATCTTTTTCATTCACAACCGAGTTGAATCCATAGATCGAGTTGCGGAAAGAATCCGGACCCTGGTACCTGAAGCGCGCATTGCGGTAGCACATGGCCAAATGAGTGAGGGTTCGCTCGAAGCGGTGATCGTTTCATTCTGGGAGAAAGAAATCGACGTATTAGTTTGCACCACAATCGTTGAGTCAGGGATTGACATTCCAAATGCGAATACCTTGATTGTAGATCGTGCCGACAAGTTTGGTCTTTCCCAAATGCATCAATTGCGTGGGCGAGTTGGGCGTGGTCGTGAACGCGCCTACTCGTATTTTCTTTACGACCCGAATAAACCACTCACGGAAACTGCCCACGAGCGATTGGCAACGATTGCGCAACGGACTGACCTTGGTTCGGGAATGCAGATTGCACTCAAAGACCTGGAAATCCGTGGAGCTGGCAACATGCTCGGTGGCGAACAAAGCGGCCATATCGCCGATGTTGGGTTTGATCTTTATTTGCGCTTGGTGGGCGAAGCCCTTTCCGAGTACAAAAATGAGCCAGCCAAGGAAGTAAATGACGTCCGAGTCGAATTGCCGATAGATGCCAGTATTCCAACCAGTTATGTTCCCCAAGAGCGTTTGCGCCTTGAGGCTTACAAGCGTTTGGCAGATGCCAGCAGTAATGAAGCCGTTGATGAAGTCGCGGCCGAACTGATTGACCGTTATGGCAGCATGCCCGGTGAACTGGAGGCCCTCATCGGGGTCGCTCGCTTTAGGGTTGCCGCCAAAGCTGCGGGCGTGCAGGAAGTCATTGCTGCGGGGAAAGCCATCCGCATTTCACCGGTCGCGCTGCCTGAGTCCCGATCTATGCGAATTCAGCGGATCTATCCGGGTTCGACCATCAAGGAGGCATCGAAGATTTTGCTCGTGCCCAAGCCGACTTCGGGAACGGGGATTGGTGCGCCCGAACTGCGAGATACCCAACTCCTAGAATGGCTCCACGAACTCTTTACCGTCTTATTCGCCAGCCCCTGAAGATCCGGAGAATCAGTGTCACGCATTAACGTCACGTCCCCCCCTCACCGTTTAGTGGCCCTCGTTGGCATCGGGCTCATCACAGTGAGCGTTGGGCTCAGCGGCTGTAGCACCCCAACGGCAGGTGCCGCCGCGGTCGTGGGGGATCAACGCATCAGTGAGTCCACCCTCAACACAGAAGTTCAAACCGTGCTGACCCTGCAAGGTCTGCCTTCAACGGATTCATCCACTGAACTCATTGCCAACACACTTAATCAATTAATCACCGGGATTCTGGTTGGCGAGTTGGCGAGCCGCGAGAAAATCGACGTCACTCAAGGCGAGATTGACGACTTACGACTCCAATACGTCGCCCAAGCCGGTGGACAGGATGCATTCGAATCTCAAATTGGTCAGCAAGGGATAGCAATTGCAGACGTCGACACAATTATTCGCGTAAATATTCAAGTGTCCAAATTAGGTGATGCATTATCTCCCGACGCTGCCCCCGACGCGAAAAGAGCCGCGGTGTTTCTGGCAATCTCCGAACTGAGTACCGAAATCGGCACGGAAGTGTCGCCCCGATTTGGAACCTGGGATCCAGAGAGTCTTTCAGTAGGACCAGTTGCCAACTTGCTTTCGGAACCGCAAATCATTGACCTCGACTCGGAATAACACGTGAAGGGAAGTCACTTCACTCAATTGGTAGCGGTCCTTGATCAATTGAGGTCTCCGGGTGGTTGCCCCTGGGATGCCGAGCAAACGCATCAGAGCCTGGTTGAATATTTGATTGAAGAGGCATATGAAAGCGTCGAGGCAATTGACGCCAATGACAGCGAAGCGATGCGTGAAGAACTCGGCGATCTACTCCTTCAGGTGGTCTTCCATGCTCGGATTTCCCAAGAACAATCGGGTGGCTGGGATATTGACGCCGTCATCGACGGTATCACCCAAAAATTGATCAACCGGCATCCACATGTATTCGGCGAAGAGCACGCGAATACCGCGGAAGATGTGGAACTCACCTGGCATCAGCGCAAGGCGAAAGAGAAGAAGCGAGATTCAGTTACCGAGGGAATCCCAGATACTCTACCCGCGCTCATGCGGGCAGAAAAACTGATCTCAAGGAGTAAATCTGTTGTCATCCCTGACCCGGAATACTTGCCAGAAACGAACCTGTTGCTCGAACGTTTCAGTAGTGAAGAGCAATTGGGTGACTTGCTTTTTGCACTGGTGAGTTCGGCGAATTCACAAGGCTTAGATACCGAAGCCGCTGTTCGAAAAGCCGTACTGCGCCGAATGTCGGAAGTTCGCTCCTATGAGTAACGCACAACAAGAATTTGAACACATTGCTCGGCGAGTCATTTACGACTCATTCCAGATGAATCCTGTCGGTGCCACGTGGATGGGTGAGCACGCATTTGATTCAGAGCTCCCAAATCTCACGAAAAAAGGGCAGGATGAATTCGCTCAGAGACTTAGGGGCTACCTCACCGAACTAGACGCCGTAGATGACGTAGAACTTGAACTAGGAGATCTTGTCGACGTGGAAATCCTGCGTGCATTTTTGACCAAAACCCACTTTGACATCACCCGGGTAGCCGCCCACACGTGGAATCCCATGCTGTGGAATCCTGGATCCGCAATTCACTTGCTGCTTTCCCGTGAATTCACACCACTCCAAGAACGCTTAGAGAATATTGCAGCTCGGTGCGAAAAAATCCCGGACTTTCTTGTGCAAGCACGAGAAACACTTGTCGACATGCCGGCAATTCACTGCGAAACTGCAATCGCTCAACTTGAAGGCACGCGGGTCCTGCTTGAATTGCTTGAGGTGGATTCGCAAGTCACTGACGCGGTTGACAAATATATCGAGTGGCTCAAAGAGCGACTTCCATTTTCACAAAAGTCCCCACGTATGGGTGCGCAAACCTATGCAGGGATTCTGTGGCATTGCCTCGATGCCGAAAGCAGTGTGCAGGATTTGCTTGACGCGGCGAACCAGCATCTCGATCTTGTTAACTCCGAAATGTCGCGTGTGTCAAGGGAATACTTGGCCATAGCGGGCATTGAGACGAATGACGGTCCCGTCTCATTGGCGCTTGCCCATATTGCGCAGAACGCACGAGTGACCGACTCAACCGTTCTTTCGCAGGTTGTTGCGGCTATGGCCGCTGCTAAGGATTTCACTATTAAGCACGATTTGGTTACCGTTCCACACGTTGATGTTGAAGTAATCGAAATGCCAGAAATTCACCGCGGAGTGGCAGTTGCTTATTGCGATTCGCCTGGCCCGATGGAGAGCGCGAGTGTCCCAACATTCATTGCAGTGGCACCAACTCCGGAGCAGTGGACGCACGAGCGTAAAGAAAGCTTCTACCGCGAATACAATGGCGTTCAAATTCACGATCTAACAATTCACGAGGCAATTCCAGGACATGTTTTGCAATTGGCGGTGGCTAACAAGGGAAGCCAGCAGAGTCTCACCAGAAGGTTTGGTTTTAGCGGAACCTTTGTTGAAGGTTGGGCAGTTTACGCTGAGGAACTCTTGATTTCACAAGGTTATTCGCCCGAGCCAACCAAACTCAGTGCCCTCGCTATCACGTTGCAGCAATTGAAAATGCAAGCCCGCATGACCATCAATACGATTCTCGATATCGGCGTTCACACGCAAGACATGGATGAAGACCAGGCCATGGATTTAATGATCAAGAGAGGGTACCAAGAGGAAGGTGAAGCTGCCGGTAAATGGCGACGCGCACTCCTTACGGCGGGTCAACTTCCCACCTATTTTGTCGGTTACCTCGAGGTCTCTAGTCTGGTGAAAGACCTCCGGATTCTGCATCCGGAATGGTCATTGCGTGAAGTCCACGACCTCATTTTGCAATTTGGATCGCCCTCGCCACGCCATATTCGAACCCTGGTTGGCATGTGAGGGGCTGCATGTTTCACTATTGGTATGAATAAACAATTCATTGCAGTGGCTCTGGCCGTCCCTTTCCTGCTCATTGCGTGTTCATCGCAGAGTGAGGCCAAACCATCTTTGACACCTACGGTGGGTGCATCCTCCAGCCCCGAGTCACGTGTGGGCGCACATGATTCTTGTGCTGTACTGGATCAGATGCAATCCTCACTCTCAACTGCGGTGAGCGAACTCGTTGCAAACCCGGATCTTGCGACTGCGTTCGAAGCAGAGTTTGACAAACAGGTCGTGTTGCTCTTTGACCTCATTTCCTCCCTTCACGGTGATATGGTGAAAGGACAACAGTTGCAGGCCGATCTGGACTCTGCCGTTCTAGCTAAAGATGCCGCAGTGAACACTTTCAATGACGCGCGGCAGGCTAACAATGCATTTTCGAAAGCACTTGGCATGGCAGATGCCGCGCTGTCAGCTGGCGATGCCGTGGGTGCGGCGCAGGAGGTACTTGTTGACCTCAGTGGGCAATTGCATTGCTCTCCGTAGGACCTTCTTTAAAATGTCACACCTATGTATCAACATGAACCCATTCGGCGAAAGTTGAATTCGGTCTGGGTGGGGGAGGTCGAGAGTGCGCCAGTGATTAGTTTCGCTGGCGCACTCGCCTTACTCCAGCGCGAATAGCCGCAATGACAATCACGATCACAATCAGGGCGACGAAGAATGGCATGAGGAATCCTGCGAAGGTTATGGCTGCTGCGAATGTGTTAATCAAGGCATTCCAGCCGTCTTGAATCCCCTGGAGAAAGTTTGGTGGGTCGATAGTCGCGGCCGGATCAGCGGCGATGTTGACATAGACCGTTGACATATCAACCTGGTCCTGAAGGAATGAGCGTTGGGCAACGAGTGAGTCGCGCTCGGCGGTGCGCGCGGTGAGTTCTGATTCAACAGCGACGAGGTCTGCAACTGAAGTTGCCTCAGATTGAAGTTTGGTGAGTGTGACGATAGAAGTGTTCAAGGTTTCAATGCGAGCATCAAGATCAATTACGGTTGTTGTGACATCAAGCGTTGAAGTGCTTAAAGAAGTCACCTCTCCCACAGTCGCAAGTCGATCTAGATAAGTCTCGAGTTCCGCATCAGGTACGCGAACAGTTAGTGCGGAATAACGTTGCTCGCTTTCATTAATCACATCCTTTTGGGAAACCACTCCAGAGAACTCCTCCGTTATTGAAAGGACAGAGTTGGTCATTTCTCCAACATCTGAGCCTTGCAAGGAAATACTGGAGTTTCGAGTCAGGTATTGCTCTGCGCCCTTTTGGTCTAAGACGGCTGAATCGCTCGAGATTGGTCCGGATTCCATGGATCCAACATTTGCTGGTTCGACCGAACTATCGGTGCCTGTACCGCCGCAACCGGCCAATCCGAGTAGGGCGAGCCCGATCCCGGCGAAGATTACTGACCTAGATCCGTTCATGTCTTGCTCCTTCTTCGTCCACGTCGGCTGCTTCTGAACAATTGGATGTATTTTTTCGTATCCCGGTTGCCTTATTCTGGCATCGATTTAGCATCGAAGGGACATTAAGTCACTCGCAGCCGATCACTAGACTTGCGCCCATGGCCGTCATTGAAGCAGTACTTGCGCGCGAAATTCTCGACTCGCGGGGAAATCCCACCGTTGAAGTGGAAGTTCTCCTCGACGACGATACGGTCTCCCGGGCGGCCGTTCCATCGGGTGCTTCAACCGGCGCATTTGAAGCAGCC
>Ga0105049_10001292_pt1 | contig 29499 bp, 26 predicted proteins | sample MAT06_FD_78087 | JGI IMG/M metagenome (GOLD analysis project Ga0105049, IMG submission 78087) | Freshwater microbial communities from Lake Fryxell liftoff mats and glacier meltwater in Antarctica - MAT-06 | ecosystem: Environmental > Aquatic > Freshwater > Ice > Liftoff microbial mat | place... | reverse complement strand
TGGTATCTGATTGGCTCAGCTTCAACAGATTTTCCTATGCCTGAAGGTCCGCAGCCTATTTCCTTGATTGGATGCCACATCGACGATGGTTCCCTATATCCGGAGCAAAAAGAATTCCATGCGTTGATTGATTTTGAAAGGCCAAACCATATGAAGGAAAGAGCCATTCAGATTTTGGCATTGGAAGATACAAATACCCCTTATACCGTTTTGCATGGGCGGTATGCACAAACAGAGATCCGAAGAATTTACAGGTCATCATCCATATACTTTCTTGCTCATTTGGAGGCTTTTGGGCTCCCCATTGCAGAAGTGGAAGCTTGTGGAGGAATCGTATTTTCTCCCTATCAAAACTGGGCTTTGGGTCATTATCAAAAGCCTGATCTTAGCAAAAGAGGATCTGCCCCCCTTTCTTCCAACTTTAAAGTGTACAATAACAACCTTGAGACACTCAAAAGCATGATTGAAGAAGCGAAAAGCACCTTCAACTCTAAGAAAAACCTTCTTGTTTTTCAAAAAGAAGATGACCGGTTTTTCCATGGAAATCTGGATGAACTAAAAGCCTTTACTGATAAATTTAAAAGCGGAGAATTTACCTCATCTTCTCATAAATCGTATGAGAAGTTGAACAACCTTATTGAGACCGGCCTGTAAACCGATTCTTTATTTTGCTCAAGGTCATTCTTGCTTCACGAATTCTGCTTGTCAGGTTTCGTCCATAGTAGAATCTTTTATTCTGTATCGGACTGTTAAAAATAGCCTCCAAAAATTTAAGGAGCCTCGCTTTGTCAGAATAAGGGGTTAGTTTGTTTTGGAGTAAATAGGGCTGATTGTACACTTCTTCATAAAGTGATTCGTTTTGGTCAAGCTCAATTATCCGATCTATCAATGCTTTATCACTTCCAAACTCATGCCAGTTCAGGAACGATTGAGTATTGAAATCCATGGCTATTTCCGGATTGCCCCAGTAAACCGGCATTGAGCCTGCATACATGGGTTCTATTATTTTTTCTGTGGTGTAGCCTTGATGGGAGGTGTTTTCAAATGAAATTGAAAATTTGTATTTGGAAATGAATTCCATTTTGTTTGCAACAGGTCCTCCAATATTATTGAGGAATTTACCACCAGAATCCACCTTTTTATATTTAGAAAGCTCGTGAAAGAATTCTATTCTTTTGGTTGCGTTCCCATTCGAAACCACCATGTTACAGAATTTTGTATGCTGGTTTTGGATTTCATCATAGGGCTTTTTTGCCACAAGCAACTGTTCTATCTCTCCATAAAGGACATATAATGGGAAACGTATATTTCTCTCATTTTCAGTTATTTCAAATGAAATTGAATAGTCGCATTCGGAGTAGTCGGGAATTTCACTCTCTCCGGTGTAGAATATTTTTGTGCATGAGTAGGCTTTATGCTTACTTCCCGGAGTGGAATAAATAAGAAAATCAGGGGTGTCGGAAATCTTAATTTCAAACGATTGTCTCAGCAGATTTGTAAAAAAGTTATTTTCCTTATCAAAGCCTTCCCAGAAATCAGAAAAGTCCAGTTGAATGGTTCTCATACACCCTATTAATTCTTGTATTTCGAGAAAGGTTCACTTTGTGTTAAATTGGACAGAAAAATCAGGGATTCACATTAAACTGCTTTCTTGAAAAAAACATCTGTTTCGATCCTAAATATTCTTTCGTATCCTTTGGCCTTCAGCACATTTTCAACCACTTTCTCTCGGGAAAAATCCAGTTCAAGACCAATAAGCTCAATGGAAGTTTTAGTAAAATCAATTCCATTCAGAACCTGAATTTCATGTCCTTCGGTATCAATGGAAAGGTAGTCAATTTTCTCAATTTTATGTTTAGCAAAAACGGTTTTCAGCATGAGGCAATCCAGCATAACTTCCCGTTTTGAACCACCAAATTGAGATATCTCCCGATCGATTCTTTGCAAATGATCGTCTGAAAAAGAACTTTTTATGCCAGACAGCATACTGGCATATCCTTCAATTGCTAGAAATTCAACCTTGCCATCTGAATCTGAAACGCAAATGTTTTCAATAATTCCAGACCTGTTTTTTGAAAGGGCTTCTGCTTGTAAAGGATTTGGTTCAATCAAAATTCCATTCCAGCCTCTTTTCTCTAAAAAATAAGAATTGCTGAATGTTATTCCATCCCAGGCACCAATATCAACAAAAACGCCATTGGCTTTCTCCTTAAAAAAGATATCTACAAAAAGATCCTGATAGTACTGAGAAAAATAGGTGCCATTTTTTTGTTCAAAATAGGAATGAAGTATGTGCCATAGGTTTTCTGCTTCGGTCCGTTCTTTATGGAGTTCATTTTCCAATTCTGCCATCTTGGTATGATTCCCATATTTTTCGCGAAGCTTCTTACTAATGATCGATTTTATAGACATACTTTACTATAGATGGCCTTGAAACTGGAATTGATTCCGACGCAAATATCTATTAAATCTTAATTAAGGCTGCTACCTTTCTAAAAAAGAAGAGCCATGCGGAAATGGTAGTGATTCAATCTTTCAATTAATTGATTCTCAAAACCGAACAATATTTTCAGGAGGATTTTAACCATTTTTGAAAGTTCTTCTTTTCAACCAGTATTAGAATTTAGCCATAATTTCGGGAGTTACCTTAAACCAGCCTCGCTAAAATACCTATTTATTCCCCTCGACAAATGGTTTGGGAAAGCAAATCTTCAATCGGAATTTTTCATTCTTTGTTGCGGTTCTGGAATTTTGAGGAACAGAAATCCATCATTGGGTTTCTAATAAAATCAAATATAATTCTTCCCGTAAATTCCGGATCCATTTGAACAACAGCGCAGTTTGATTAAGTACTACCTTGCTTATCTCATTGGATGATCAAAATCTTGGCGCAGCGTCTGTTTTCATCTTTCTAAAGAATACACAGCCTGTGGCAGTGCCTTTTCTTGAAGTGGGAAAAAGCAACCCATTCAGATTATCGCATTGTTTCTGTTTTGCAAAGCTGCCAAGAATCGTAAATTCCTTTCCAATCAGGTGGGTAGTTTCGTGAGGATCATTCAATGGGAAGACGCAGTATTTTGTAAAATCCAGTTTCTGAGAAAAATCAGGATCGGTTCCCGAAAGCACAGCTACTAAAATTCCATCGTTGCGCATTACATAGGCTTTGTCTTCTATTTTGCCATCATGGTCTTCAGGGATCAAAAATTTAACAATCAGGCAGTTCTTCTCGGTTGATTTTGCATGGCGATAGGATTCCATTTTAACCCATACATCTACATTGGGTAACACTCCCGGAAGGTTTTTACTGTTTCTAAACCGGTAATATCCTTCCAGTTCTTCAATCTTTTGATAGTGCGTTTGATTAAAAAACATTCCATCTGATACAGGAATGAAATGACTTTTAACACTTCCCATTTTCTGGCGAAGGGAATCACAGGATTTCTCTTTCGAGGCAACATCGTAAAAGTCGGCCCCTAAAAACACCTTTTTGTACTGAGTCTGGAAATCAAATAGTTTGATGTTGCCAGCAGAGAAAGCACTTAGGTCTTCCAGAACTACAGAACTGCCTCTTGTCATTTTTTTTGCGGGAAATGGAGTTCCTGAAAATCCTTGAAATTCTTCATCGGCTCCCTGTGAAAACAAAGTGGAATCGGTTTGACCGAAAATATGCAATGAAAATTGAATAAACACTGCGAGAAAGAGATAGGTGAAAAGGCTTTTCGTTTTCATTTCGTTAAAGGATTTATAAATGGAACATTTAAATCAGGTCGGCAAGCTAAATTGCCAAAACCATATGTGAAATAACACCTTTGTGTTATTGGTATCCTAATGAGTATAAAAACCCGTTGCTTTCGCAAATTTTCAGTTTTAATAAAGCTGGAACGAGAGGTAAATTCAATTTCAAATTCCTTAAATCCGGATTAATGATTCTTTTTTTGGATCCATGGCTTAGTTTTGCCGCATAACCAGAAGTCCATGACTGAACAATCTTCTTCCGATTCATTTGACAACTTTGATGAATTTGCCACCGACTACAGGCAAATTCACAACGAAAATATTAAACTTACCGGTGCCGATAGTCAATACTTTTCTGAGTTTAAGGTTAAGTGGTTGAGAGACTATTATGGTAAAAATGAACCACTCACCATTCTGGACCTGGGGGCTGGTGACGGAACCTGCCTTACTTATTTTAGTCAATATTTCCCAAAGACTGATCTAACCGGGATTGATGTTTCAGAAAAAAGCATTGCAGAAGCAGCCGCCAGAAATATTCCAAAAACGCTGCTTCAGGCATACGATGGAACGCAAATTCCATTTGAAAACAATACCTTTGACTTGATTCTTGTGGCAACGGTGATGCACCACATCCGTTTTGATTTACACAAAGGATTGATGAAAGATGCACTCCGTGTGTTGAAACCCGGCGGAAAGATTTTTATTGTGGAACATAATCCATACAACCCGGTCACTATGCATATGGTAAACACCTGTCCTTTTGATGTGGATGCCGTTTTATTGAAACCGGGCTACTCAAAGAAATTACTTTTGGAAACGGGTTTCCGCACTGTAACCAATTATTTTACATTGTTTTTTCCTCGTGGTGGCTTTTTCAAAATCTTCCATTTTCTAGAGAAATATCTGAGTTTTATCCCAATCGGTGGTCAATATGTGAGTGTAGGGGAGAAGTAATCAGTGACACATCGGTACTAAGAATCCTTTTCATTTCACTAAATAAACAGGAATGATGTAAATTAAATTGCCAATTGCATAATGTATTGAGATAGAGATTATTGATTTTTGAACTTGGCTATTTAATCGCAAAGTATCATACAATCAGGCCCCATCCATGGGTTTTAACATCAATCAATACTATATGAAACCAGAAATTGGAATCACCGAAAAGAACCTCGAAAAAAGTATTCTTATCCTTTCGGTCATACTTGCCGATGAGGTAGTTCTATATACCAAAACCCGTAAGTTTCACTGGAATGTTCGGGGTGAGAGTTTTATGGAATTGCACAAATTGTTCCAGCAGCAGTATACTGAACTTGAAGAAACCATAGATTTAGTGGCAGAACGAATTGGCAAACTGGGGGGAGAAACCATAGGTACCCTGTCAGAATTCTCCGAAATTACCAGGCTTAAAGAGCATCCCGGAAAATATGGATCGCAAAAGGAAATGCTCAAAGAATTGCTATCGGATCATGAAACAGTAATTGTAGAACTTCGAAATGGTATTGAAGGAAGCAGTGAAAAAACAAAGGATGCCGGAACCATTGACTTTTTAACAGGGCTGATGGAGCAGCACGAAACTACTGCATGGGTATTGAGGCGGTATTTGAATTAGGTGAATCCTTAGTGGTTTGATTATCTGTATTGTGCAATTGAATTCAAAACTGGATAAAATTTGTCTTTTATAATTTGTCAGATGAACTCAGACTGTCTATTCTTAATTTAAAATCAAATCAAAGAAGAGATAGTCAATGCCATTTTTCGAAATTGATATCAGGTTGGGAAACCACAATGTAGAAATTTAAAAATGAGAAGTGTACTGATTTACTGGATTCTTGTATGATAGAAGCAATCCAATTGAGCATTTGTTTTGAATTTTTTCGGTTGATTTCAGAAATTATGGCTAAAATTCCAGCAAATTATAACCTCATATTGCCATGTCAAAGAGCCAGGACGCTAAGAAAGAAGTAAAGAAACAAGCTGTAAAATCAACAAAAGAGAAACAAGCTGAAAAACGGGATAAAAAAGCAAAAAAGGGTTGATTTGCCTTTCTTTCAACGTGTATCAAAGCAATGCCTCAGTTTATCTGGGGCATTGCTTTAAACCCACTATCGGACTGGCATGAGAAATCCGGAGTTTTTTATGCACCGTGCATTCCAGCTTGCTGCGCTAAGTCAAGGCAAAGTAGCACCTAATCCCTTAGTTGGTTGTGTGATCGTTCATCCGGAATATGGCATCATCGGAGAAGGTAGGCACAAGGTTTTTGGAGGCCCTCATGCCGAAGTAAACGCTATAAATTCGGTCAGGGATCAATCTATGCTTAAAGAATGTATCGCATTTGTAAATATGGAACCTTGCAGCCATTTCGGCAAAACTCCACCTTGTGCCGACCTTCTGATTGAAAAAAAGATTAAAGAAGTAGTAATAAGTACACTGGATCCGAATCCTTTGGTTGCCGGAAAAGGAATTGAAAAATTGAAAGGGGCAGGAATTTCAACCAGCACAGGAATTCTTGAAAAAGAAGGGTTAGCACTCAATCGGTTCTTTATTACATCACATATTAAAAAGAGGCCATTCATTACGTTAAAATGGGCTCAGACTGCCGATCGCTTTATTGCCCGACCCGATGGAAGTTCGAAATGGATTAGTTCTGGAGAAAGTCGGCTTTGGGTACATAAGTGGAGGGCTGCACATCAGGCAATCCTTGTAGGTCGAAATACCTTGAAAATAGACAATCCATTGCTCAATGTTCGTGGATGGCATGGCCAGGACCCCATCCGCCTGGTGGTTGACCCGAATCTTTCATTGCCTGAAAACCTCAATATTTTTACGGATTCTTCGGCACCTACTTTAATTTTTAATGAGAAAAAAGAAGGAAAGAATGGCCATATGGAATACATCAAAATGAATAACCCATCCGATATTTCGGGTCTGATTGGTACGATCTATGCCCTTGGAATACAATCGATTTTTGTGGAAGGAGGTAGGCAATTGCTGCAACAGTTCGTAAACCAGCAACTTTGGGATGAAGCACTGGTCTTTACTTCAAACCAATCTTTCCATTCAGGAATTGCTTCTCCAATAATGCAGAATGCCCGGTTGAGAAAGACAACTTATGCGGGTCAGGATTTGCTCGAATCCTGGGTGCCGGAATCCTGAGAATTCCATATTTCCCATGCTTTTTCTGCTTGCCTGACCAACATGGGCAATCCATTCATTGTCTTTGCTCCCATGGATTTAGCTTTTGCAAGAAAAAGTGTTTCTTCAGGATTGTAAACCAGATCCATTACCCAATGTCGGGAAGAAATTCCTTCATAAGCGATAGGTAAGCAATCATTTATATTTGGGAACATTCCCAAAGGGGTACAATTAACCAGCAGATCTACCGTACCCAACAAACCGGGATTGATTTCCTGATAAGATAATTCTAAAGGAGTTGGATGCCTTGAAACCAAAGTAAAACCGATGGAAAGGTCCTGAAGCACGGCCTGAACTGCTTTCGAGCTTCCTCCGTTGCCAAATACCAACGCCTTATTATTTTTCCACACCTCTTTCTCTTTAGAGGTCAACAAGCTTTCCAGAAATCCGGAATAATCGGAGTTGTAACCTTTCAGGCTGCCATCTTCCAATACTTTAACTACATTGACAGCCCCTATTCTACGGGCATTTTCATCAATGCTGGTTAAATAGGCCATGACTTTTTCTTTGTATGGAATTGTAACATTGAATCCCTTCATTTCAGGATTTGAATCCAGCATTGCAGGTAGATGCTTTATGTCCGGCAGAGAAAATAATTCATATTCAGCATCTGATATGCCTTCCTTAAGAAATTTCTGTAAAAAGAATTGTTTGGAAAAGGAATGACCTAGTGGATACCCGATCAGACCAAAAAGTCTTTTTGTCAATGCTTCAGAGGGATTATCCCCAAATTAAATAAGAACAAAGTAAAGATATTTCGTTTGGAACCAAATTTCGCTTTTGAAATTAGAAGGTTCGGTTTAGTTTTGCATCCCGTTTCGGAGAGATGCCTGAGTGGCCGAAAGGAACAGTTTGCTAAACTGTCGTACGGGTAACTGTACCGCGGGTTCGAATCCCGCTCTCTCCGCTTCTGAAAATCCTGCTCAAAGTAGCGGGATTTTTTTGGCCCAAAAAAAGAAGCCCCGGATAATTTCCAGGGCTTCTTTTGTTAATGTTAATAAGTACAATTATTCTTTTACCAATCTTTTCGAACCAATCTGATTTCCGGTACGAATTTGAAGAGTATAAACTCCTTTACTTAATTTCCTGAAGTTAAATGGAACATTCACAGCTCCTTCCGGAAGATCCATGGTGTAGTTCACGATCGTTTGTCCAATTGAATTAACAAGACGAATATCAGCAGATCCTGCCTTTTTAACATTCAGATGAGCAGTCATAAAACCTTGAGAAGGATTTGGTGCAAGGCTAAGGTTCATTTTAAACAAATCATTCGACACCACTTTAGGTGATGCATTCGAAATTAGTCTGCCACCACCTTCAGCAACGATTGGAAAGGAATCAACTGCAGATGGGATTGTAACCCCATCAACATATAAATGTTGAACAGGCCAGGGAGAAGTTTCTGGTCCAATGAAGTCACTTAAAGCCACAATGACAGAGGCCAAACCATAACCTTGAGAATTATTGAGCAAGGTTGGTGCTGCATTTCCTAAAATAGCCAATCCATCTTTCTCAGAACCTTTTGTTATGTTTAATGGCTTCGAGTTCAGGAAATACTGACCCGGGTTTCCAACACGAAGTGAGCGAATCCACAAATCAGGATTAGAATTATTGTTATCAGGATCTAATTGTGGATGCGCTGTTGTATCAGTATCAAACCAGGAGAAAACGATAACAGAACCATCTGCAGATCGACTGATCTGAGGACGATTGGCTTCCTTAATGTTTTCAGTTCCGGCACAATCTCCCCAGCAACCATTCAAGGTTACATTTCGGTTAATGAAAATTCCGCGGGCAGAGCTATCCAGGTTATTAATGCAAAGATCAACGTTAAATGATCCATATCCTGGGTAGTAGGTCACACCTGTGGGAAATTCAGCCCTTAAAGTGTCGCCGAATCCACTTACGACAAGGGATGCGAAGATGTGTGCGTAGTTATTTTTATCAACTGTCAATTCCATATCATTTACCAGGTAATGTACAGCCTGCCTTTTAGGGTCATCATACGTGGTTCTTGTGATACCTGTTTCGCCAAAATTAACCCAGCTTCCAACTAATAGTGAATCACGGAATTGATCTTTTTCAGGAGAAGGCATTTCATCACGCTTCTTGTTAATTTGGATCAATTTGAAATCACTCCATGTGTTACCACCGTCGGTCGTTTTTGCGATGTAAGGCAGATAAGTAGCGATGGAGTCAAATTCATTATTAGCGGCGGCAATGGCTAAAAATCCTGTCAAGCCATCCTGGCCAAATGCAATCTGACTACTTGCTACGGTTGTTGCATATTCACCACCTTCATTCGAAAAGGGAACATAGGTGATGGTGCTATCAAAATTACCTGTCGAAGTATTGTAGTTGTAGCGGTAAATGGTGACTTTATCAGTAAAGGTAATTGGAGTTCCACTGGCATCTCTTTCCGGGTTTACTGTAAAAATGGATCCTGTTTTTGATACCTCCATGCCTTCACTAATGTAATGCAAAGGATCTGGAGAAGACCAAAGATTAACTGTAGCAGGACCGTTGCCGGTAAGTTTTTGCCAGCCCCTACCCATACCACCCCAGGAGGCTGTAGCGCTTGCATTACTACCATCAAGAACGGCGGCTACGCCAAATGCAAAAGCGTTTAATGTGTCTGTATTACCAACTGGGTTCCAAATAGCACCTTGAGGATATCTTGGTGCATAATTAGTTAAAGCAGCATCATAGTTTGGGGCATCTATGAATAAATCATCACTGAAAAGCGGTCCTTTGCTTAACTGCCAGAATCCTTCATCTCCACCTCTTGTATTGAGATCATAAACCAGTTTATTTCCTGGCCGACCTGTTGCACCACCCGGATCTGAATCCCCTGCTCTTCGGAAATAGGCAACTGTGTTTAGTTCAGGTACCACTGAAACGCAATTTCTTCCAGCAGTAACCACCGTAAATGGATTGATTGATGTGCCTAAATCGGAAATTACCACACTGGTACTTTGTACAGAATTGGCACCTCCACCTCTTTTTTGAGAAGAAAATGTTGGCTTTCTGGTTGGCTTGATTTTCGAATCCCTTGCCTCCATTTTCATTGCTTTTTCAAGCAATTGTGTTTTTGAAACATAAGGGACTGCCTTAAGAAGCGTAACTCTTTTCGGAGAGTCTCCATTTCCTGCTTTTGCAGTTGACATCAGAAATGATGCTGCTAGTCCTAAAAATATAAGTTTTCTCATCATGAACCTACTTGGTTGTTTTATTGTGCAATTTACAAGCAAATACCTGATGAATAAAAAAAATCGTCTCACTTGGAATACAATTTGCGACCAATTGCCATTATTTATCCGTAAATCTATTTTACCAAAGCTGTCGGATTTAGACCGCGTGTCAGTAAAAATATCCGGTAGTCAAAATAGACATGGTTGCCTGACTTGTGTTTTCTTTTTTTCAGGTCGATTTATAGAGAGCCTTTTATGTACATTTAATTTTACAATTTGCTTTTGAAGCTCGTCAGAATTCCAGGAAAATTATTGCTTTTAATTAAAAATGGTGTGCCATAACCTTGAGAAAAAACATTCTGGTCACTGCTGGAAAATCCGTATGTCTGTGGTCATTCTTTCATGCCTTTTTACATTTCCAGGAATTGGTTAATGCTTTGGTTATCTATCGATAATCTGTAAAATAACCACTTTGAACTTTGTAAAAGTTAATTAGAATCTATGCGTCCAAAACCAAAAAGTAACTTTAAATTTGAGTCTTAATGAAAGGGATTTCAAAAAGTTTTTGAATTTTTGCCGGAAGTTTATTCGGAACAAGTTTTTAAATGTTGAGTTCCGTCTTCTTTATGATCTCGTTTTTGAAAAGGACTAATCAGACGCTTCAACGATAAATTGTGGTAATCAAAATCAACCAACTAATCTGGCTTTTTCTGGCCACCGTCATACTTCTTTCCTGTCATTCAGAACCGTTTCCTGTGAAAATCCAGTCATTGAGAAAATCAATATGGCCAAAGGACAAAACGCTGGAATTCGACTTTCTTGTTCAGAAACCAAGCCAATCAGTAGATATGTTGTATCAGGTCCAATACGGCAGGGACTACGGATTTGAAAACATATGGCTTAAATACTGGCTGATCGGGCCACGAAAGGACACATTAATAATCTCAAAAGACAATCTTTTTCTTTTTACTCCTAACAGTGGAAAACCAATCGGCATCGGTCCAAAGCAACGTTTATTTCTGGATGCCTATTTTCTAAAAAATGTGCTTTTAAAAGATACGGGGAAGTACAAAATTCACATTCGCCACTATATGCGAAAAGACAGCCTGGCAGGAATTCAGGCTATGGGTATTAAACTTAGAGAATCTGAGTAGATTTTATTCAAACTCCAGCAGTAGCTGACCTTTTTCTACTTTATCTCCCTGTACAATATGGATGGACTTAAGAATTCCAGGTCCAGGTGATTTGACTTGATTTTCCATTTTCATGGCTTCAAAATTGAGAAGTACATGCCCTTTTTCGACCTTTTCCCCTACAGTAACCAATACTTTTACGATCAGTCCCGGCATGGGTGCTTTTATTTTTTTTGCAGAAAGTAGAGCGGTTCCGTTTACTCCCATCTTTTCAAGAAGCAAATCGGTTTCTGATTTCACCACTATTTCGGCTTGTTTGCCGTTCACCATCGCCTTAACTGTCTTTCCGTCTTCTGCCACGCTGATCAAACGAACGTTAAAAAGTTCGTTCTCAATTCTCACAACTGCCTGGTCGTGAAGTAAGGAGTGAAAATCGTACTTAATTTCTTGATTATCAAATCGGAAAGAATTTCCTTCCCGTTCAACAACTTTTTTTTGGCCGCCAATTTCAATCTGGTATTTCATAACAGTGCAAGCTTCATTAAAAAATCCTGTTTGCGCAAATGCATCTTTATAGATTGGAAAAGTAAACGCATCAAAATAGCTAATTTTGGCGGTCATGAAAAAAGAAGAACGGATATCAGCTCTAGTCTGGCTGGGCCAAACCATTCAATCCTATCCAGAATTGAATGATGCCCTGGAACTCGCAAAACAAAAAAATGGATTCTTTACCGAAGAGTTTTCCAGACTTGCGTTAAACGGGATTGTAACCTGGTTAGCCAGACCCGTTTTAGAAACCTGGCTCGATGGTTTTCCTGAGCCGGCAGTACCCCAAAAAGTCGGACTTGTACTTGCTGGTAATATTCCTCTGGTTGGTTGGCACGATCTAATGTCTGTTTTTGCAAGCGGGAATATCGCCTGTTACAAGCTTTCAAAATCAGATGAAGTATTGATTGACTTCCTTGTCAATTTGCTTTGTGAACAATTTCCGATGGCTTCCACTTATTTTCAAAAAGCTGAAAGACTCAATCACGTGGATGCACTTATTGCCACAGGAAGCAAAACAACTGCTTCACACTTTGACTACTATTTCAGAACAAAACCCAGATTGATTCGTGGATCACGATCCTCCCTTGGATTTATTTATGGATTTGAAAATCAAGAGGAATTGGTTCCTCTTTGTAACGATGTGATGCAATATTTTGGCATGGGTTGCCGTAGTGTAACTAAACTGCTCGTTCCCGAAAATTATGATTTTGATCTCTTTTTCAAAGCTCTGGAAAAGTATAGATATCTAACGGATCATTATAAATTTCAAAATAACGCCATTTATCATAAGTCCATTTTTCTGATGAATGGAGACCCATTTCTTGACAATGATATTCTTATGCTCAGGCGTGAAAACTCTCTTTTTACCCCACCTGCTGTGGTAAATTTTGAAGTGTATTCTAGTTTGGACGAAGCAAAACAAATGGTTCAAAACCATAAGTATGAACTGCAGTGTTTGGTCTCTCATCGAGGACAATTTACCGGCTCTATCCCTTTTGGAACGGCTCAACAGCCATCCATTATTGATTATGCGGATGGCATTAATACACTGGAATTTCTTCGGTCAATTTGCTGATCCTGGACCGATTCGAAGCTTTTGGCCTTTGAGGATTTTATGTTGGTTTTTTTCCAGACCTGGATTTAGATTGAATAACTCTGAAAGTGAAATGTTATATTTCTGAGCAATGATCCCCAGACTTTCTCCGGAATGGATCTCATGGAATTCATTTGTCTTTACTTTCGGTGAAGCTCCTTCTTTCAGTGCTATGATGTTTTTTTGATTCACCAGGTTAGTATAAACATGGTTATTGATATGGACAATTGAATCGGTTTGTGGGAATTCCGGCAACCCTAATTTTGTATATACAACGCAATTGGTTGGTATTTTGAATGTTATCGGACCAAGGCTATCAGAAATTTCAATGTGATTGGTCTTTAGCCAGGGATTGAGAGCCCTGAAACATTTAAAACTATAACCATTTTTCCTGCACCAATACGGAAGGTCTGGAATGGATTGATCGACAACCAGATTCTTAAAGAGGTAAGAATCATAAGGTTTGAGATTTGTAAAACCATACTTTTCAGGCTGAGATAAAATCAGTTTTGCCGCAAGAATCCGAAACAAATAGCGGCCTGATTCCGGATTGATAAGTAAATCGTAAAACGAATCACTGTATTGCCCTGCCATAACTGATTTCAAACCCGTGATTCCGATGTTGTATGAAATGGCGGTTTCGGGCCACTTTCCGAGAACATTTTTACCTCTCAGAATTAAACGGCAGGCAGCTTCTGCTGATTTTTCAGGATTGAGTCTTTCATCCACCTCATTGTCGATTCGCAATCCGAATTCCCGGCCAGTTGGTTCCATGATTTGCCAGAATCCAACCGCCCCTTTGTTAGAAGTCACATTTTCAAACCCACTTTCGATGGCAACCAGGTATTTGAAATCTTCCGGCACCTGATTTTTACGTAAGATGCTGTCCAGCATAGGCATCCAGCGCCCTGACTTTTTTATCCACATGGCAGTACTGGATTGCCAGTACTGATTAATCCAGATTTCACGTTCAAGCCTTTCACGTATTTCAGGATCATGTATTGGAATGGTGTCGCCGGCAAAAGTGAGAACTGGTGGAATGTAAACATCACCGATTCCATTCTTGTTTTGATTTCCACAGGAGCACAGCAACAGAAAGCCAATAAATACTACCTGCAAGCGGAAAATGAAATAAAAACAGCTGTACCGGCGACTTTTCAATGGATCAGAAGTTTGGTTGTAACAGATATTTAGAGTAGAAATCGTCAATTACCTTCACTGCCTCATCCGGTGTATCGACAAGGTTTATCAGATCGAGGTCTTCAGCATTGATATTATTCTCTTTTCCCAACATCACATCTTTTATCCATCCGATTAAACCTTTCCAATATTCTGTACCAACAAGCACGATAGGAAAGCGACCAATTTTTTTGGTTTGAATTAAAGTAAGGGCCTCAAACAATTCGTCCAATGTTCCCATCCCTCCCGGCATTACTACAAAACCCTGCGCATACTTAATAAACATCACCTTTCTCACAAAGAAATAATCAAAATTGATCATCTTATCCTTGTCGATGTATACATTATTAAATTGCTCAAAAGGAAGATCAATATTAAGACCTACTGATTTTCCACCGGCTTCGAAGGCCCCTTTATTTCCAGCTTCCATAATTCCCGGGCCACCCCCTGTAATAACACCATAGCCATGTTTGACCAGTTTTTTGGCAATCTCTTCCGCCATTAAATAGTATTTATTTGAATCTTTTGTCCTGGCAGACCCAAAAATTGAAACACATGGCCCTATTTTACTGAGGGTATCAAATCCCTTCACAAATTCAGACATAACTCTGAAAATTACCCAGGAGTCTTCTATTTTGATTTCATTCCAATCTTTGTTTTGAAAAGCCCGCTTTATTTTATCTTCTTCTTCCCGACTGATTGGCGGATGTGGATTTTGTGCCATTAATGATGGTTTTTTATTTTCAATATTTTATATTAAATGGTTGATAAACATAGGAGTTACCTATACATGATGATGGTTGGCTGCCCTGTTATCAGACCGCATATATACGAATAGCTCTGCATTCAATCACGTCTTAATCGGTGGTAAATGGCTTTTTTACGTTCCATTTATTACATGGATTTACGGGAGCCCTTTGATGTCCATGTATTTATGAATGAGAATTGACTTTACATTTGCCCGACAAGGTTTGAATCATGATCACACCTTGAATTCTCAGAAATTGTTTTTATTAAAACTGTATTTGAAACACATGAACTTTAAAAGTCGATTGGCCACCGCCGGGATATTTCTCAGTGTGGCTTTCGGGTGTAATCAAAACACCGACAAAGACGCATCCGGCCTAGACTCTACCGGAGCAGATTCCTCACTCGCAGCACGTGAATCCGAAGCTGAAACGAAAACCCAGGATTTTTTCCAGAGTCTTCCTTCACCTATTCACGTTGCGAGAATTTTTCAGAGGGCAGGTTTGAAGTATATCAGTGGGATAACAAACCCATCTGCCAATGCTTCCAAATACATGTCACCTTACAGTAAATCCATCAATCTTGGAATTTACACCACCGATCTTTCCTATTGTACATTTAACGACCAAAGTCAGGAGGCTATCTCTTACTTCAAGGCGGTGAAAACAATGACAGATGGTTTAAATCTCACCAGTATTTTCGAGTCAACCAACATGGTTCCCCGATTCGAAAGAAACATTGGTAACAAAGATTCATTGGTTACCCTGATGGCAACTATGTCTATGGAATCTGATATTTTGTTGAAACAAACTTCAAGGCTTGATATTGCATATCTCTCCTTTGCAGGGGCATGGATCGAAAGTGCGTACATCGCAACGCAGATGCTTAAAAATAAGCGTAACCCCGACATTCTTAAGCGACTTTTAGATCAGAACAACTCCCTTGGGAAATTGATTTCTCTTTTAAAAGATTACGATGACAAACAGGAATTTGAAAGCCTGATCACAAGTCTGACGGACGTAAAAGCCAGTCTTGATGTGTTAAACTCAGAGAATACTACTACCCATGAGGAAGAGTTTAAAAAACTGGTAAGCAAAGTAGAAAAACTTCGAAACGATCTAGTAAACGACAATTAATCTGCCTCTACGACATGAAAAAGATATTCTTTATTCTTACTATAGCCATTGCATCCTTCAGTCAGTCGGCATTCGCTCAATGCAGCGACAAAACGATCAAAAAACTTTGCAAGGAAGGATTAGGTACATACATTTTCGAATCTGCTGCATTCAAACCTTTGACTGCTTTCGGAGCGAAGAAAAATCTTGTAGAAGCCGCATTCTCGGTTTATTCTCAGGAAAGCTACAGAGTTTTAAATCTCTGCCAGGGCTTTTCGGATGTAGTAGAGTTTTCTATTTACGATACGGAACACAACCTGTTGTTTTCAAATAAGTCCGACAAAAGCGTTAAATTTTACGATTTTGTTGCTCAGAAAAGTGGGGACTTCACCATTGAATTCCGAATTCCACCAGCAGACATGAAAAGTACAAGTTGCTGTGTAGCGTTTTCAATAGGGTACAAATAAGACTCTTAACAAAATACTTCAAAGAACCGGTTTGTTTATTCAGACCGGTTTTTTTTATTCCAAATTCAATTTGAATTCAATAAAGTGATTTTGCTTGTTTGCCTAAGATTCAGGATCTCTTAAAGAATGTATAAAGCGAAGACAAAAGGTAAATCACCCGGTTTCCTCTTCGTTTAAAGCCATAAAAAAAGCCGGATCAGATCCGGCTTTGAATAAGTATAGGAAAGGTTAAGCCAGAATCCTGACCGGATCTTCCAGCAATCCTTTTAAGGTTTGAAGAAAGGCTGAACCAACCGCACCGTCCACCACTCGGTGATCGCAGCTTAAGGTTACTTTCATTTCGTTCGATGCTTTGAACTGGCCATCCTTCACAATGACCACTTCTTTAATTCCACCTACAGCAAGAATACAAGCATCCGGTGGATTAATAATTGCAGTGAACTCTTCAATTCCAAACATCCCCAGGTTGCTGACGGTGAACGTACTTCCTTCCCAATCTGCTGGCTGAAGTTGTTTGTTTTTGGCTCTTGCTCCCAGGTCTTTTACTTCTGTTCCTATGGTAGATAAAGATTTAGTATCCGCAAACCGAAGAACTGGAACCAATAAACCTTCGTCAACCGCTACCGCTACCCCAATATGAATATGGTTGTTGTAGCGGATCCTATCCCCAAGCCAACTTGAATTTACTTTCGGATGCAGACGAAGTGCCGCCGCTACGGCTTTGATCACCATGTCGTTAAACGATATTTTATTGCCAGTGAAATCAATGATGCTTTTCCTTGCCTCCATTGCCTTATCCATGTTAATGGCCATGGTAAGATAAAAATGTGGGGCAGTGTAAAGACTCTCCGCCAATCTTCGGGCAATGGTCTTCCTCATTTGTGACAAAGGCACATCTTCAAACGATTCTGAATATGCCGCTGAAGTTGAGAGTGAAGTGGTTGCTTTTGAAGCAGGTGCTGCCGATGTCGGTTTTGAAGAAGGCGTAAAGGTTTCAACATCCTTTTTTACGATTCTTCCATTATCTCCGGAACCCGAAACGGTTGAAATATCAATGCCTTTTTCTTTTGCAAGGGTTTTCGCTAAAGGCGATGCTTTGACTCTGCTATCCTTACTTTCGGAAACAAGCGGTGTTGCAGCCGAGGCCAAAACCGGTAAAGGGGCTTCTGCTTCTTTGGTTGTATCTGCTACCGAAGAGTTACCCGATGCTAACAAAGGGGCATAATCGGTTCCTGCTTCGCCGACAATAGCGATGATTTCATCAACATTTACTGCTTCGCCTTCCTTAAGACCGATGTAGAGTAGTGTTCCGGTTTCGTAGCTTTCCAATTCCATGGTCGCTTTATCGGTCTCGACTTCAGCCAAAAGTTCACCTGATTTAACCTTTTCACCTACTTTTTTGTGCCAGGCTACAATGGTTCCTTCCGTCATCGTATCACTCATTTTTGGCATCCGGATAACGGTTGCGGCAATGTTTGCAGTAGACACGGTTGGTTGTGCTTTGGTTGCTTCCTGTGCAGCAACAGGTGCCGAAGGCGGACTTTCAGCACCACCACTTGTTTTTCCGGACAGCAAGGAGTCGTAGTTTTCACCTGCTTTTCCAATAATGGCAATCACAGAATCTACAGGAACAGAATCTTTTTCTTTCACACCAATAAAAAGGATTGTACCACTTTCGTAGGATTCCAGTTCCATGGTTGCTTTATCAGTTTCTACATCTGCCAGAATATCTCCTGCTTTAACCGAATCTCCTACTTTTTTGTGCCATGCAGCAATCACACCTTCGGTCATGGTGTCGCTCATTTTTGGCATTTTTATGACTTCAGCCATTTAATAATACGTGTTGGAAAAGATAGTACCTGATTCCGGATTTTTATTTTCGGACTGCGAAGGTAAGCAGAAAAGTATTCCATGAATTACTTAACCCAAAATTGACTCCGAATCACTCTGAAATTTTGAAAAAAAATGATCCAATCTGGTTCAACCCGTTTAATCAAACCTTGAAACCCGATATCTTTGGGCACTTATGCAGATGAAACTGAGAATTATTTTATGGCTGCTTCCTTTCCTTTTCGGAGTGATGCAGGTTCATGCTCAATATGTGGAAGGGGATCAGAATACGAAAGCAAGCACACGGAAAGATTCCAGCAATTCAAAACAGCACAAATCAGGTTTTGATCCTTCAAGACTTGTGCCCGGAGGAAATCTGGCCTTGAATTTTGGTAATCCATTCTATCTGGACATTTCTCCATCCCTTGGCTATATGGTGACAGAAAAGCTCTTGCTTGGTCTTGGATTAACCTACATCGCCATTGGGTCAACGTACTTCAATACGAAATACAGGTTTAATTATTATGGAGGAAGGTGTCTTGGTCGTTTTAAGTTGTTTGATAATGTCTACGCAAACTCCGAGCTTGATATTTTGAATGTTCCTTTTTTTACGGGAACAGGAAATGAAACCAATCGGAAATGGACCGTCAGTCCGCTAATAGGCGCTAGTTATGTTGTGCCTTTTGGCTCGAGAGGTGGTGTTCAGGCCACCTTATTATACAACCTCAATTACCAACCAAACTACTCGCCTTATACCTCCGCATTGATCTGGAGGGTTGGTTTTTTTCTTTAAGAAATGGATTATCCATAAGGATTGTCGCCCAATTGAAAACAAAGCTCCCATATTTGCAGCCTTCAAAAAGTAGTAATGTCTGATAAAATCCGGTTTGCCATCGTTGGCAGTGGGCATATTGGCAAGCGCCATGCAGCCATGATTCAACAAAATCCTGAATCTGAACTTGTCGCTATGGCCGATGTTAATCCTGTTTTGGCTCAGGAGATTGAGAATTCCATTGGTGTTCCTTTTTATGATTCTTTGGAATCGCTGCTAGCTTCCGGGCTGGTATTTGATGTACTCAATGTTTGTACACCCAATAATTTCCATGCACCTCAGGCCATCGCCGCTCTTGAAGCGGGCAAACATGTAGTGGTTGAAAAGCCAATGGCACTAACCAAGGCAGATTGTGAAGACGTGATTTATAAATCTCTTCAGGCAGGAAAGCTTGTATTTTGTGTGATGCAGAATCGATATTCTCCGCCATCGGTGTGGCTAAGAGAGGTGTTGTCTCAAAAAAGACTGGGTGCTATTTACCACGTTCAGATCAATTGTTTCTGGAACCGGGATAGCCGTTATTATAAAACCGGTGGTTGGAAAGGAAGTAAGGTAACGGATGGTGGCACCTTGTTCACCCAGTTTAGTCACTTCGTAGACATCATGTTCTGGCTTTTTGGTGACATCAGCAATATCCAGGCAAGGTTTTATGATTTTAACCACCAGGCGCTTACCGAGTTTGAGGATTCGGGATTTGCTCAGTTTGATTTTATCAAAGGCGGTACAGGTTCACTCAATTTTTCCACATCTGTATTTGATGCCAATCTTGAAAGTTCTATGACTATCATAGGAGAAAAAGGTTCGATTAAAGTGGGTGGTCAGTACATGAACGAGGTGCAATACTGCCATATCCAGGATTATACGATGCCGGAATTGCCTCCAAGTCTACCCGCCAATGATTATGGCCATTACAAAGGATCTGCAGCGAATCACCATTTTGTGATAGAGAATGTGGTGAATACACTCAAAGGCAGAACCGTTGCTACCACCAATGCTTTGGAAGGATTGAAAGTAGTGGAGATTATTGAAAAGATTTATGCGTTGAAATAGAAGGTTCATTCCAATCTTTAAACTTCAATTCCTTTTATTCTTTGATCAAAAATTTTTCCCCTGAGTTAAAGATAATGAAATCTACAATTGTCCGGTTCATTCTGAAATTGTCTTATTTCTGTTTTCAGAATTGCTTTGGAATTTGTACATTCCGGAACAATCTTGATTGGAGATCTGGAAAAAATCATAGATAAAATAATTGATTATTAAGTAGTTGTCATCATAGTCGAGAGACCAAAACATGAATCAGGGAGATCAGACAAAATTAAATACCTATTTCAAGAATCGCGGCATTGATTCTAATTACTACCTTTCTTTTCAGCTTCCGAAATATCTGGCAGATGAATTGCCTTCTGACAAAAATGCCCAAATTCTTGACATTGGTTGTGGTTTTGGGCAAATGCTCCTCCGACTTCGTGATAATGGATATACCCAAATAAGTGGAATTGACATCGGCCATGAATCCGTTGACTTTTGCCTTTCACAAGGATTAAATGTCGAAATGATTCAATCTATAGAACATTTTGCCGGGAAGAATGAAAGCAAATTTTCTTTGATCATTATGAGTCATGTTCTGGAGCACATCCCAAAAGAAATGTGCATCGAAACATTGGTTGCCATACGGAAAATGTTGGCACCCGGAGGCAGTTACATTGTGATGGTGCCCAATGCACAAAGCAATACGGGAGTTTACTGGATGTATGAAGATTTCACACATTATCAACTTTTTACGGCAGGGAGCCTGACGTATGTTTTGCAATCGGCTGGTTTTAATTCAATCGTATTTCTTGATCCACAATGCCTGAAGGGACTTTCTTCGTTTGGAAGATGGAAAAGGAAATTTTTCCTGAGGATTTATGAGATCAATCTTAATTTCTGGAATCGAATCACTGCCTCCTCTTTTCATAAACCCAGTCCCAGGATTTTCTCATTTGAATTGAAAGCCAAAGCCAGGGTATAATTTCAATCAAGTCTGTCCAGTTCCGGAAAGTGGAGCCTACCTTCTTTAAAAACCAATTCATTGAATATTGAAATGAATTCATAAGGATTTGCTTGTTTTGCTTTTGATATTATTTCCTACCAAAACGACATTATGAAATTTAGAATTATTGCCAGCCTCATTCTGGGGTTGTGTTTTTTGCGTCTGGGTTTTTGTCAACCTATAAACGACCCATTTTTAACCCGACTATACAACCAGCTACACGCTTCTCCCCAGCAGGATAAATACCGGAAAATTGCCCCAATGCCGATTGGTTGCGTATACCTTCAACGAGAGGGGGAAGGCGAAAAGGAAATGAGGCAACATTTCAAAACGATGAAAGAATTGGGTTTCACAGCCTTAAAGCAGATAATGACCCGACCAGGAACCACCATCGAACAGGTCCAGCTTCTCGCATTGGACGAAGGCATTAATCCATTTTGGTATGGAGATGGGGGTTGGGAGGAAATCACACCTTCGTTGCTAAAGAAGTTGAAGATCAAGGAGACCTCATCAATGGATGAAATCCGGAATCATCCAGCTATGCAATCTCATCAGAAGGAAGTACTGAGGATGCGAATACTTCATATTCAGGATTTTGCAAAAACAAGTCCCGATAAAAAAGGACCAAAAGAAAGAAGTGTTGCATTTGAACCCGAGGTAGGCCCAAGGGGTTTTGAATTGAGCGAAATAGGAAAAAAACTTTTTGTAGAATGGGTTAAGAAAGAATACAAGACAATTGACATGTTAAACGAGGTATGGTGTCAGAATTATGTTGGATTGCAAACTGATCAAGCAACTGCCTTTCGGGATTGGAGCGATTTCGATGGCCGCTGGGAAAAAGTACCCAACAACGAATACCGACACCTTCGTGACATATTACGGTTTAAAGCCGATCACGGTGTGGAAGGAATCAAAAAGAACATCAGACTGTTTCAGAATTTTGATAAAGATGCTGTCTTTAGGGGAGGAGGTGAAATGAGCTTGTTTTATCCCCATGCCTGGTGGTGTGTGGATATGGAATCGGTGGCCAAAAGCATGGATTCGGCAGGTTGTTTTTACCCCAGCATGCACTTTGCCTGGCATTACGACGAAGTGAAACATGAACTCACCCGACCTTTTTACATGCAGGCAAGTCAGATGCATGACTATTTTAAGGGAGGATGGTCGGCTGCCATTGAAGCGACCGGAGGGCCACAACAATTTAGCGGAGGAAAAGGGGGAAATGGATTTACAACAGACAGTGGAACAATGACGCAATTCATTTACTCTCAGCTGGCTGCCGGTTTTAAGGGCTTTGGCCTTTGGACCTGGAATGCACGGGATGCAGGATGGGAAGCCGGTGAATATGCACTTCTCGATCGTAACCAGGAAGTGACTGACAGGGCCAGGAAAGTTGGCAGAATTGGCAAAGCCATGAATAAATACCGGGATGAACTTTGGGCTGCACGAAAGGAACCCGTAGTTGGAATCCTGATTGATTGGGACAACGATGCGATGTGGGCTGCAATGACAAAAGCTGGCCGCGATAGTTTTTTGATGGAAGCAGTAAAGGGTAGGATAGGAGCAGCAAGGGCATTGATGAATGCCAATGTGCCTTTTGAATTTGTGACGAAAACAGACCTGATCCGTGGTTTAAGTGGGCGGTACAAAGTCATTATGGCTCCATCATTCGTTTCGCTGGATAAAAAATTGATGCCTGTTTTTACCGATTATGTGAAAGCTGGAGGAAGATTGGTGATGGATTTGCCTGGTCCGTATTACGACGAACAAGCCGTTTTGTTTTCTACAAAAGCTGGTTCTGCATTTGAGTCCTTGTTTGGAACGAAGCTGGCCGATTACCAATACTCAGGTATAAACCGGATCTGGACCCTGGAAAATGAGAAGTTGAAAGGTTTTACAGTCGATTTGAAAACTACTTCTGCCAAAATTCTGGCCAGATACGGAAACGGAAATCCCGCCATTACTGAAAATTTCTTAGGTAAAGGAAGCGCAGTATTTCTTGGTTATGAAGCTGCAATGGCTTGTTTCAAACCGGGCAATCCGAATTGGGAAAAGAAATTTATTCAATATGTTCTAGGTTCGAAGACTTCGCCTTATTTCTGTAGCAATGCCTTGGTATATCGCCTATCCGGAGAAAAAGCAGATCACTATTTCGTGATTAACGATCAGGAATCCATCCAAACCCAGATTAATTTTGGGCAAATGAAATACAGTCGGTTGGAAGATGCGGTGACAGGAGAAATCTTGTCATCCGATAAACCATTTAAAGTCAATTCATTTGATGGAAAGTGGATCCGGGCTTTGAAGTAAGCGAGTGATATTGTAATCAGGATAAAGCCGATTGGAAAGAGCAATTAGTATAAAACAAACAGTTGGGGGATTAGGCAGCTGGTTGTGGTTGGTGGGATACACAACCACGGTGGTCGAAAAAAAATCCCATGCATAACATGGGACCTTTTTCACTTTTCAACCCAAAATCATTTCTTAAGCGTTATCCAATACTGGAAATTCAGTTTCAATTGGTTTATATGTTTCAACTTCCGCCTCATCAAGTTTCCCGGCAACACGGAGTTTAATTCGTTCTATGGCATAATACATGGCCGGGACAATAATTAGTGTGAGGAAGGTGGAAAAGGTAAGACCGAAAATGATGGTCCAGGCCAGAGGCCCCCAGAATACCACCGAATCTCCTCCCAGAAAAAATTCCGGATTTCCATGAGTAAACAAAGTTTCGAAGTTAATGTTTAAACCCAATGCTAAAGGAACCAGACCAAGCACAGCAGCAGAAGCAGTGAGCACCACGGGAATTAGCCTGATTGCTGCAGCATCGGTGATTGCACGGGATAAACCGTATCCTCTGTTCCGAAGTTCATCAATAAATTCGATCAAAATAATTCCATTTTTCACCACAATTCCAGCCAGTGCAATCACACCGACACCCGTCATTACAATCGACAAGGTCATGTGAGTGAGAGCAAACCCAAGCAAAACCCCAATTAACGAAAGAACAACTGTTCCAAAAATGATGAATGGCTTCGAGATTGAGTTGAATTGGGTGACCAGAATTAAGAAGATCATACCAAGCGCCATTAAGAAGGCTATTCCAAGGAAATCCTGTGTTTCTTTCTGGTCTTCCTGTTCACCACCGGTCTTTATAACATAGCCCGTTGGGGTTTCCAAGGTGTTGATTACATTATTGATTTCTCCCACTACTTCATTGGCATTGTAACCGGTCAAAACATTGGATGACAAGGTTACCATCCTTTCCTGGTTCTTCCTGTTTATACTTGAGTAAGCACTTTCGTACCGTATCGTTGCTAATGTACTTATCGGTATTTGCCTGAAAGCACCACCGGAAGCCATATCGCGGTAACTGATATTGAGATTCACCAGTTTCTCTATTTGATTTCTGTCGTCCACTTTCAGTCGAAGCATTATGGGATATTCTTCCTTAGAATCTCTGAATTGTGAAATCTCCTTGCCATAAAGTGCATTTCTGATTTCAAGGGCAATTTGAGCTGTTGAAACTCCCTGTTGAGTTGCTTTTATTCTGTCAATATCAACAATGATTTCAGGTTTGTTTAAGACCAAATCCGATTTTAACTCTTCAATGCCTTTAATTCCAGCCTTTTGTATTTCAGATTTTATTTTCTTTTCTAATTGATTAAGTACTGTAAAATCTTCGCCTGAAATTTCGATGGCAATTGGCTTTCCTGTAGGTGGCCCGGCATTTTCTTTTTCAACGGTTATTTCTGTGCCAGGAATTCCTTCCAGTTTTTTTCGGATGTCACTTAAAATAGTTGAGGTGGATACACCTAAGCGCTCATCAAATTCTACAAATGCAATGGTCACTTTTGATTTGTGTGGGGCTACTACCCGATCTGGATTCTGAGGATCTCCTGCTCCAATACCAATATTTGAAATGACGGATTTAACATATTGTCTATTTGGAGCGATCACTTCATTCACCCGTCTTTCGATAATTTTAGTAACTGAATCGGTCACATGGGCATCTGTACCAATGGGCATTTGGTTGTAGACATAGACAAAATTCGGCTCACCGCCAGGGAAAAACTCTACTTTAGGATTAGAAGCTTTGAAAAGCTGCACCACCCCAAAGAACATTAGTAAAACAACAACAAGTGCTGCATAAGGTCTGTATCCCTGAATGAGGAATGTAATGAAAGCCTTATATCGACGCATGAAGGCAGGTAAAAGGCTTCCTTGAAACCCTGCAATCATCCTTTTGAAAACGAAATGATTGATAAGATACAAAGCCAGAATGGTGGCCATGAAATTGCCTAGACCAAAACCAAGAATGTAATGGCTGTTTAGTGGTTGCTTAAAAACGGTAGCAATGAAATTTCCGATATCAAAACCAACAGCTGAATAGCAAATTCCAGTAATTGATAGTAAGATTAGTACTGGTTTAAGTAAAGGTTTGAGACCGGCATTTTTACTGTCGTTGTGATCCTCCCTTTCCATAAAGCTAACAGCAAAGACGGGGTTCATGATAAATGCGACCACTAAAGAGGCAAACAAAGTGATGATCAGTGTCACTGGCAGGTACTTCATGAATTCTCCTACAATTCCAGGCCAGAAAAGGAGAGGAAAGAAAGGAGCCACATTGGTAAGTGTGCCGGACAAAACCGGAAAGAAAACCTCACCTGCAGCCATTTTAGCGGCCTGAGCTACAGAAAGATCTTTGTGGTCATGAAGAATCCGGTGTGTATTTTCAATCACAACAATGGCATCATCCACAACAATTCCCAATCCCAGAAGGAAAGAGAACATCACAATCACATTGAGTGAATAATGGAGGGATGGCATAAAAAGAAAAGCCAGCAAAATGGAAAGCGGAACAGCAAGTCCAACAAAAATCGCATTTGTTGTTCCCATGAAAAACATAAGCACCAACACCACGAAAATGAATCCCAGGATTACTGAATTGATAAGGTCATTTAATTGTACTCTGGTTTTTTCTGACTGATCACCGGTCAGCGTTATTTTCACGCCTTCCGGTAGTTTGGTTTTCTCCAGTCTTGCAGAAATTTCCTGAATTTTATCGGAGGCAGCAATCAGATTTGCCCCACTTCGTTTGATCACGTTCATCGTGATTACAGATTTTCCATCCAGACGGGCAAAATCCTGACGTTCAGCAAATGAATCTTCAATTTCGGCGATGTCTCTAAGTAATACAGAAGATCCGGTTGCGGAGCGAACCACAATATTCCGGATCGATTCCATATCCTTAAATTCACCAGTCACACGCAAGGTTCTTCTTACATTGTCCACATTTAATTCACCTGCTGAAATGTTTACATTTTCAGAAGCAACGGCCCCTTCAATGTCTCGGAAAGTAAAACCCGCTGCCTGCATCCGGTATATATCCACATTCACCTGGATTTCCCGGTTCAATGCACCAATGATATCAACCCTTGTAATTTCAGGCAATGCTTCAATTTCATCCTGAAACATTTCAGCAAATTTTTTGAGCTTTTCAAGAGAGTAATTTCCGGAAACATTAATGTTCATTATTGGAAATTCCGAAAAATCAACTTCCTGAACCGCAGGATCATTATCCATATCGGAAGGAAGATCAGATTGTGATTTATCCACTGCATCCTGAACTTTCTGTTTTGCCACTGCAACTGCCACTCCGGTATTGAACTCAACAGTAACCATAGAAAAATCGGCAATCGATTGAGATTTCACTTTCTTAATGCCACTTACCGATTTCAATTGTTTTTCAATTGGCTTGGTAATCAGGTTTTCCATGTCCTCCGGACTGGTTCCTGGGTAAATAGTGGATACAACAAATTGTGGAATAACGATATCCGGAAACTGCTCTTTGGGCAGTTTCCCGTAAATCATTAAGCCTGCGATTGTTACAATAAAAGTGACAATGTATATTGTCGTTTTGTTTTCAATTGCCCAGGCGGTCGGTTTGAAGATTTTATGTTGCATGAGATTGCCTGTTAATGTTACTGGCCCGTTAGAAACCGATGGGTTGGTTGTCTGACAAATCCTGATATCCTGTTGTAATTAGTTGGTCTCCCGGTTTTAAACCAGTTAAAATCTCCACTTTTCCGTTGTAGGAAAGTCCGGTTGTTACAGTGATTTCACGAGCCACTTTTTTGCCTTTGTCTTCTGCCGATATGAAAACAATTTTACCTTTCTCGGTTGGCTGAACAATACTCTCTTCTATTACGATGGATGAATTGCTCGTTTTATCATTTATCTGAATAAGAGCCATCAGGTTTGGTTTCAGATCCTGATTTCCACCAGGTATTTTAACTTCAATCTTAAACGTTCGGGAAAGCGGGTCTACAATCCTGCCTACATAACTCACTTTAGCATCGATCACTTTGTTCAGATCCGGAAAATTCACTTTCACCTGATCTCCTTCATGGATGTAGGAAACATAAGAATCCGGCACTTTGGCGGTAGCTTTGAGGTCGGAAGTGTTCACCAATTGCATTAATGGAACTCCCGGAGAAGCCAATGAACCTGTTTTAACAAATACATCATCAATCACTCCCGAAAAAGGGGCCGTCACATAAGCCTGACCAATCTGACTTTTTAAAGTAGCCAGCTTTTTTTCAAGGCTTTCCTTTTGGTTTTTCAGAGTGAGGTACTGCATTTCCGTCCCGATTTTCTGGTCCCAAAGTGATTTTTGTTTATCATACATCACAGTGATTTGATCTAAGCCGGATTTTACTTCATCGATTGATTTTCGAAGAATTTCGTCGTCCAGAACTGCCACTATCTGACCTTGCTTTACGTTGTCCCCTTCTTTAACTTTCACAGATGTAATCATTCCTGGGATCTTAGAAGTAACCATCAGGTTTTCTTCTGCTTCAATTGAGCCCTGAACGCTTACGTAATGTCTGAAAACAGAAGCGGATACGGCAGTGAAACCGACCGTTTTGATTTTTACTTCTGAAACCGTGGATGTGTCTAATTTGACTATTTCTTCTTCAAGGATTTTTACTTTACCCTGAAGATCTGCAATTTCACTTTTAAGAGTTACTAACTCATCTTTCTTTAAATCCAGTTTGTTCTTTTTTTGACTGCAGGAGGAGATCATTAACAGAATTCCTACTGCCAGAATTCCAATTTTTTTCATACTGTTTTTAACTTGCTTGTAGTTGTTGATTTCGAACATTCAGGTATTTGTCAAGGATGGAAAGTGTATCGTGAATGGTTTTGATTTTGAGTTCGTCCTGCTCTGAAAACTGGATTTTGAACTCATCTTCGAAGTAGTTGAGCATTTCACGTTGCTCAAGTTTTGTCAGTCCAAGGTCTTCCAGATAGCGGCTCCTTTTCAATTTAGCAGGAGGTATAAGGAAGTGCCTTTGAAAGATTACATCGAATTTATGACGGAATAAGGGACTCATTTTAAGTGTTGATTAGTAGTAGATTATATGGACTATTCTTTCACCAATATACCCTGAGCTTTATCCAGGTCTATCTTGGTAATAATGAAATCGTATAGGGCAGAGTAGTAGTTAGATTGAGATTCTTTAAGTGAGGACTCTGAATTGGTAACCTCAAGATTTGAACCTACACCTTGTCTGTATTTTACTTTGGAAACCCTGACAACTTCTTCTGCCAGTTTGAGATTTCGTTTCTGAATTTCCAGATTGGTATTTGCATTAGCCAGGTTAATATTGGCCTGATTGAGCTCAAGATCAATGGAGTTTTCAAGTAGCTTGAAGCCATTGTTTATTTTTTTCAAGCTCAGATTGGTTTGTTGTGCTTTATATTTCTTCTGAAAACCATCAAAAATGGGAACAGAAAGACTGAGACCTATGAAGCTATAAGGTGCATACCTGTTTTTTTCCGTTACGTTGGCGATGTTCCCAAATTTTGATGAAGCAGCATTGACCCCTAGTGTAGCCAGGCCAACAAGAGATGGAAGATAACCTGCTTTGATGTTTTTAAGTTCCAGACCCGCAAGTGCTTTTTGGGTTTGTAATGTGGAGTATTCTATTCTATCGTTGTAATCGATCGTGGTATTGGCAGGAACAATGGATTCCGGATTAATGTCAACCAGATTTTCTGATAATTGAATAGAATCTTTGACCGACATGCCCATTTGGAATTTTAATCCATAACCGGCCAAAGCCAGAAGTCGGATTGTTTTTTGCTTTTCCGCTTTCAGGTTATTTAATGAAACTTCAATTCTATCAAGATCAACTTTTTCAACAAAGCCATTATTAAAAAGGACCTTAGTTTCCCGATAGGTGCTGTCAAGCCTGCTGAGGTTGAGATCCAGAAGTTTTGATTTTTCCTGATTCACCAGTATTGCGTAGTAGGTTTTCATTACCTGCTCTGCCAGTGAAATTCTGGCTTGTTTCAATTGTTTGGCAGATAATTCCTGAAATGTTTTTGAAGC
>Ga0105049_10001291_pt1 | contig 29505 bp, 24 predicted proteins | sample MAT06_FD_78087 | JGI IMG/M metagenome (GOLD analysis project Ga0105049, IMG submission 78087) | Freshwater microbial communities from Lake Fryxell liftoff mats and glacier meltwater in Antarctica - MAT-06 | ecosystem: Environmental > Aquatic > Freshwater > Ice > Liftoff microbial mat | place... | reverse complement strand
TTCACGATGAGCGTATCCACCAGGCTGAGCGGGAAGCCCTTGACCGCGGCTGTCATGGGTGCCGGATTGAAGGCGACACGGTGCCCGTGTTTTTTAGCAAGCTCAATGAAGCGCGCCACGCCATTGGTTTCGTTTTGGAGGAGCACCGTAGACGGTGGCTGCGCTTTGAGCTCTTTCTCAACCTGCTCTAAGTCGAGCCGTTGGTTGCAGCCGCCAAAGATGACGATGCTGTTCATCCCGTGGGCATCCACTTGAATCACCGCATGCCCACTCGGTTCACTCACAATTAACAGGGGCGTCACGTCCACGCCGGCCTCCTTGAGTTCGTTACGGAGCCAGGTGCCGTCCTGACCCACCTTTCCAATGTGTTTGACCTTGCCGCCCGCGCGCGCCAGCGCCAACGATTGGTTGGCTCCCTTGCCACCACCCAGCACCGCATACTCGTCGCAGGAGATGGTTTCGCCGGGCAGTGCGAGATGGTCGACGCGGTAGACGTGGTCGAGATTGATGGAGCCGATGTTGATGATCACGTGGTGGGTCCTCGGAGTTGGCGCATTGTGCCCATCGAGTTCGGGCTTGTACACCACTGGGTGCTTTGGGCGCTTCCTGGCAATTTGTCGGGGGTGCACGTTTGATAGTGACGTTTCTGCTGGAATCATGCCCAGCGATCCGATAATTTGTCGCCTGTAGCATCATGCTGGCAGCTGAGGGTCCGTACACGCCGTGGATACATTTAGCTGACAACGGTCCGCGTGCGCCGGGTTGGAGCATTCATCAGCGTGTGCTCTCGCACTACCTCTTGGTGGTGAGCTACGAAGGAGGGGAACAGAACATCATTGATGGGGCCGCGCTGCCTGTACCCAGAAATGGCGCTTACCTCGTGCAGCCTGGCGTCTTGACGCAGCTTATCTCTTCAAGCGAGGGCAATCGGCCAGCGTGGGTTCATTTTGACGTCAAGTTCAATGCCCGTCGCGAGGAACACCGCGACACCATGTCCTTCGAGACGGATCTCCAGTCGCGTGCCCATTTGACACAGCCCTCCGCGCGCGAGGTGTGGGGGGTGGACTTGCCCGTGCTCGTCCCGCTCGGCCTCAGTCCGCTTTTCGCTCGCAGTTTGGATCCGATCGTCGAGCTTTGGCGAACTGGCGATCCGTACGATCAGATCAAAGCCAATCATGAGCTTGGGGGGCTCCTCTTAGCTTGGGTGGAGTCGGCGCGCCCGGTGCTGGAGAAGCCTCCGCTGGACGTCACGGCACGCATTCGGCGGGCTGAAGCCATCGCCCGTGAGCGCTTGGCACATGGCTTCGATGTCGAAGAATTCGCCCAAGCGGCGGGCTTTAGCCGGGCGCATTTTAGCAAGGTTTATAAACAGAAACGGGGCTTCAGCCCTGGGCACGCGCTGCGCAATTTACGGCTCGAAACCGCCGAACACTTACTCGTGAGCACAGCGCTTGGCATCAATGATGTGGCGCGTCTGGTGGGCTATCCGGATAGCACCGTATTCAGTCGCAGCTTTCGGCAACGGCATGGCACGACGCCTTCTGAGTGGCGTCAGAGGCAGAGTGCGGAGCGCGGCTGATACGGAGCCGTCCGCATTGGGTTTCAGAGATTGTTGCCGACCAGCTTGTTGAACTCGGGATCGGCGTCGCGGTAGCGGTCGGGAAAAAGCACCACCTTGGAACGTCCGTTGCTGATCCGGATGAACGCGTTCAGCCCCGTGAGCGAATATTCGGTGAGTTCGCACAAGAGCAGCGTATCGCCGTTCGCTCCTGTTCTCGCAGGGCCAGCGCGATTCCGTCCGAAATCATCGCAGGCAACGGGGACGGGCAGTTCCGACTCCAAACGAAAGAGCTTTGGATTGTTGGCTACGTAGCGCACAGAGAAGGGCGCTCCCGTTTCTCCCGCCTCACGCTCAACCTGCGTGGTGCAGAATCCGAAGTCCGGTGCGCCTCTGGGCGCGCAGCTCGCCTTACCGAGGCGCTCTTTGTCGGCCGCCAGCACGCGGCGGGCCCACAGCAAGAAGGGACGCAACGGCTGTTCTTGGTTGAGCTGGCGTTCCTTTTGCTGATGTTCGAGCTGGAGCTGTCGCTGGGCCTCTTGGAGCGTGAGGACCTCCTGCATGCGCGTAACATCCCAGGCTGAGGCCTTGCCGCAGGAGCCTGCCGCTATGAGAAGTTGAGCTCTGGCCGCTTCCACTTTCCCCATGCGAAGCGACTCCTGCGCCTGCTGGCGACTCTGGGTGCAGGCTTTCGGTTCAGCCTGTTCGCGCCGACAGCCGAAGAGCGTCGAGGCTAGCCAAAGGATGGAAACAACACGCGTAACTCGACTCACGACTCCGGGACTAGCACGAGTGGTCCCTCGGCGTTAGGGGGAAGATTTAAAGCCGCGCCAGGCGGGTGATCTCGATCTCCGCTTCGGCCAGGCTTGCTGAGAGCATCCCGAAGAGGTCGGGCGGTTCGGCCGCACGCATAAAAGCTGCACGATAATGCCAATTGTGCTCGTCTATCTCGAACAACTTCAGGCTCACGTCAGCTTGAATGCGTTTTGCGAAATCGCTGAGTGCCCTTTCCAAGCGCTGGCGTTCGACGCGGCGTGGCACCCTGAGCTCAAACACCGCTTGCGCGGAGCTTCCAAGCAGACGGGTGGCGTGCACTAGGCCGAGCAGGTGAGGCACCCGAACTTCCGCGCCCTCAGCGTCCAACAGCCGAACATCGAGTACTCCCACTTCCAGCACGTGGCCACGTTGGCCGCCAAACTCAACTCGGGTTCCCACCTTGAAGCGTCGTAGGAAAAGCGTCGCTGTGCCCATGGCTGCAGTCGCTAGAATTGGCAAGCCAGCCAGCCCAAGGCCGGCAAGCCCTAACATTGCGGTGCGCGAGAGTGGCCCATCCGCGGCGCCCGTAACGATGGGCCCTACAAACAACATCGCCCCGAGTACAATCGCCGTACGCAAAAGGACGCTCAGCGGTTGCGCAAAGTCTCTCGGGACCCCGCCGAGTTGAGTCTCCCCGCGCGCCACGCTCGCAAACAGCAAGGTAACAAAGCGCAGCAGCAGAAAGATGGCCAACCCGGAAAATCCCGCGATCAACAGCACCGGCAGCGTCTGAGCCAAACGCTCCGTCAGTGCCGAGAAGGGCGCGACAACGAGGTCCGTCAAGCGTGCAGTGAATCCTCGAGTGCTCTCGAACAATGAGAGCACTCCAACTAGGTACGCATAAAGCAAGCCAAGAGCGAAGAGCCAACGGCCGAGCCCGACAGCTAACTGCAAGCCGTGTTGTACCGGTACGGGGCCGAGCAGCTCAAACGAGAAGAGTTTGAGCGCGGGCACACGTTCGGGGTTGTCTTGTAGCCACTCGCGCAAGCGTTGCGACTGGGCTCGGATTTTTCCGAGCAGATAGATGCCGACGAGCCCAAGGAAGATCGCGAGTGCGATTGAAAAGGCGGTCTTGGTGATCGCGCTCCGACGTTTCTCAGAAACAATTCCCGTGCGGACTTTTTCTTCAAACGCTGTCGCAAAGGTGTCGAGTGAAACTTCTCCCGCGCTCCGTGCGTCGGCCACCGAAAGCGCCACGATCGCGTGGCTACCGACGAAAACCACGGCCAGCTCCCCGCGCGTTTCAACGCGAACCTCTTGGAGCTTGGCCTCCAGAAGGACCGCTTTTAGAGCCTCGTTGGCGAGATTGGCTCGTTCCGCCGGTGAGCGCGGACCCAGCGGCAACTTGAGCGTGAGGAGGACGCTATCGCCGAGCCGCACCTCAGCGCTTTCGGGTTTCGATGCTTCAGATTTAGAAGATTTACCGCCTGAGGGAGGGCTGGGAAGGGCAACCGCATTGGGTGGAGCCGATGTCAAACCGATCGGCGCGACCCCAGGCCCGGGAGAGGCAGGCACGTTCCCCGCGTCGGCTGGAAGCGCAGCTGCACGCGCAGGAGTCCCAGGCATAACGTTCGCCGAAACCCCGCCTGCGCCGCCTGCGCCACCCGTGCCACCCGTGCCACCCGTGCCAGGAGGTAGCCCGCCCGTCAGCAACAGAGCCAGGCCCAAACAGCCGAACGTGAGCCAGCGAACCGCGTGGGCAGAACTCTGGCTGCGCCGAATCACGAAGGCCCTTTATCGGGCTCGCGCAGCGCCACGGAAGTGTAGACGGCCAGCGTGAGATTCAAGACGACCAAGCTCACCAGCTTATAAACCACCCAGGTACTCAACGGTAGCGTATACGCCACCGCAAGATTCATGGCTCCAGCCAGCACCATTGCCCAGCCCCAAACCGCATTCACACGCCGCCAGACAGCATCCTCCACCGGATGAGTGGGAGCCATCACCTTCTCGATTAAACTCTTGATAGTGAGCTGCTTTGCGAACCATTGCCGGCCCAGAATGATCGCAGCTCCCAGCCAAAAAAATAAGCTGGGCTTCCATTTGATGAAGTTTTCATTGTGTAGCCAAAGCGTCAGGCCGCCGAGCACGAAAGCTAAGCCTAGGCTGAACAAATGCAGCTTCTCAACGCGGCGTTTCCAAAGCCACTGCGCCGAAACCTGGACCAATGACGCGACCATTAACACGCCGGTGGCCACATAAATGCCCCAGCCAAAGTAGGCCACTAAGAATCCGGCGATGGGTAGAATGTCGATGAAGAAACTCATGGGACGGCTCAATTGCGGTAGGGCGCCCACGCTAACACAGGACCTTCCGGCGTCTTCCCCCAAGTTGTCAGGGAAAAGCAGCCATGCCGGCAAGCGCATTCCTCACCCGGCCCTCACCGTGTTAAGCGAACCGGAGAGAAAGCCCAACCGGGCTAAAGAAGGGAATGCCCGCGTATGGTGCAACGTCGAAAGCTTTTGATTGGTTCTGGCGCGCTCTTTCTAACGACGAATGCCTGCAAGCCTGCGGGTAGCGGAGCGCCCGGTGCGGCGGCACCAGAGCTCGGGGATATCGTGATTGGCCACTACGCCGCCATGACCGGCAGCATCGCGCACTTTGGCCAAGACACGGACAAGGCGATTCGGTTGGCCGTTGATGAAGTGAACCAGAAGGGTGGCGTGAAGGGTCGAAAGCTCAAGCTGGTGACGCTCGATGACCGCGGCGATTCTGCGGAGGCCGCCAATGCCGTGTCGCGATTGATCGATGTGGAGAAGGTGGTGGCGTTGCTCGGGGAAGTGGCGTCGAGCCTTTCCTTGGCGGGTGGGCGAGTCGCACAGCGCCGCCAGATCCCGATGGTGTCGCCTTCGTCCACCAATCCGAAAGTGACCGAAGTAGGAGATTACATATTCCGGGTTTGCTTCCTCGACCCCTTTCAGGGCCTAGTGATGGCCAAATTCGCGCGCGAGAACCTGAAAATCAGTCGCGTCGCGATCATCAAGGATGTGCGCAACGATTATTCAATCGGGCTCGCCGAGGCGTTCAAGAAGTCCTTTGTAGCGCTCGGTGGCACGATCAACGTGGAGCAATCGTACAGCGCGGGCGACACGGATTTTAGCGCGCAGGTAACAGCGGTTCGAGCTGGCAAACCGGAGGCGATGTTTGTGCCAGGCTACTACGCGGAGGTTGGCGCGATCGCCAAGACGGCCCAGAGGCTTGGTCTCAAGGTTCCTCTCTTGGGTGGTGACGGTTGGGATGCTCCGGATCTGCTAAAGATCGGCGGCGATGCGTTGGAAGGCTCCTATTATTCAAACCACTTCGCCCCTGACATGGCGACCCCCAAGGCTAAAAAATTCATCGCTGATTTCACCAAGAAGTACGGGAAGCCCCCAACCGGCCTCGGAGCTCTGGGTTACGACGCGCTGTTGGTGCTCGTTGAAGCGATGAACAATGCGCCCACGATCACGCCGAAAGCGATTCGCGATGAACTGGCTCGGGTGAAGGATGTGGTAGGCGTCACCGGCAACATCACGATCGACGCTGCGCGAAACGCGAAGAAGAGCGCTGTTGTATTAAAGATCTCCGGGGGAGCCGCCAAGTTTGAAGCCATGATGGCGCCGTGACGGAGTTCCTGCAGCAGATTATCAACGGGCTCTCCCTGGGCTCTGTGTATGCCTTGATGGCTCTCGGTTACACAATGGTGTACGGCGTCCTCCGCCTCATCAACTTCGCGCACGGCGAGGTGTTCATGGTGGGAGCCTACGTGGGTCTGTACACGTCGCGAGCCTTGGGCGTGGAGCGTCAAACGGCGGGATTCTCGCCCTATTTAGCGCTGCTGGTCCTAGTGTTCTCAATGTTGGCCTGTGGCGCCTTAGGCGTGCTGATTGAACGCGTGGCGTATCGGCCCGTGCGGCACGCGCCCCGGCTCACGCCGTTGATCACCGCGATTGGCATGAGCCTCCTGCTTCAGAATCTGGGGATGCTGATCTTTTCGCCGAATCCTCAATATTACCCCCCCATCTTGAAGGAAGTTCGATTCGATCTCGGGGGTGTCATCCTGACGAACATCAAGGTGGCGATCTTTGGCGTCGCGATTCTCTGTATGGGCGGGCTCTATTGGTTGGTGCACCGCACTTGGACCGGTAAAGCCATGCGCGCCGTGTCGATGAATCTTGCTGCGGCTCGGCTCATGGGGATCAACACGAATCGCGTGATCAGCGTTACCTTTGCGCTCGGCTCAGCGCTCGCAGCAGCCGGTGGCATCCTGTTTGGGCTGGATCAGATCATCGTTAATCCGCTGATAGGTGTGCTCACGGGGCTTAAGGCGTTTGTGGCGGCCGTGTTGGGGGGGATTGGCAGTATCCCCGGTGCTATGTTGGGTGGCCTTTTGATTGGCTTGGCGGAGCAGCTGACGGCGGGCTACCTCTCTCCGGATTATCGAGATGCCATTATTTTCGCTATTTTGATCGTGATCCTCCTGTTCAAGCCTGAGGGGCTCCTGGGAACTGTGCGGCAGGAGAAAGTCTAGATGCGTTGGGCTCGTCGCATGGCCTCGGGGCTGGGCGTTATCCTGGTGCTCTATCTCGCCCAAGAGCTGGCGAATCGATTCCTGATCGAGTACGTGGTGCGGATATTGATGCTCGCCGGCATCAATATTATTCTTGCCGTGGGGCTCAATCTGATCAACGGCACCACGGGCCAATTCTCGATTGGTCATGCCGGCTTCATGGCGGTGGGTGCGTATGCGGCCGCAGTCTTTGGCGTAGAAATGCGCCCTTGGTTGGTTGGCGCGCTGGGCCCGGGTTTGGGCGACGCCGTCGTCTTTAATCTGGCGTTGCTGTTTGGAGCGCTTGCCGCGGGGCTTACCGGGATTCTGGTGGGGATCCCGAGCCTCAGGCTGAAGGGTGATTACCTAGCGATCGTCACTCTGGGATTTGGGGAGATCATTCGCATCTTCTTCACTAACCAGGAACGTCTGGGTGCGGCCACAGGCTATTTCGGAAATGGGAGCGCCGGGCTGCCCGCGTACACAACGTTTTTCTGGGTGTTTTTCTGGGCGTTCGTGGTCACGCTGCTGGTCGCCAATGTCACTTTTTCACAGACGGGGAGAATGCTGCGTGCGATTCGGGAAGATGAAATTGCTGCGGAGGCAAGCGCCGTCCAAACCACGCGCTTGAAGGTCATGGCATTTGCCTTGAGTGCGGCCTTTGCCGGGATTGCAGGCGGCCTGTTTGCTCACATGCAAGCCGGTGTGCGGCCGGATGATTTTAAGTTCGAAAAATCCGTCGATATGCTGGTGATGATCATCGTCGGTGGGCTGGGGTCGATCACCGGGGCGGTCATTGGTGGCGTGTTCTTGGCGGTGAGCCTGGAGGCGATGCGCGATCTGGAGGAATACCGGCTCATCTTGTATTCCTGCTTGCTGGTGCTGATCATGATCCTGCGTCCGCAGGGGATCTTGGGGCGCCGGGAGTTATCGTTGCGAGCGCTCTTGCTTGGGAAGAAGCGCGCGAGGTCGCAGCCATGAGCCTGCTGCGCCTGGAAGGAGTGGGCAAGGTTTTTGGTGGGTTGCGAGCTGTCTCCGGGGTCTCTTGGCAGGTGGAGCGCGCTGAGATTTTTGGGTTGATTGGCCCGAACGGCGCCGGTAAAACAACCGTATTCAATTTGATAACCGGTGTGTATCGTCCGGAAGAGGGCCGGATCTTACTGTCGGATCGCGACATCACAGGTGAGGGGCCGGCTCAGATTGCGGCACGGGGCATCGCGCGCACGTTTCAGAATATTCGCATTTTCGGTTCGATGACGGTGCTCGAGAATGTGATGGTCGCCGGACAGAAGCAGGGGAAGGGTGGCCTCTTGAGCAGTCTATTTCGAACGCGCGTGTTTGATGAAGATGAGGCGCGGCTGGAGAAAAGGGCGCGTGAGCTGTTGGAGTTCTTTGGGTTGGATGGGCAAGCTCGAGAAGAGGCCGCCAGCTTGCCGTATGGCTCGCAGCGCAGGCTCGAAATCGCGCGCGCGCTGATGCTTGGCCCCGAGCTGCTCTTGCTCGATGAGCCGGCGGCCGGCCTGAACAGCTCAGAAGCCGAAGTGCTCACGGGGCTTTTGCGCCAGCTGCGGCAGGAGCTCAAGCTCAGCCTGGTCTTAGTGGAGCACAACATGGCGGTTGTGATGCAAGTGTGTGATCGCGTGCACGTGATGGACCACGGCGAAACGATCGCTGAAGGCCTGCCGAGCGAGGTGCAGAACGATCCGAAAGTATTGACGGCTTATCTCGGCGCGGATCCGAACGAGCAGGGCGAAGCACGCCATCTCGGAGGGCACTGATGGCGGATGCACACGCGCTCAAGATTGAGGCGCTTGCCGTCGCTTACGGCGGAATCAAGGCGGTTCAGGGCATTTCACTCGAGGTGGCGCCTTCTGAAATCGTGGCTCTGATCGGCGCTAACGGTGCGGGTAAGTCCACCACGCTCAAAGCCATCATGCATTTGCTCGAACCGAGCAGCGGGAGCATTCTAGTTTTGGGTAGGGAAGTGCGGAGTCTGCCGACACATGAAATCGTGGAGTTGGGTGTTTCACTGGTGCCCGAAGGTCGCGCGATTTTTCCGCAGCTCACCGTGCGAGAGAACCTGGAGCTCGGAGCCTTTCCCCATCGTCGCGATGCAGGGCGAGTCAGCCGGAATCTGGAACGGACTGTGGAGCTCTTTCCGCGTCTGGGGGAGCGCATGAAGCAGGAAGGGGGAACACTCTCCGGCGGCGAGCAGCAAATGCTAGCGATGGGGCGCGCGTTGATGGCCGATCCTAAGCTGCTCTTGCTCGACGAGCCCAGCCTCGGGCTCGCTCCGATCTTGGTGACTCAAATCTTCGAGAGTATCGTGAAAATCGCCAAGAGCGGCCTCACGATCCTGCTGGTGGAGCAGAACACGCGATTAGCACTGCAGGTTGCCAATCGTGCTTACTGCATGGTCACCGGCACGATCTCGCTCCACGGGCCAGCCGCTGAGCTAGCACAGGATCCCAGGATCAAGAGTGCCTACCTCGGCGCGGAAATCAAAAACTAATACGCGAACCAAAACACGATCAGCGCGAGCAGTAAGCGATAGTAGGCGAACGGCGCCAGGCCATACTTGGTCAGGTAGCGTAAGAAGGTGGCCACGACGGCCCAGGCCACGAGAAATGACGCGCACAAACCGGCTGCAATATTGATGGCACCCACGTCCTCCAGCAGCACCTGGCGCGCCTTCCACCCTTCATAGAGAGTCGCCGCGCCCAGTGTTGGTAGTGCCAACAAGAACGAAAACTCAGCCGCCGTTCGCGTGGAAAGACCACACAGTTGGCCTGTCACGATCGTGCACATCGACCGCGAAGTACCGGGCCATAGTGATAAACATTGCCCAACACCAATTAAGAACGCCCGGGGCAGTGTCACCGCGTTAAGATCGTCCTCCAGCTCTCGCTGGCGTTTGCCAACCGTGTACTCGACCGCCAGCATCAGGACGCCTCCAGCGGCAAGCGCGAAGGCGACCGGTAGCGGTCCGAACAGATGCGCTTTGATCCAGCTCCCTAGCGTGAGCCCAACAGCGGCCGCAGGCAGAAACCCAAGCAAGAGGCCCAGGAACAACTGAGCCGATCCAGGCTCACGTCGCACCAGCTTGCCTATTCGCTCCGAGAGTAGTGATCGGTAGTGCACAGCTACCGCCAAAATTGCCCCAAACTGAATCACCACATCGAAGGATTTGGACGCCTCACCCGTTTCACCTAACCAACGACTGACCAGGATGAGATGCCCGGTCGACGACACGGGGAGGTATTCGGTGAGGCCCTCAACAATCCCTAAGACAATGGCGGTGAAAATGTTCACGGATTGGGCGTTTACCCTGAATCTGACCCGAAACACCAGCTGGTTTTCCCGCGGCTCCTACGGATGTTAGAGTCCGCCACCATGCACCTCAGTTGCCAGTCCGCACTCAAGCTGTTCGTTGTCTGTACACTGACGATGGGATGTGATGAACAGAAGCCTCCGGCAGCTGAAACCAAAGAGCTGCCCGCTCCAAGTGCGAAGGAGCTTCCGATTCCGGCACCAACGCCGCCGGCAGCCCCTACTCCCGCGCCGGAAGCGAAGCCCAAGAAGTTAGCTGCGGATTGTCCGACTTCCGACGTAGTGAGCTTTCCTTCGCCCGATTTTGAAGCCGCCGTGCGGCTGAAGCTCCAGAAGCCAACCGGTGATGTTACGAAAGCCGATTTGAAGCGCCTGCGCTCACTCAACCTCGCGAACGTGAGCTTGAACGAGCTAGATATCTGTCTTTTTCCCTACATGACGAACTTGAAAGAGTTATTTTTGGGCAAGGGTGAGTATTCAGATCTTTCGCCGATTTCGGGAGCCACTGCTCTTGAATCGCTCGGCGCTTCGCGCAACCACGTTTCCGATCTCAAGCCGCTCGCCAAGCTCACTCGTCTAGATCGTCTCGACTTAGGCCACACCCAGGTGGCTGATCTCGCTCCCATTGCGGGCCTCACGCTCATTTCTGAGCTGACGTTGGATGACACCCAGGTGGCCGATCTTTCGCCAATTACTGGCATGAAGCAGCTGGAAAGGCTCAGCATTCAGCGCACCAAAGTGGCCAAGGTGCCCGAGCTCAAGGAGCTGAAGAAGCTCAAGTTCGTGTACGTGACCGGTGCGCTCGGGGATGATGATCCCATGGCCTGGGCTCCGTTCCGCCAGGCGGGCGCCAAAGTCGTCAATCAGTAAGCCCAAACGGCACTTTAGCTTTCGTGCTGTTCAGGCTGAGCTGCGTTTCAAAACCTGGCGCGCCCCCAACACTTGGGCCGCCGCTGGAGGCTGCGCGCCCCTGACTGATTTCCCCGGTATCTGCTGTTGCGCTGGGTCGAGCGACGGCGGGAGCCTGTTCGTTTGGGGCCGATTCCGAAGGCTGGGAGGCAGCAACGTCGGCCACGCTGAAATTCTCGGCAAGCACGACTTCAGGCTTATTGCCTATCAACAAATCCCACCACTGGAAGGTGACCGCGAGCACATGGTCCAGCTGCCAGGTTCCGCTGTTGATCTGTCCCTTCTGCCGGGCCAGCTTGCCGAGCGTGACCGAAGGCTGACAATACGCGGCGTATTCAGAGCTCTGGAGCAGATGCAGCACACCTTCCGAGAATCCGACGCCCGCGTAAACGACGGCCGCCGGCATGCGCAAGGTCGCCAAATCTTGCAACGTGTACGGGATTTTTTCGTCCGCAGTCCCGCTTGAATCCTGATACTTGCACTCAATGGCGAGCGCTCTATTGGTGAGCGGCTCCACGATCAAAAAATCCACCCGACGCTGCTTGCCAATGATCGAGGTGCCAATATTCACCTCGTCGTAGACCTTCACCTTCGAGCCGTACTCTTTCACGACGTACTGCGCGATGAGCCGTTTGTACTCGTTGCCCGTCATGGTGCCTCGGCCGCCAGCCGATCCGGTGAGGCTGTCTCGGCTGCCAGCCGAAACCCCGCCACTTCGAGGGCTTCTTGGCACAGGTCGTTGCCCAAGAAGCGCCGCTGATTGCGCAGAGCTGCAACCCCCACCGAGCCGGAGCCCATGAACGGATCCAGCACGATTTGCCCAGGCAAGCTACTTTGCGTGATCAACACTTGCGACACTTCCCAGGGTTTCTCAGTGGGGTAGCCGCGGTGGATACGCGGATAGCTGAGCACATCGGGAACGCCCAAGTCCAAAAGCTTCCTTTTGCCCTTCTCAAAGAACAAAACGAATTCGTATCGGGAGCGGTAGTGATAGCCCATGCCAATCTTCTGCTTATCCCAAACAATCGGCTTCCAAAAGCGGAAACCGGCGCGTTCGGCGATTGGCTTCACGACAAACATCGTTTCCTGATCGCTGAAGAGATAAAGATGGGAGTGATTCTTCAGTACGCGGTAAAGCTCGGTGAAGAGCTCGGGAAAGCGCTCATTCGGGAAAATTTGAAACCAATTGTTGCTGGAGGCTTTGCTGTGGGAGAGCCGGGTGGTCGTGCCGATCGCACGGTGCTTCTCTAGCGACTCATACGGCGGGTCGGTAACGATCAAATCTACCGAACTCGATGGGAGAGACTTCAAGAACTCTACCGCATCACCCTGGCCGAGTGCGTAGCGCCGCGAGCCAGCGAGAGCTTGCTCAATGGGGCTCGGCTCTCGCCCGCGCAGGAACGCGCTCTCGAAGGAAGCTTGGGACACTGGGTGTGTGAGCCTAAACCCAGGCAGGCTAAGCGTCGCTCCGGACCTCGTTGGTTCATGCAAGCACGGCATTTTCTGGCTCCTCCTGTGCCCAGACTTAGCACTGTGCGTGCGTGCAGGATAGCTCGGTGGCGCCCGGCTCAGTCAAATAATGTCCTAGCGCATTCTTAACGCAAGCCGGTAGTGCAACCCGGAGTGCAACCATCGTTGGCCGCCTTGTTGCCGTCATCACATTGCTCAGGGCCGTTCCTAATACCGTCGCCACAGTACTCACCCAGGCGGCACTCAGCGGCACACTGACCGTAGCCACCGTCGTTGACACCGTTGTCGCAGGCTTCACCAAACAGACCATCAACGATGCTGTCACCACAGAAGTTAGGCTTCTTGCAGCCAGGTGCACAGGCCGTGGTGTCTGCGATGGGCGCGTGACTGGTGAGATTGATGCCGTTATCGCAAACCTCGCCTGATGCTGCCTGAAAAACTCCGTCGCCGCAGCGCGGCCCGAGCGAGCAATCTGGATTGCAGCTGCCATACGAGCCATCATTCTTGGCGTCGTCACAGGCTTCATTGGAAGCCACGATTCCATCTCCACAAGTGGATTTGCACACGGAATGGGCGTTCAAGAAGTTTTGAAGCGTGAGTTTGAAAAGGGAAGTGCCAGTTTGGCGTTCCGCATTAAAAATAGCCACTTCGTACACTCCGCCTGGCGTGAGCCCCAGCGCTGTCGGATCGAAAACTCCGCTCGTCGGGGGGGTGTTGTTAATGTTGCTCCCGGTGCCGCCGACACCTGCGGGACAGCCGAAGTTGTTGCAGCCCGCACCGGGCGGCCCAAGCTGGATCCAGCGATCTTCGCTGTAGTGTAGGCCCGGGATATTCACGGCGCGCTTGCCGTTGATGAAGACCCAGAGGTCGTCGTCGCCGTAGAATGTGAGGCGTTCTCCCCCGCGGAAGGTGAACCAATAGCGCAGCTCTGTCGTGAATGAGAAATTCTGCGGGGTAGTCATCCACGCGTCGCGCCTGTGCTCCAGGAGATTTGCCGGGTCGTTGAAACCCTTGCCCGTCAGCGGGAAAAAATAGTCGTTGACGGATTCATAGGCTCCGGGCGTGCCCATGACAGGAGTGAGTGTCATCGTGTCGACGACGGTGCGGTTGATGGCATCGTCGCTCCGGTACCATTGGGCGAACGAAGCTGCATCTTTGACGCAGTTGTTGGCGCTCACAAGTGAAGGCTTGCCTGCGGCGTCCAGGATTGTGGCGATACTTTGCTGGCAATTGTGTTGAGTCACGACCCCGTTGTTCTGAAAATCGGGATGTTTTGGGCCTGAATCTACGGGTGAATTTTCCTGGGTACCCACGAAGTCTCGATACACCACCGGCACGATAGGAGCGTCTGGCAGAACTTCACAGCTGAAGCCCGTCTCAATCGTACAAGTGGAAGAGCAACCATCGAAGTTGCGCTGATTACCGTCGTCACAGGCTTCGCTCTCGAGCTTGATGCCATCTCCGCAGCGAGCTTCGCAGACGCCGTTGGCACACTTCGGCTCAAACTTGCAGAGTGTTGAGCAGCCGTCACCTAAGTTGAAGTTCCCGTCGTCGCACTGCTCGGTGCCTTCGGCTTGACCGTCGCCGCAGGAGGTAGCACTGCACGGCTGGCCGAGCGTGTCGCATTTGAAGCCTGGCTCCAGCGTGCAGGTTGCAGAACAACCGTCGGCTGCCGCTGAATTCCCATCATCGCAGTCTTCTGCTCCGGCAATCCTGCTATCCCCACACAGCGCAGCACCGCAGCGCACGCCAATCACGGGGCAGCCCCAGCCAGCTTCTAGCGCACAAGCCGCGCTGCAACCATCCCCGGGAGCCGCATTGCCGTCATCGCAGGTTTCGCTGCCCGTGATCTTAGAATCGCCGCAAGCCACGGTGGTGACGCAAGGCATTCCCGGCGTAGGGCAGGCAAAATCTTTCTCAACTGCGTCGCAGTTCGCCCCGCAACCATCCCTGGACATCCCGTTCCCATCGTCGCACTTCTCGCCAGCATCGAGCACTGAATCGCCGCAAGCGGGTACACGCTCCATGCAGCTGGCAGCGCCGCAGTTGCCTGCACCGCTTGCAGCATTGCCCGTCTCGCCCTGCGTGAGATCGAGGATGTTCGGGCCCGTGCTGGCGCCGCCGGTGCCTGTCCCCATATTACCAGGGCCAGCGCCCGAGGCGCCCACGATCGAGCCGTCGCTTCGAACGGTGTTGGATGATGAACAAGCCTGGCCGAGTGCGACGCTGGCGGCTGCAACACTTAAGAAAATAAGGGAATAGGTATTCTTCATTGCGGAATTTCCTGGGAGGGCAACGAACTCACTCGGAGCCTATCGCGCTTGATTAGCATTTGCCAGTCGCTGCTGTGTTGAATACTAGTTCACTCTCATGCGCCAGCGAGCGAGGATTCAACGCGAACGAGCGGGTTGTAAACCGTGGGAGGAATCAGGTTGCACAGGAAAAGCGAATAGGGTCTTCCGCATTCGTCATCGGTCCATGCCGCCCCCACAGGGTCACGGCATGTAGGATGGCATGTAGGATAGGGTGTTCTTGTCTGCCGCTTCTGCGAGTGTCACCAGTGCTTGGGTGACAGCCGTGAGTGCGGTAAGCCGTTCGCCCGCACGCCCGCCGGTACGCGAAATTTTCAGTGGAGCCCCGAGTTTAGCGGCGCACGCGTGCATATCACCGAGCTTTTCCTTGAGATACCCACGGGCAAGCTCGCGCGCATCAACCCTGGTGATGGGTGAAATCCCGTTCTCTTCTAGGACGGACGAGGCATAGGCTCCCCAGCCCACCAACTGATCGCCTGGTCTTAGAAATGCATCCCAACGCGCCTTAAAATCCTCAAATTCTTCAGCGTGCGCGAGGTGCTCAGCGCTTAGCCCAGTGTGCTTGAAGAACGCGCTGGATAGGGGGAAGCGTGGTTGAATGTAGGCCTCAAAAAACTCGCCCGTTTCCAGCCGCTGAGCCACCCAGTGAATCATCTGCGGCGGGGGCGCCTCCGGTGTGGAATGGGGCCACGTGTTGGCTTCGCCATACCCGATGACGAGGGCAGCTCTGTTGTCGTAAAGTCCCTTGGGGATATTGGGTCGGCGCTTCCGCTCACCTTTCCTCAGGTGCCGGCGTGCCTGGTGCTGACTGGCAAAGTTCAGTTGCTGTTCGACGAAGGCATCGAAGGGCGAAAGGAGCGGAAGCAACTCTGCCTCGGGGGCTTCAAGTTTCTGAAGTGCCGCCACCACCGCTTCGATGGTTGAGACGTGAACTTTAGAGGGCGCTCGGCGGATCCGGTAGCGGCTTGGTTCGCTCGGATTTAGGCAATAACGTGGGAGGGCCGCGATCCTAGGATTGAGCTTGAGAAGCTTGTTCGCCTGCCACCAAGTCCCATCCACCACCACAAGCGTGACGGGCCAGTCGGGTGCTGAGTCCTCAAGGTTTTTCGCATTCTCGCCGGGGAAGAGTAAAATGGGCGGTGCGTTCGGGTTTGAGAGGGCGGCTTCGAGCGCTGTGTCAGTTGAGAAATCTAATCCCACGTGGAGGCTAGCGCTGGGTAAGCCGAGAAGCAGAAGCCGCACGGTGCCGATGCGAACGCTGCTTTCGCGTGGGTGTTGGAGGAGTACGACGCGCGTCTTCGTCGCACGGGGCCTCACGAAAGCGCACAAACACAGCGGCTTGGGTCGGTCGCACGTCTCGCATAGGGCGCGCGGCACGAAATCCTCGGGCGCTTCAACTGGCGGGAGCAGTGGGCCCGGTAACATGGGTCGGCTGCTTAGCACGGCCTCGACGGACGGCTCACTCGGAAGTACCGTGCGAGGTACATGTCTTTCCGAGGCCTGGCGTTTTGCCTCCTTAGCTCAGCGTCGCTGATGTTGGCGTCACCAGCCGCGCAAGCTGAGACTCGAGTGAATCGCAGCGCGGGGTGTGGCAGTGGAAAGAGGCCCTGGGTTCAGATCGACTTTGACAGCTGGAATGTCTCGCCCGCTGCCCGAGAGCGAGCGCTTGAGGATCTCCGAGTGAGCCTCAAGGATGTCGGGATTAGTGCTTGTTTTTCAGGCTCAAGCCCAGAAAATCCTTCGCTTGCGGTCATTCGTGTCAGCGTGCCATCCAACACTTTAGAGGTCGGCTCGCAGCAACAAGTCGTGGTAACGGTGGGCGTGCGCGATGCGGTGACTTCGAAGACCGTCAGTCGCGAAATCGACCTCGGACGATTCCCGGAAGGTGCACGAGAGCTAGCGTTAGCGATTGCGGCGGATGAACTCTTGCGCGCGAGTTGGGCTGAAATGTCGCTGACGACGGAAGCTTCGGCACAGGCCGAAAGAGCTGCGCCAAGCGAAGTGAAGCTAGCTGTACGTCGTGTGCAAAAAGCATCGACAGGTGCCGCATTGGCGCTGGGAGGGCGTGCCGCGGTCGCCAGCTACCAAGGAGGCCAACAGCAGATCGGTGGGGATGTTCTGTTGGAGTGGAAGCTGCCGGCCTGCTTCATGCTCAGTTGGGCGCTTGGCTATCGCCGCAGTTTTCCGGATCGGTCGCCTTTGGGAACTGTGGCGGGGCAGGTTCTGGTTCTGGAGCCGAGCCTGGGGTGCGTGGTCTGGCGCGGTTCAAGCGCGCGATTGCGTTTCGGGGTATCCTCTGCTCTCGGTCGAGTCAGTTTTTCAGGTGAGCCCACCGTGGCGAGTCGTGGCACGGAGTACGGGGCGTGGTTTGCCTATGGGCGAGTGGAGCTCACGCCGGAGATCCGCCTCAGCAAGGCGGCCTCGCTTCCTATTTCGCTCACCGTCGGGGCACCGTTTCGGAGTGTCACCGCCCTTGGCGAAGGGTCGGGGCTCACGGCGATGTCAGGAATTGAGCTCGGAGCCAGCCTGGGCTTCAAGGTTAGCTTATAGTGGCTATTCTGCCGTGAGGAACCAACTGGCCGCAGGAAAATCACCCTGCGGATGCGGTTGAGGCACGAGCAGCCCCAGCGCCATGAGCGCATCGCCCCCGAACTTCTGACCAGTCTTCGCTTCCGTGTAAGTGAGGTTGGGATTCAGATCACGCAGGCGAACGATGGGCTCGGCACGATTGGTGGCAGAGAGTGTTTGTGAGTAAGCCACGAATACTTCCCGGCGATCTTCAGACACGAACATCCAAGCGCCCGCATTGCCACAAAAGGGATCCAGCAGGCGATGGAAAGTGCCAAATTGCACCAAATGGCGACGCAGCTTGTATTCGGCAATCTGCTCCTTGATCACGGCAAGCTCTTCAGGTGTGAGCCTGTTAGGGCTGAGGCTCAATCCGAGATTGGCCGAGCCAGCCACGATGGCGCGCGTCTTCACCGGGGTGTTTCTTCCCATTTGGTGATTCGGCGAAGCTGAGATGTGGGCGCACATGGATATCGCCGGATAAGCGAAACTCGTGCCGTATTGGATGAGCGTGCGCTCGCGGGCATCGGTGTTGTCGCTCGTCCAGTGCTGCGGCATGTAATAGAGCAGGCCTGAATCAAAGCGGCCACCGCCGCCGGCACAGCCCTCAAAGAGGACTTCGGGAAAGCGCTGAGTGAGGGCTTCGAGGACCGCGTACAAGCCCAGAATGTAGCGATGTTGGGCCTCGCCCTGGCGTCCGTCCTTCAAGAGTGCCGAACCCGGTTCGGTTTGATTGCGGTTCATGTCCCATTTGACATAGCGAACAGGTGCGGAGCCGAGCACTGCTGAGAGTGCCTCGATCAGGTACGCTTGCACATCCTCACGCCCAAGATCCAAAACGAGCTGGTGGCGTACCTGAGTCCGATCATAGCCATCAGTGGCTAAGCACCAATCAGGATGCGCACGGTAAAGGTCGCTATCCGGGGATACCATCTCCGGCTCAAACCAAAGCCCAAACTCAACCCCTGCTTCTCGCACTCGTTGGATCAGCAGAGAGAGGCCGCCCTTCAACTTGTTTTCATTGACCACCCAATCGCCAAGACCGGAAAGATCATTGTCGCGCTTACCAAACCAGCCGTCATCGAGCACCAAAACTTCCGCCCCCACAGCTTTCGCATCGTGCGCTAACTCGACCACTTTTTCAGCGTCAAACGTAAAATACAACGCCTCCCAGCTATTCATCACCACGGGGCGATCACGGTCGCGATAGTAGCCGCGGCACACCCTTTCACGCAGCACACGATGCAAGCCTTGAGACAATCCGCCGAGGCCGGTCTCAGAAAAAGTGAGAAGTGCTTCGGGCGTTTGAAAAGCCGTGCCGGGCTTGAGCTGCCAGCTGAAAGCATCAGGATGAATGCCGATCATTGCCCGCACAGTGAGATTGGTGTCCAGTTCAACAGAGGCCTGAAAGTTGCCACTGTAAACTAACGATATTCCAGTCGCTCGGCCGTGCTCCTCGGTGGTGCCTTCTTCGCACAAGGCAATGAAGGGGTTGTATTGGTGGGAACTGTTGCCACGTGTGCTGCCGATGCTCTGCACACCCTGGCGCAACGGGGCACGCTCCACGTGGCGCTCTCGCGCCCATCCGCCGCATAAAGTCACGAGCTCCTGGCGAGTGCCATACAGGTCCAAGGACGCACTCAGAGCCTTTTCCAAGCTGATCGGCGCATTGGAGGTGTTGCGAATGCAGAAGCTCTGGGTCACCACCGGGTAATTCGCGAAGATTGAAAAGCAGCAATCGACCTCAATGCTTCCGGTAACGTCGCTGAGTGTCACGGTGAGTGTTTCTGCTTCAGAGTCAACCTCGGCATAAGCGTGCGGGAGCCCCACCAATTTGGGTTTTCCAGCTTGGACAACGTGTCGCTTGTAGCGAAGATCTAAAACCTGCGACCCACTTGCCGTGCGGACTTCCAGGCTCGTTGTGCGAAAATCTCCACGGCCCCCAAAACCGAGCGGCTGCGGCAAGCGTTCAAGTGTGAACGACGAAAGCTTTGGGTCCACGATGGTGGCCCAAGCCAAAGGATTGTGACTCACCTGCGACTCGACGTGAGCATCGGAAACGCGCGGCCCGAAGTGCCAGAGCGCGAGATACCCCAGCTCAGTCACGCTTAGGATGTAGCTCAACGACGTGTTGTGGAGATGAAAATGGCGGTCAGTTGCGGTGATCGGCATGGCGCGCGGTATATCACGAGCTGCCGAGAGGCGGTGGCTAGGTGGTTCGATGTCGCCGGTGCTAGTCCGGCGCCCCAGTTCTCTAACCTTTACGCGTCTTGCGCCCGTAGCTGAGCTCAGCGCCGCCGGAAAGAATGTGGTCCACTCCTGTGGTGAAGGTCGCATCGGCCGCTAAAAACAGGCAGAGCTTGCCGGTTTCTTCGATCGTTCCCATGCGGCCTAAGAGTTGGGCGGCGTCACCTTCGGCGCGACAGGCGGCGGGATCGGCTGCGGCGTTGATCGCTTCTTGCCACAGCGGAGTGTAGACATTGCCGGGAGAAACCGCGTTCACGCGCACGTCGTGAACGGCTTCGTCGACGGCGAGGGCTTTTGTGAAGGCTGTGATGGCGCCCTTGGTGGCCACATAGGTGGTGGCATTGGCTTGGCCCATGACGCCCACTAGGCTCGACATGTTGATGATGTTGCCTTGCGTCTTGCGCAGATGGGGTAGGGCGTATTTGCAGGCGGCAAAGATGCTGACCAGATTCAAATCAAGGAGGCCCCGAAAATCTTCAATTGAAAAATCATCAATTCTGCGGCTCGGCGGATGCCAACCGGCGTTGTTGATGAGGCAATCGATACGTCCGAATTTTTCGGCGGTGAAATCGATGAGCGCGCGGAGCTCTTCGGTCTTCGACACATCGCACTTGAAAAACTGCACTTTAGCGTCGCCTGCTGGCTTCACATCGCGTGCCAACGCTTCACCTTGGGCTTGATTGCGCGCGCAGAACACAACGTTCGAGCCTGCTTCCGCGAAGACACGCACGCAGCCCTCGCCAATGCCTTTGGTTCCCCCGGTGACGATCGTGACTTTGTTTTGATAACGCATGTTGGTGCCTGAATAATCAGTTGAGGGTGTACGGCATGCTGAGCGAGAAAGGAGCGATCGTGGCGAGGAAGGTGCCACCGTCGTCGCGCCGCATCTCGTAGGTGCCGTTCATGGTGCCGTGAGGTGTGGAAAGGATGCAACCGCTCGTGTATTCGAAATGTTGGGTCGGTTCGAGGCGCGGTTGGTGCCCCACAACGCCCGGCCCCTTCACCTCTTCAACTTTTCCGCTGCCGTGTGTGATGACCCAATGGCGATTCACGAGTTGCGCGGGCATCTCGCCTTCGTTGGCAATGCGAATCGTGTAGGAGAACACGTAGCGCTGCTCGCGCGGAGCCGACTGTTGGGGAATATATTCCGAGCGCACGGTGACGCGGATGCCTTGGGTGACGGAGTCGCTCATTCGGCGCGTCTTAACACGCCGCACGCTCGCCCGACCATGGGCGCACCGAGCGTTCACGCTGGGCCCAGTTTTAGCGGGAAAACTGAGCCATTGTGCGAAACTTACGGCGCCGTAGGTGTTTGTCCGGCGGCGACTTCCGCCAAGAACTTCACGGCCGAAGCGTTGGCCGTCGCGACATCGAAGGCGACGAAGTGGCCGTCCTTACCCATGGGAGGGGCATACTGCTTGATATAGATCTTGTGTGCGCGGGGACATTGGTCCGCCTGTTTGCAGAGTTCCAACACGTCTGGTGTGGTGACGGACGCATCTGCCGGCACTTCCAGAGCGTTCGCCGTTCTCGAGTAAAGGGTGATGGTGATGGGAGGGCTGTAGTTGTCCCCAAGACCGTAGGTGAGGAAAACATGTTTGGCCTCGGCGAAATTTACGTTAGGTGTGGCTATCAGCGCGCCGAAATTCAACGGATCAGCGGGGTCGATCCATTGTTGGAGGAGGGTCAGTACAGGGTGCGTCGTGCCCATGGGCAGGCCTGGTGACGCCAGGTCCAGCTTGTGGCCGAGCACCACCGGCAGCGCCGCCGCAAGATTCACCGGCTGAGTCTTGTTAAGCAGCGAATGCATCAAGCTCGCTCCATTCCCGGAGAGGAGCGCGCCTTTGTATTCCTTGCTGAACGGTAATGCGAGGCTGCCGTGGGTGGAGCCTTGCGAATGGCCAAAATAAACAAGCTGATTTTTGTTGATCTTGAGCGGCGCGCTTGGGTTCACGCCGTCCAGTACGGCCAGGCTTGGGTTGGTTCCGTCGAGCGTGGCCGCGAAGCGCCCCACTGAGAGCAGATCGGCCGCGCCTTGGAGCGGGTTGCCGCGCGCTGCTTTGGGGTTGGCAAAGTTGAAGAACAGATTGTCGGGGCTCTCCGTGGAAGCACCGCGGCGTGGCCCGTGTTCCGGAAGATCGATGCCCAGTACGGCAAATCCTGGTGCCGCTCCTACGGTCACGCTCGAAAGAGCACCGCTCACTTCATCGCGAATGAAGTTGCGGAAAGAGCCGCCCGTCCCATGCCCATACACCACCAACGGCCAGCCTTCGGCAGGTGCTGTGCCCTTCGGAACGGTCATGGCCATACAGACATCTTCGGTGCGAACTTGCGTCTCCGAGATGTCCCCGCCGTCCGCCTGGGTTAAGTACGGTGCCGTACCTTTCTGGAAAATCGGGAGCGTGATGAGCGCCTGATACTCATCGAACTTGGCTGTACCGGCTGCACAAGCGCGACCGCCTTCATGCTGGGGACAGGGCGATGGGGTGTTGGCATCCACGCATTGGGTCCAATTTTTGATGGTGGGCAATGGGGCGGCATAGACGGTAGCCGCGAGCACCTTCATCGCCGTGACGGGAGTTCCCACTGTGTACACGGTGGCGTTTATAACCGTGGCCGGATCAATCGCAGCTGTCTTCAAAGCTGCTCGAAATAGTGCGTATTTGGCGTGCGCCGCTGCCAGCGTTGCATCTGGCGGCGGGTCATCTGCGAGCATGGCGACGAGGTGTTCGGAACGTTCAATCGGAGTGCCGTTCTGGGCTTTCGCTGACGCACCGGGCTTGCCTGTTAGGTAGAGTGCGTACGTATGGCCCGGTGTGAGCGGCCCGTCCCCGCCGATCCGGACGGAGAATGCGTTGTGGCACACGTACTCATTGGCGTTCGGATCCAGTCCGAAAGAAAGCCCGGGCTTGCTGCCGTCAGAACCCGTGAGGTCGAGGATATGCGGCGCGATGGAATCGAAGACGACCGGACCCGAGAAGCGAAAGATCACCGTTGAAGCGCCGCTCCAAGTTCCTTCGCTCGCTTGCAGGGCATCCACATAAACCTGCACCGGATCGAAGCCGAGCAGAGCGCTGCCAGGGGTAGGGAAGCCGGACAAATCGAGCTTGCCATTCTTTACACGGATGTCGTTCGGGAAGGGAAGCCTGAAGAAATCGCCTTCTTGCCCTTTGGGTATTGCGGCACCTGGTACCTCAAAATAAGCGCGCGCGGTGTCTGTTGCCGGTGCAGCGCAGTCGACGCCGGGCGTGCCTTCGAGTGGAAACGGAACCGGTCCGGCAGGCGCACACTGGGCAGCGTTACAGGTTAACCCAGACAGACAATCGGTGGCCACGGTACACGCAGCGCCGACGTCTTTCGTTCCCTCAGGCACGCACTGCGCTGAAAACCCTTTGATGGCGCAACGTAGCCCCGCCTGACATTCCAAGTCAGCCTTGCAGCCAGTGCCCACGGCTCCCATGCCCGTCGCGACGCAAGCGGGTGCAGTGAGTGGATTTTGTAGCGCGGCAGCCAGCGCGATCGAGCAGCGCAAGCCGTCCGCGCACTCGCCGCTCGTGAAACACGTTTGCCCAGCAACGCCCGTTTTCCCGGCCTCACAGGTGTTGTTGGCGCCGCAAACGAGCCCTGCTCGACACACATCCGTCACGCTGCAGGGAGCCCCGGTGCCAACGCCCTTGGGCACGTTCAATGTTCCGCCTGAGCCCGGATTTGAGTTGCCCCCGTCGCCGTTCGAGCCCGTGCCCGCGCCGCCACCCGCGCCAAAATTCACTGGAAGGCCGGTTGCGCAATCGAGCCCGTCTTGGGTCACGCACTGGTTGGTGGTTTTCGAACAAGCGGCGACCATTCCGAGCCCAGCAGCACAGGTGATGGCAAGCAGCGTCCACTGGTGTTTAGTCATTGATCCCTCGTTGGCGAGCTGACGTTAAAAAAGGAAAAGCGCCAAAGACTAGCTCACCTGGTAACACAAGCTCAAGCGGCTTCCTTTGACGACATACGAGCCTGCCACCGGTGGTGGTAGGAAGCTTGCCGGGTAACAGCACCCTGCACCCTGCACGCGTTGGATGAGCTGTGATAAGAGGTTCAAAGCTATGCGGTCCGCGAGAATTCTTTCGGTTTTCCTGCACTTGGCCATTCTGGCCGTGCCTGTGTGTTGTATTTTGCTGGCCCCGGCTACGGGCAGCGCTCAAGCCGCGGGGGACATAGCAACTGCGCGAAGAACGGCGACGGAAGGCATCCGCCTGTTTCAGCAGGGTGATTTTGCTGGGGCTTTGGAGCGTTTGGAGCGAGCTCAGGCACTGTACGACGCACCGGTACATCGCCTGTACATCGCGCGCGCCCAAGTGAAGCTGGGGCGTTGGGTGGAGGGGGCCGAGACGTACCGAAAGCTAGCGCGTCTCACATTGGATGAAGGGGCGGCCAAAGAATTTCGGAGTGCAGTAGCGTCTGGCAAGGTGGAGCTTGCGGAGCTGGAGCCGAAGATCCCCACGTTGCGGGTGGTGCTAAACCCAGAGGCAGCCCACGGGGTCAGAGTTTTCATTAATGAGCAGGAGCTCCCTCGAGCAGCTGTTGGTATCGAGCGCCTGAGCGATCCGGGTGCGCACAAGGTCGAGGTGCGCATGGAGGGCGCAGCATCGAAGGAGCAAACGATCACGCTCCGCGAATCCGCGAAAGAGGAGGTGGTGTTTGAGTTTCCAAAATCTGCTGTTGCGGCATCCAACCCAGCAAAGGTGGTGGCCAAGTCCGAGCTGAAAGCTGAGGCCGCGAACGTGGTTGAGGCGAACACAACGCACGGCGAAAAGAAGCCCTTCCAGTTGGAGTATTTAGTCGGGTTGAGGTTGGGAATTTCGGTTCCCGGAGGATCCGTGGCAGGGCCTGGCTCGGTGCTCGCGAACGAGCTGAAAATGGACCAGATAGCGGACGCTGGCGGCGGGCTGGAGCTGCGGGGGGGCGTCAGATTTCATCCAAGATTAGCGGCTGTGGCGTACCTCAACGCCAGTAGCCTGAAGGGAGGGAGCGGTGGGCTTCCCGAGGGATTGACCCCCCCAAAGGGTTCCGCTTCGTGGACGAACCTCGGGCTTGGGATGGTCCTCAGTACCGACCCAGGAGAGTTCGGAGGCTTCGGTGAAATGGAGCTCGCGTACGGTTGGATGCAGAGCGCGCTTGAGTTCAGAGACACTTGCAAGTTCACGTTAGGGCTGCGCGGCCCGGGTTTGCGAATCGGGGGTGGACTCAATATTCCCACTAAAGTTATTGGGACGCTAACGCCCGTGCTGCTCGCGACGCTGGGTCAGTTCGGAAATTACACGGCGAGTAACAGCTGCCCCGCCATCCTTCCCGCGAATAGGTTTCCCCTGAACGCTGACGCGAACGGAGACCATAGCGAAAGTATCGACCCAAGCCAGCAGCGGGGCCATTACCTCATCTTCCTAGGTATCGGAAGTGAACTCTCATTCGGTGGCGGACGTTAGCTCTCTAATTTGGAGAAGTAATACTCAGAAATGGCTGAAAATCCCATAAATCCCATAAATCCCATAAATCCCATAAATCCCATAAATCCCACATGCCCCGCTGATCCGCTCTTAGCTACCTTGCTTGTGTCGTGCACGGATAAGCGAGGCATCGTGGCCGGCTTGGCTCAGACGCTTTCCGGGCACGGAGCAAATATTCTCGATTCGGATCAACACACGGATCGCCTGGAGAGCCAATTCTTTCAGCGAATCCGTTTCGATGTGTCGGATATTCACACCGACAGATTAACTCTAGAGCGTGCCATTCGGGAGGTGGCTCAGCGTTTTGAAATGAGCTACCGCCTCGAGTTCAATGATCGTAAAAAACGCGTAGCGCTGTTCGTCTCAAAGTATGACCATTGCCTCCACGATCTGCTCCTGCGCCATCGGGCGGGCGAGTTGGATTGTGAAGTTGCACTCATCGTGAGCAATCATGGCGATTTGCGAGCCGTTGCGGAGCAATACCAAGTGCCCTTCGCTGAATTCCAAATGACACCTGGTACACGGCAGCAGCAGGAGCAAGCTGAGCTCCGGTTGCTCCGGGAGCAGCGCATCGATTTGGTGGTGCTGGCTCGCTACATGCAGATCCTGTCCGATGCGTTTATCGGCGAGTGGCCGCATCGCATTATCAATATTCACCACTCATTCTTGCCCGCTTTTGTAGGTGGAAAGCCGTACCATCAGGCCAAGGAGCGGGGCGTCAAGCTGATTGGCGCAACAGCCCACTACGCAACAGCCGCATTGGATGAAGGCCCGATTATTGAGCAAGATGTCGTGCGCTGTTCACACAAGGACTCGATCGAAGACCTGGTGCGCAAGGGGCGCGATCTCGAAAAGGTCGTGTTGGCGCGAGCCGTCCGCTGGCACATCGAAGACCGCGTGCTCACTTATCGGAACAAGACCGTCGTCTTTGATTGAGGTCACGCGTAGAGCGAGGCGAGCGGTCCTGAGACTCCCGTGACGCCCACGGTGTTCACGTCCGTGAGGCCCATGTATTGAATGAGTGATACGAGCAGCTGCGCATTCTGACGGCCGGCTGCGGCTTTGTCTTGGTCAGAGGGGCCCTGGATGTAACGGCCTGTTTTGAAGGTGCCTTGGCCATTGCCAAACAGCATGGCTGGCACCGACTCTGTCATGTGGGCATCCTGATTGTTCTCGGAACCGCCCAACTCTGACAACCAGAGCACCATCGTGGAATCGAGCAGTGGCTTCCCTTGTTTATCGTTGGTCGCCTTCAGGCGATCGAGGAGCGCTGCTACTTGTTCAGCGTAGACGGTGTTAAAGATGCGAAGGGCGTCGGTCTTCTCCGTTGAATCGCCCTGATGCGTCCAGGGGTGGTGGGCGGGGCCCGAATCGCCTGAATCGGCCATCGGGGAGTTGGGCACGCCGTACTTGGCCGAGAGCTGATTTCTAGCAGCCTGGCAGCCGATTTGGAACGCGATCACATGCGAGAGCTCGCAGGCGAGTGTCACGGCCATCAACTCGTTGAAGGCGGCAACTTGTTGGTCGCGCTGCTCTGGATTGTACCAATCGACGTCTGCAGGTTGGGCCGGCTTCGAGCAAGCCGCGCTTGCCACCATGGGCGTACTGAGGTTTTTCTCCAGTGTACGCAGGGTGTTGCAATGGTCGTCTAACAGGGCAACACCTTCACGCCCGAGCGCCGTGTGGAGCGATTGACAATCATTGATCACGAAGTCCAACACGCTGCGGTCTCGATTCATCATCGCTGGCGCAATGACCGGAGCGGCATCCGGGCCAGCGAAGGTTGAAAAGAGCTGCGTCCAGGCCTTTCTAGGCTCGATTTCAGGGGAAATGTTCCGCCCCGGACCCGACGCAAAGGCGTCGCCGGTGCCGCCAGTTTGGGAGTTCGAAGTATTCCCCCAGACCACGGACCGTACCGCACCTTGGCGGTTTTCTTGCTCCAAACGTTTGCCGATCACTTGGTCGATGGTCTCGCCGTTCTGGGCGTACTGCTCGCCGTTCGCACCGGCATCGTAGCCGCTGTAGGTTTGCCCTCCGAGCGCGTGCCCGTTTGCGTTGAGCGTTCCGGCGCCGGTAACCGCCATGTGCGACATGAAGATGCCGTCGGCTTTGTGGCGCTCCAACGGCTTCCACCAATCGTGGAGGGTAAAGTTGGTTTCACTGCCTGATGCGGGTCCTGCCACCTTCATGGGGCCATTGGGAGAAAAGATGAGAATCACCCGGCGCGGAGAAGTTGCCGCTTGTGCGCGCGCATCGATTTGACGAATCAAGGGCGCGAGCACCGCCATCAATGCCGTGTGGCGAAGTAGATTTCGTCGGGACAAAAGCTTCTTGATGGGGGATTTCATGGTGTCACCTGAGCTGCTTGGATGAATTCGGGAGCACCCACAATGGTCCTTAGGATGTTAGGCACGTTGCCACCGTTCGACTTGATAGCTGCGTCGAGCGCGGTCACTACCGGCGCGTCGCTGGCGACCAGGCCTCTCCCGAGCGACCACTCGAGAGCCGTTTGGGCAAAACAGCCCTGAACCTGGCTGTTGGCGGCGAACGCTCGCACCAGATCCGCCGGAGTCTGGAAGTCAAGCCGTGCTCCCTGTGCCGTGGTGATGCTCCCAGAGAGATCCCAAGGCTTGCCTGAAGGGTCCTTCGTTTGCCAGCGGCCAATCGGATCGAAGGCAATGAAGGAGTATCCGAGCGGGGCGAACTGCGCGTGACAACCCGTGCACACGGCACTGGCTGAGGTCCGATACTCCAGATTCTCGCGCTGCGTGAGGCCAGCAGGTGGATTTTGGCGCGCGAGCGCGGTCGCTCCCGCCGGGGGTGTTCCAACCTTTTCGCAGAGCAGAGCTTCCCTCAAGAAATACCCCAACTGAAAGGGCGAGGAGCCGTTTTCCTTGGTGTGTGAAGCGATAACTTGAGGGTGCATCAAGAGACCGATGCGCTCATTGGCCGGTGTGTCGCCGGTGGGAAATCCACTGGCCGTGGAGGGAGCCACCACAGGGTCCAGCACGGGATCGGTTACATACCCTTTCCCAGTGAGCAGGTTCCCAACCGTCGGATCGGCACTTGCTAGCACTACATCGATGAAACCATCGGCATCAGCCCGCACATCGCCGGCGAAGGTAGGTGAGAGGCCGGTCACATAAGCGGCGGATTTGCCAGAAAATTTCGATTCGTTGGCTCCCAGCCACTCGTGAATGAAGAGGCTGATCGCTCGTTTGCCCTCGTTTGTCTTCGCAATCCTATCGAACTGCTTCAGCCGCTCAGTGCCGTTAGCCAGGCTGCCGTTCTTGGCGGCGATAAGGAGTTCACTGTCAGGTGGCGAGAGGCTGGCAAAGAAACTGAGCTTGGTGGCCAATTCTGTGGGCTGCAAAACCCGTGGCGCTGAGGCGGTTGCGCCGGCCACGCCTATCTCGGTTCGATACAGGAAGGAGGGTGCAAAGAAGATTGCTGTGAGCAAGCCTTCCATCGCGGGTTTGTCGCCGTCCGCGCCGCCACCCGCTGTAGCCACAATGCTCTGGTACAGCGCCGCTTCCTCGGGGTGCGCCGTTCGGCGGAGCGCACGCTCCGCGAAACCTTTCGACCACGCCAGTAAGCAATTTTTCTGTGCTGGTCCGGTTAGCTTGCAACCGCTTTGAGTCAGAACGCTCGGAGTTGCCGTCGCTGCAAAGGCTTTCACCACTTGAAAGAGCTTCCCAACCTCGGTGCCGACGAAGGACGCGCCGCTAGTTCTGAGCGGGTGATGGCCGCTACGTTGTTCCTCGGGGAGATCAGCGCGGAGAGGGGACTGCCCGGTTAACCCTTTCATCGAAGTGACGAGTTCGTCGCGACTCAGCCGGCGCAGTGCCGACGCGCGCCCAGCAAACTCGACAGGCCACGCCACGTTCAGCATGGGCGGAGGTGTGGTGGGGGCCACCGTTGGAACGGTGCCACTGGAACGGGGAGGGGAAGAGCTGGTCCTCGGCACTTCGGCGGTGCACGCCAGCGTTCCGAGGGCGACGCCGAGCGCTCCAGCCATTATCTGGAATCTAGCCGCGGAATTCACGTAGGAAGGTGTCGCCACCCTTGAATCCTAGCAAGCCCCTCGTTACGGTGACAGTGGAATCAGCGGGGTCGGCCTAAGCCCCGGGGATTGCTCCTGAAAGCTACTGGCTAACTCGCCCGCTGGAGCCGCCCCAGGTCACGCAGCCCCCTTTCCAGGATGGCCGAGTCTGGCACTTTGGCGAGCGGCGTGTACGGCGGATGCCCCGCATCGGCTCTGCCATCGAAGCGGCTGTT
>Ga0105049_10001288_pt1 | contig 29516 bp, 28 predicted proteins | sample MAT06_FD_78087 | JGI IMG/M metagenome (GOLD analysis project Ga0105049, IMG submission 78087) | Freshwater microbial communities from Lake Fryxell liftoff mats and glacier meltwater in Antarctica - MAT-06 | ecosystem: Environmental > Aquatic > Freshwater > Ice > Liftoff microbial mat | place... | reverse complement strand
TTTGACGGCAACGCCAATCCCGTCAGCGACGCAGCGGGAGCCGCGGCGCCCGTCGCGGGCGCGCCTTCCACGAGCAGCGATGCATCGCGGCGCCTCTACGCCCTCGGTGTGCGCACGGCGCGGCGGCGCGGCGCAGGCGCGGCGACGAGCGTCAGCAAGATCGTGTCGTCGGAGCCAGAGCCCTCGCTTCCGACCACATCATCGGCGCTGCGCGCTCCGTCGATGGATCGCGAGACGCCGATAATTCCGGCGCGCGAGGGTCTGCGGGAGTATCTGACGCGCGATCAGGGCGCCGAAGAACCGCAGCGCACGCCGACTTTCGACGAGTTGCTCCGACGGGATTGAGCGCGTACCCGAGTCGGCAGCCGGTTTACCGCGGTACCGATCCGGACGTGAGCGCCATACGCGCCTCATCGAGCGCCCCGCCTGCCGACTCCACACGCGCGATCAGATCTGCCAACTCCGCACGCGCGAGGGTCGCATCCCTGGCGCGCACCGCTTCGCCGATGCTCGGAAACACCATCGTCGAGTACCCGTTGTCGACATCGGCGGCGTAGATCAATCCGCGCACCCAGGGTCGCGTCTTGAGCCCGCTCTCACGCCCCAGACGGCGCTCCACCTGACGCAGCGCCGTATTCGTCGCGCGCTGCGCAGCAAGCGAAAGTGCACCGCGCATCAGCACACTGTCGCGCGTCCGGTTGAACGAGGCCGCGCGCTCCGTGAATCGCACCCACGCCGAATCGAGGCCCGTTGCCGTGCCAGCGTTGAGAGTTGCGAGCAACCGCGAAGTGCGTTCCGTGTACCGCCGCATCGTCGTGCCGTACTCCACATAGTCGTACGGGACGATATCTGCGTTCGCCAGCCGCAACAGCATCGCCGCCGCCAACCGCGCCGCGGCAGCGTGCGCCACATAACCGGTATCGCCAAACTGCTCCATCCACGCCCGCGAATCGTAGGCGGAGTGGTATACACCGCCGGGCCCACCGAAGCCCCAATCTGCGTGTGGAATACCGAAGTGATTGTAGAAGCCGGCAAAATCTGAACCGCCCCCTGGGTCACCCATCACCGGTTCCGAGCTGTCTGGCACGGCGTAGCGCTTTCGCCACGCCGAATAGATCGAGCCGCTACCGCGTGGATCGTCCACGGCGCGCGCCAACTCGCGCGTCAGGCCACGCAACGATGGAGAGCCACCAGCGCCAAAATCGAAACCGGTCGCACTGACATCGAGGTTCAGATACGCAACACCACCACGCTGCAACCGCAGTGAATCATCCTCCACGTACTCCGTTGAACCGAGCATGCCCCACTCTTCACCATCCCAACTGGCGAAGACCAGCGTGCGCGCCGGCGCCTGTCCATTCAACGCCCGCACCACCGCGCGTGCCGACTCCAGAATACTCGTCACACCGCTCACATTGTCACCCGCACCGGCGCCCCACGCATCGCGATGTCCACCGATCACGATCACCTCATCGGGATTCGAGCGACCCGGTAACGTGGCGATGGTGTTGTGCAGCATCTTGAACGGCTGGTTGTCGAGCGTCACCTGCACACGCGCACGAACGGGGCCGGGGCCGATGTGATACCGGAACGAGAGCCCACCCTGCCACGACGGCGGAATAGTCGCACCACGCACCCCGTCCAGCAGTCCGCTGGCAGTCGCATACGCGATGGGGACCACAGGAATCTTCGGCACCTGCATCTGGTCCACAGCCAATCGCGGCGCCGATTCGGTCGCCGCGTACCCCGGCGTACTCGGATCGCCGTAGCCGTTGTACACGCTCCCACGCTGCACACCGCGCGGTGGCCGCATGGGCCCCGACGGATAGACATCACCGGTGACAAAGCCGTCGTCGATCGGGTCGCTGTAAATCAGGAGCGCGACGGCGCCGTGCTTCTCCGCCTCACGCGCCTTGATGCCGCGAAAGCTGCGGCCATAGCGCGCCACCACGATCCTGCCCGCGACTGATACGCCGATGGAATCGAGTTTGACATAGTCCTCAACCAGACCGTAGTTCACATACACCACCTCGGCCGAGACATCGCCGGCGGCGCTGTAGCCGTTGACGGTCGGATACTGGATCAGCCCCGTCACCGAATCGCCCGCGATCGCCGGTTCGTCCACGGGCAGCGCCGTCGGCTCCGGTTGCAGGCGCCATACCTTCACACCGGTGGCGTGGGGCAGATAGACGCGATAGCTGCGCGTCTCGACACGCAGGCCGAGCTTCCGCAGCTCACCGTTCACAAAGTCCCGCGTACGCTCCTGCGCCGCGGTGCCCGCCACATGCGGCTCGATCGACAGGGCGCGTGCAATGCGCCGGGCCGAGTCGGGGGACGGAATCGCGATCGCGCGCTTCTCGAGCTCGCGCTGCGAAACGCTGGCGGCGCCGGTGAATCCGGTCAGCGGAGCCTGTGCCCCAGCCAGCGCTGGCAGGGCGAGACTTGCCAGCATCGTGCGAAGCGATCGAGACATATGAACGGATATGCGGTGAGAAAGGGGCGGTGCGATACGTCATGGTGCCGCGACGCCCGCACCGCCGCAAGGCGCCGCTGTTCCCGCTACGACTCGCGCAACTCCTGCAACAGCTTCAGCGCAACGCGCTCCAGCGCGACCATCGGGTCGTCCGCGGTGACGACGCTGGGTGCCAGCGCGCCGAACTGCATGCGCATCTCATCGGCCACCATCCCCTCGGTCGGCTCGCGAATTCCGAGCCGCTGCACCGTGATCAAGGCGACCTCCCGCAGCACGGCGCGGATCTGTTCCGGGATCGCGGCCAACTCACCTGGATCGGCCACCGGCGTTGGCGTCTTCCTTCCCGTGCGCAGGCGCGGCGCATCCACCAACACACGCAGCGGCGCGACACTGACCACCAGTGCGCCCGGCCCATGCTCGCGCGTCTCCAGCACCACGTTCAACCGCTTGAGCTGCGTGCAGCGCTTGAGCACCGCTTCCCGCACCCGACCCACGCCATCCAGACTCCCCAGTCCGCGCCCGGTGATCACCAGGACTTCGCCACCCCCATCCGCCTGCTGCATCCGGAGCCAGGAATCGACCCGCGCCTCCGCCTGCGCCACGGTCGGCAAGCCGTCGCGAAGATTGAGCGTTTTCGACGCGCCGAACCGGAGCGCATCAAACGCCCGCTCGATCGGAATCACCGGGGTCTTCGCCTGCAACGGGGGCTTACCGCGGAAAGGCATCGCGCAACACCACGCCATCGAGGCGTTCAGAGGGCAGCACACCAATACGACGCGCCAGCGTGGGCGCCATGTCCACCACACGCACCGAGCGGGCAACCGTCACACCGCGCGCAAATCCCGGGCCGTGGAACAGAATAGGCACCCGGGCGTCGGCGTCGTTGGGCGAGCCGTGCGTGGCGTATGTCACTCCGTTCCAGTACACGTACGGCTTCGGCGACACCAGCATCACCACATTCAGCGACGCCGGCAGCGCATGAATCCAGCGCCGCGGCACAGCGTTCCGCACCGTGTCCGCCGCCGCCAGATCGCGGCGCTGATCGACCCTTGCCACGCCTGGCACCGCGCGAAGCGAAGCCGCCAGCGACTTCAACACCGAATCCATGGACACCTTCGCGCGACGGAACGCCATCGAATCGGCGAAGAGCATCCCGAACTCAAAGTCGAGCGCGGTCGCGGTATCAACACCTCGCGCCGCCAGGGCGCGCCTGGCCTCGGCCAGCACCGGCTCCACGTTCACGCGCAGCACGGCGTTGCGCTGACCGGCAAAATGCAGCTCCGGAAACGGTTGCACACCGTGATCGGCGGTGAGTGCAATCACGATCTTCGACGAATCACGAATCCTGAACAGCGAGTCGAGAAAAACGCCGAGGTACCGATCCAGGCGCAGCATCTGATCGTGTATCTCGCGCGAATCGGGGCCGTAGCGATGTCCCACGGCATCGGTGGTTGAGAGGGAAATCGCGAGGACATCGGTGGCCGGTCCGGCGCCGAGTTGCATGGCATGCACGCCCGCCATCGCCGCTTGCAGCGTGAGCCAGTCCATGCGTGGATCATCCCCGATCGCACGAAGCGCCTGCGCGGTATCCGACGGCAATACGTGCGGAAACATGACGTTCCGACCGCCACTCTCCACCGGTACACTATCAGCCTCGGAGTAGAGTGCGGGATCGCGCAGCAGCGTCCATGCCGAACCCGTCATCTGGTGCGGCAGCCGACGTGCGTTGAATACCGTCAGCCAGGTCGGCAGCGTGTCAGCGTACCACGAGCTCGTCGTGAAGCGCCCATCGTTCGTGAACCAGAAGACTGACTGCCTTGACCGGCCGATGGGCAGAATTGCGCCGCGATCCTTCCGACTGATCGAGAGCGCTCGGGTCCGCGGGTCGGCCGCGATCAACCAATCGGTGAGCGTGGTGCCCTGAAAGCGGTACGGCGATGCACCGGCCCCGCCACCACCAACGAGCGGATGATCCTTGTCATTCACGCCGGCGTTGTTGCGCACGATGCCGGTGTGCATCGGGAATCGTCCCGACATCGTCGCGGCATGGCCCGGCGCGGTTTCCGTCGTCGCGTGATCGTGGTAGCCATTGGTGTAGAGCACGCCGCCGCGCTGCAATCGACGCAGGCCACCGGTGAACTGCGCGCCGTAGCGGGCGAAGTAGTCGGGGATCATCTGGTCGATGGTCAGAAACACCACCAGCGATGGCCGCGCCCCAGCCGGAAGGACGCCGGCGGTGCGAGTGCGCTGGGCGCCGACGCCTGTTGTCGCAACGATGAGAAGCGCCGCAGCACCAGCAACGCTGCGGCGGGATGGGAGGCGAGGCACGAATCGTGACATGCCGAAAGCTACATGGCCATCGTACCGATCAGGCGGCGACCATGTCACGAAGCGCACGGTCCAACAGCGCGATGCCCCGCTCGAGGTCCGCGCGTGTCGCCACCAGCGGCGGCAGAATGCGCAGCGTATGGTCACCAGCGGAGATGATCAGCAGTCCGTATCCGCGTGCGCGGTCGATGATCGCGCTGGCGGGCTCGGTGACATCCACCCCCCACATGTACCCGACGCCACGCACCGCACGCACCGACGCGTGCGTGTCCTTGAGCGCCGCCAGCTGCGCCCCGAACCACGCACCATCCTCGCGCACACGAAGCAGCAGCGCGGGGTCCGACAGCCGTTCGCAGACGTGGTGCGCGACATGGGTCACCAGCGGACCACCACCAAAGGTTGTCCCGTGTTCACCCGGCTGGAGCGCATTTGCGACCGCATTCGTGAGCAAAATGACGCCCATCGGCAGGCCACCTGCGACCGGCTTGGCGAGCGTCACGATATCAGGCGAGATCCCCATCGCTTCGTGCGCCAGGAAACACCCTGTGCGACCCATGCCACACTGAATCTCATCGAGAATCAGCAGCACGTTCCGCTCGTACGTGAGCGCCCGCAGCTCGCGCATGAAGCCGTGATCCATCGGCCGCACGCCCCCTTCACCCTGCACCGGCTCGATGATCAGCGCGGCCGTGGTCTCGGCCGACAACGCAGACGACAGCGACTCCAGATCGCGCTCGACGATGCCGATGCCAGGCGTGAGCGGATGAAACGGCATGCGATACGCCGGCCGATCAGTGGCGGCGACGGATGCCATCAGCCGACCGTGAAAGCTGCCGCGTACCGCAACGAGTTCGTGTTTCGTGCCATCCGGCTGGCTGAGGCGCGCCCAACGCCGCGCAAACTTGAACGCCCCCTCCACCGCCTCCACACCGGAATTGCTGAAGAACACCTTGTCGGCAAAGGTGCGCGCCGTCAGAAAGTGCGCGAGTCGTTCAGCGGGCTCGTTGCGCACGAGATTCGACAGATGAATCAACCCCGTCGACAGCGCTTCGGCGATCGCGGTGTTCACACCAGCGTCGTTGTAGCCCAGTGCATTGGTCGCGATTCCGGACATGAAGTCCAGATACGCGTTCCCCGCATCATCGAACAACGTCACACCATCACCGCGCACAATCGTGAGCGGGAATCGCTTGTAGGTGTAGGCGATGCTGCTCGGCGTCGCGACCAGCGGCGCGACCGGCGCAGCGGGCGTGACTGGTGACGGCTCGACCAGCACCGGGCTGGTGAGGGTCGCGGTGGCAGCACTCATACCGACACTCCTGCAAGGGTCATCACAGTTCCACTCGTCTCATCCGTCAGCGCACGCACCGATCCGATACGCACGCGCTGAACACCGCGCGCCAGCGCGCCGATCGCGGCATCGAGCTTGGCGGCCATCCCGCCGCGCACGATCCCATCGCGGATCGCCGCCTTGGCCACATCGACATCCATGCGCGCCTGCACCACACCGTCAACCAGTACTCCGTCCACATCACTCACCAGCAACAGCTCCGCCGCCCGCAACGCCACCGCCAGCGCCGCTGCCGCGTCGTCGCCATTCACGTTCAGGACACCGGCGCCGCTGGAATCGCGATCGCGCGCCAGCGGTGACACCACCGGACAGAACCCGCCAGCCAGGAGATGCTGCAGCAGCAGCGAATCGACCTCCGAGGGAGTGCCAACCTCACCCATCGTCTCACGTGAGTGTGCCGTTGCACGCATCATTCCCGCGTCCTCTCCAGAAATGCCGACGGCAGGCAGCCCGGCGCCGACGAAGGCGGCCACGAGGCGCTTGTTCGCACTCCCCGACAGCGCCATCCGCAACAGGTCCAGATCCTCCAGCGCCGTGACGCGGCGACCATCCACAAACTGCGACTGCCGTCCGAACGCCGCCTGGAGCGCCGTCACCTCGTCGCCGCCACCGTGCACGATCACCAGCGCAGGAGAACGCTGCCACGACGCAGCCAACAGCGCCGGCAGCGCCGGATCGGTCTGCACACGCCCGCCAATCTTCACGACGCGAATCACGCCCGGAGCCCTGCCGTTTCATGCAGGTCGCACAGCAGGTTGGCGTTCTGAATCGCCTGTCCCGCCGCGCCCTTCACCAGATTGTCGATCGCGACGAAGATCTGCAGCATCGGTGCACGGGCGTGGGCCACCGGGGTCACGAAGATTCGCGCGACATTCCGATGCTGGACCTCGCGCAGCCGCGGCGGCGCATTCGCGATCTCGACGAACGGCTCCACCGCGTAGTGCGTGCGAAAGAGCGAGAGCGGATCGGAGATCGCTTCGCGCAGCGTGACGGTGATGGTAGCCAGAATCCCGCGCGCCACCGGCAGCAGATGCGGCGTGAAGAGCAGATCCACATCGGCGCCGCAGGCGTCCAGCGTGGCGCGCATCTCATACAGATGCCGATGCGTGTTCCCAACGCCGTAGGCGCGAAAGTCTTCCGTCACCTCGCCAAACAGGAGATCAGTGCGCGGCGAGTTTCCGGCACCGGTCACGCCACTCGCCGCATCGACGGTGACTGCCGACCCCGGCTCGAGCAGATCTCGCGTCACCAGCGGCATCAGGCCAAGCAGCGTCGCGGTGGGGTAGCAGCCTGGGTTCGCCACGACCTGTGCCGAGCGGATCGCGTCGCGATTGAGCTCGGGTAACCCGTACGGCGCATCCAGATCGGGGAGCACGATCTCCGGCTGGCCTGGCCGCAGATCGCTCGAGAGATCCACCACTTTCGCCCCCGTCGCCTTCGCCCGTTCCACCCACTGCGCCGAGGCGCCATGTGGCAACGCGGAGAAGATCAGCGCGGCGGCGTTGAGCGAGACGGTGTCCAAGGCCGCCAGGGTCAGCTCGCGGCCGGGGAGTTGAAGCGTCTCGCCAGCCCGTGAGTGAGCCGCCGCGAAGACCAGGTCGAAGTGCGGGTGCGCGTCGGTCAGCCGGCAGAGCTCCTGTCCCGCGTAGCCGCTGGCCCCTAGCACACCGACAGGGAGTTTATGCATATTGAATGCATATTCTTTCACTGCCCCCCAGTCAATGGCCGACGAAAGCCGGCTTGCGGAGGGTGCTCACCGCCACAGGGTGCAGAGTGATGGCAAACAAACGTGAACGGCACCTCGCAATCCACGATATCGTCGAGACGCGGGCGGTGCAGAGCCAGGATGAGCTGCGGAAGCATCTGCGCGCACGTGGGTGGGACGTGACCCAGTCCACACTGTCGCGCGATCTTCACGAACTGCGGCTGGCGCGCATCCCGACCGCCGATGGGGTTCGGTATGCCTTCACCGATGGCGGCGCGGCCACGACAGATGACGACCGCGGTTCGCTCGATCACCTGCTCCCGCAGCTCTTCGACAAGGTGGATGGGACCGGCGAGCTGGTGGTGCTGCACACCGTCACCGGTGGCGCCCAGCCGGTGGCGGCGGCGATCGACAGCGAAGCGTGGGCCGATGTCCTTGGCACGATTGCGGGCGACGACACGATTCTGCTGGTCTGCCGATCGGTCGAAGCGCGTGGACGCGTGGTCCGCCGATTGACCTCGCTGGCCGGCGAACGGAACTGAAGTGTCCAACGGCGTGCCCTTGTGGCGCGGCCCAGTTTTTGCGAACTTATGCAGTGAATCTGCATAAAATTTCACTTGTCGGAGTCGAATATGCCCCGCACTATCGTTCTCGCCTACTCGGGCGGTCTGGACACCTCGATCGTCGTCCCCTGGCTGCGCGAACATTATGACGCGCGCGTGATCTGCATGGCCGCCGACATCGGGCAGGGTGCCGATGAACTCAATGGTGTGCGCGAAAAGGCGATCGCCAGCGGCGCCGAAGACTGCGTGATCGAAGACCTTCGAGAGGAGTATGTGCGGGACTTCATCTTTCCCACGCTCCGCGCCGGAGCGATCTACAACCGCAAGTACCTGCTTGGCACCAGCACCGCTCGGCCGCTGATCGCGCGGCGTCAGGTGGAAGTCGCGCGCAAGTACGGCGCCGATGCGCTGGCCCACGGCTGTACGGGCAAGGGCAACGACCAAGTGCGCTTCGAGTTGACGTACATGACGTTCGCCCCCGACCTCGAAGTCATTGCGCCGTGGCGTCTGTGGGACATTCGCAGCCGCGAAGATGCGCTGGCCTACGCCGCCTCGAAGAACGTGCCGGTGTCGGCGACCGCCGCCAAGATCTATTCGCGCGATGCAAACCTCTGGCACCTGAGCCACGAAGGCGGCGGGCTGGAAGATCCGAACTGGGCGCCGGTCGAGGACATGTTCATGCTGACGGTGTCGCCGGAGGCGGCCCCGGACAAGCCGGAGATGCTCACCATCGGGTTTGATGGCGGCACACCGGTGAGCGTGAATGGCGAAAAGTTCGGGCCATCGGCGATCATCGCCGAGTTGAACAGGATCGGGGCGCGCAACGGCATTGGGCGAGTGGATATCGTCGAAGATCGCCTGATCGGCATGAAGAGCCGCGGCGTCTACGAAACACCGGGCGGCACGCTGCTCTACGCCGCGCACTCGGAGCTGGAGCAGCTGATTCTCGATCGTCGCACGCTGGCCGCCAAGGATCTGCTGGCCCCGCGTTACGCCGATCTGGTGTACGAGGGCCGCTGGTGGACCACCGAGCGCGTCGCGTACGACGCGTTCGTGGATGTGACGCAGGCGCGCATCACCGGAACCGTCACGCTCAAGCTGTACAAGGGCAATGTGATTGTGGCGGGCCGTCAGAGCGCGCATGCGATCTACGACGAGCGCTTTGTCACCTTCGGTGAGGACAACGTGTATCAGCAGGCCGATGCGGGCGGATTCATTCGTCTGTTCGGGCTGTCGAATCGTGTGCGCGCACTGAAGGATGCGGAGATGGGCTACGTGCCGGTTTGGGGCACCGCCGATCAGACGGAAGCAACTCCGACCAACACGCTGCATACTGCGGACGCCTGAGGTGGCTGACGAGGCAACACACAAGCTGTGGGGTGGCCGGTTCGCCGGCGGCCCCTCAGCGATCCTCGACGCGGTCAACCGTTCCATCACGGTCGACTTTCGCCTCTGGCCGTTCGATATCCGACTGTCGCGAGCCTGGGCTGTTGGCCTGTGGAACGGTGGGATCCTGACGCTCGAGGAGAGTGAGCGGATGGATGCGGGGCTGGCGGCGGTTGCCGACGATTTTGCGAACGGCGCACAGCCGCTGCCCAGCGACGAGGATGTGCACACCATGATCGACCGCCTGCTGCATACGCACGTCGGTGATCTCGCATCCAGGTTGCACACTGGTCGCAGCAGGAATGATCAGGTTGCCACCGCATCACGAATGTGGACGATGAATGCGATCGAACAGATCGATCTCGCCATTCGAGAGGTTCAACGGGTGCTGCTCACGCACGCCGAAGCGCATCAGCACGATCTCCTGCCGGCGTACACACATCTGCAGCGCGCCCAACCGGTGACGTTGGCGCATTGGCTCATGTCACACTTCTGGCCGCTGTCGCGCGATCGTCAGCGGCTGGCCGATGCCACGCGCAGCGCGAGCGTATTGCCGTTGGGATCTGGTGCCATCGCTGGTACTGCGTTTCCAGTGTCGCGCGTGCTGCTGAAGGAGTCACTCGGCTTTGCGGCGCTGTCGCAGAACAGCATCGATGCGGTTGGTGATCGCGACTTTGTCGCCGACACGCTGTACGCGCTGACGATGACGGCAACGCACCTCTCACGACTGGCGGAAGACCTGATCCTGTTCGGTACCAGCGAGTTCGGGTTCGTCCAGTTTGGCGACGCCTTCTCGACGGGATCGAGCATGATGCCGCAGAAGCGGAATCCGGATGCGTTGGAGCTCACACGAGGCAGCGCCGCTCGAGTCTTCTCCGACCTGACGGCGATGGTGATGGCGTTGAAGGGCTTGCCGAGTGGATACAACAAGGATCTGCAGGACGACAAGCGTGCGCTGTTCGACGCCGTTGATGTGATGGCGCTGGTGCTTCCTGCGGTGGCCGGGGCAGTGGATGAACTGACCTTCCGCACGGACCGGATGCTCGCTGCGGTGACGTCGGTGATGATGGCCACCGACCTCGCGGATCATCTCGTGCTGCGCGGCGTGACGTTCCGTGAGGCGCACGGCGCCGTCGGCGCGCTGGTCCGACAGGCGGAGGAGGCGCGGATCGAGCTCCACGAGCTTCCGCTGTCTGCGTTCGCTGTGGCACATCCGTTGTTTGGAACCGATGTGCTGGACGCGCTGTCGGCGCAGGCGAGCGTCGAGCGCCGATCGGTGCCCGGGGGAACGGCGGTGAGCGCGGTGCGAGAGCAGCTGGCCGCAGCACATGATGCGCTGCGGCCGGGCTACGTCGGCTGCTAGAACATGATTCCGACGGTGATCGGAATGAACCTCGCTGTCGTCAGGTTGTTCCCAACATCGAGTGTCGCCTTGTTCACCATGTGCATGCGTGCCTCGGCGAAGATGCTGGTCCCGATCAGCCCGAGCTTCACTCCGCCGCCGAGGTTGTACCCAACCTTGCGGGTGCTGGCGGTGCCAGACAGCTGCGTGTCGTAGTACCCGATGCCGCCGATGAGATACGGCTTGATCGGCCCCGGCAGCAGATTGAACACTCCGTTGATGGATCCGCTGATCACCCGCGTGTCCACGCCGGTTCTGGCACGGTTGAACGAGTCCGTGAATCCCTTGCCGCCGAAGCCGTTGTACTGCAGATCCGCACGAAGCTGGAAGGGCATCAGCGGAAAGCCGAACTGCACCGTGGCGAGCCCGTTGTAGCCCAGGTTCTGTCGGTCGTTGAGCGATCCGGACGGCACGGTGGCGCCGGCAGCGAGTCCAAAGGAGAACTGGGCCTGCGCTGGCAGCGCAGCCGCGACAAACGCGAGACCAAGACCGGCGACGGTGATACGGAGTGATGACATAAACTCAGGTGTTGGAGTGAAGAGCACGCGCGACCGTGCCCCAATGCAGACGATCCACGCTCAGCGGCATCACACGCAAGAACCGTTCAACGTCACGTACCTCGCGCTAGAACAGCGTTCGCGGCAGCGATCCCCCCGCGCGCCGCGCCCTCCAACGAACTGGTGTGCCCGATCTCCGATGCGACGAAGAGACCGGTCAGCGATGTCACAGGTTCCACTCGCCGCGCCGTTGCCCCAGGCGCCTGCACATACTGCGCGTACGGGACACGCCACGTCGCCAGAAGTTCCGCCGAACCAGACTGCGACTTCCCACCCATGTTGCGAAGGTCGGAGCGCACCCGCGATTCCAGTTCGGCATCTGACATCGTAGCCGCCATCCCGAGTACCGTCGCAGCCGTGAGGCACTCGTTCGTCGGTGCGTACGACGGCGCCACATTGCTGAGCGTGATGGCGTGGCTGACCGTGGCGTCGGCAGCGGCGTTCAGCCAGAGGGCATCCCCGTCCAGTAGCGGCACCGCTGACCGGAAGTAGAGCGTGGTACATCCGAGTGCCCGCTCAGGCACCGCAATCGTCACTCCGGCCGTGGCGGCCAGCGCGGCAATCGCAGGGGCATCGCAGGCGAGCACCACCACCGAAGCGCTGATCGTCTCGCCCGAGTCGAGCTCCACCCCGCAAACCACGTCGCCGTCACGCAGCACGCGCTGTACCGAGTGGCCGGTGCACACGCACCCGGCAGGCAATGCCGATGCCAGTTGCGCCGGAATCGCACCCATTCCGGCGGCAGGAACGACGGTGCGACCTTCAGCCAGCATCTTGAAGGTGTAGAGCAAAACGGCAGCCGACGTCTGCAGTGAGCGATCGAGGAGAATGCCGCCGTAGAACGGCGCAAAGAACTGCGTGATCGCGCGCTCGCTGAAGCCGCGCGCTCGCAGAAAAACGAGCGTCGATACGCGATCGTAGCGATCGGCAAAACAATCGTCGAACGCGAGCGACGTGGCGAATGAGCGCAATCGCAACATGCGGAGCTTGTCGATGAGCGAGAGCGATGGCGCACGCAGCGTTGGCCACAGCAGCGAGAAATCGGCGAGCGCATCACCGATCACCGACGGCGCCGCGCCGCCATACGCAATGAACGCCGCCGGTCGAAAGGCACGCAGCCGGAGCGCAGGCAGATCGAGCGCCGCACTCAACACGGGATAGGCGTTGAACAGCACCTGGAATCCGTGGTCGAGCTGGAACCCCCGCTGCACCGTCGTGCGCACGCGCCCGCCGACCGTCGGGTCGCGCTCCAGCAACCGCACCGGAGCACCGGCGAGGGCAAGCGTTCGTGCACACATCAATCCCGAAATCCCACCGCCGACGATCAGCGTGGGCGGCTCAGGCGACATCAGGGCCGCACAGGTGCCGGTGTGACCGCGGGCGTCTGCAGTGGGGCCGGTGTCAGCACCCCGCCCGCCGCCGGCGGCGGGCCGCCAATCAGCTGCACGCCCGTGACGAAATACTCAGTTTCGCCAAAGCAGCGCGTCGGCAGCCCCTTGTGCTGATCGTAGCTGAGCTTCACCTGACGCCCTGACAGCTCGCTGATCTGTGCCGCGACCTTGTCGTCCCGCACGGTGAAGCGGAAGATCTCCGGCATCACATTGGGGCCGTTCGCCAGCGCCATCTCCCCCTCCTGCGTTTTGCACACCCAGCCCTTCTTCGAGAGCTTTTGCACAAAGCCGGACCGCTCGCCACTCGCGTAGGAGAAGCTGAGGGCGACGGTGACCCAGAGGGCGAACGCCGCCATCGGCAGGACCACCAGAAAGAGGATTGCGGTCACTTTCCACTTGCCGCGGCCCCTGGGCTTCGGCGCCGCGGGAAGTGGTCCTCCGGTGTCGATCGACGAGGTGCTGGCAGTGCGGCTCGACTCTTTGGCCATCGTGGCTCTCTCGATGCAGTTGAATGAACGGACAACAGGCAATGTCGGCGAACCCGTGGCATCGCCACAACCCCACTACCGGGACGGAGGCTGATACGGTTCGCAGGTCGCACTAGATTCTCCCTGTTCCTGCGACCCGCCCCCCGACCCTGCGTGCTGTGAGCAACCCCTCCGTGTTTCGCCCCCGCCGACAGACCGTTTCGGCGATGATCGGCTCCGTTCCGCTTGGTGGAAGCCATCCGATCGTCGTCCAGTCGATGACGAACACCGATACGGCCGACATCGCCGGCACCGTTGCTCAGGTCGCTTCACTCACGCTCGCCGGATCGCAGATCGTCCGTGTGACGGTGAACAACGAGGAGTCGGCGGCGGCCGTCGCGCCGATCGTGGCGCAGCTCGCCGATCTGGGAGTCACCGTGCCAATCGTCGGTGACTTTCACTACAACGGCCACCTGTTGCTGGCGAAATATCCCGAATGCGCACGGGCGCTGGCGAAGTACCGCATCAATCCCGGAAACGTTGGCGGCAAGCGGCGCGACGAGAACTTCCGCGCCATCGTGCAGATCGCGGTCGACAACGACAAGCCGGTGCGCATCGGCGTGAACTGGGGGTCGCTCGATCAGGACCTGCTCACCCAGATGATGGATGCCAACGCGGCCCTCACCACTCCGGCGACGGCGTACAATGTCTACGTCGAGGCGATGCTCGCGAGCGCACTGCGCTCGGCTGAGCTGGCGGAACAGGTTGGCCTGGCACACAACAAGATCGTGTTGTCCGCCAAGGTCTCGCTGGTTCCGGATCTCGTGGATGTGTATCGCCGATTGGCGGCGCGATGCGACTATCCGCTTCACGTGGGGCTCACCGAAGCGGGCCTGGGCATGAAAGGCATGGTCGCAAGCGCCGCCGGCCTGTCACTGTTGCTGGCGGATGGCATCGGTGACACGATCCGCGTGTCGCTCACGCCAAAGCCGGGTGGCGATCGCGCCGAAGAGGTGCACGTGGCGCAACAGATTCTGCAGTCGCTCGGTTTACGCAGCTTTGCGCCGCAGGTCACTGCCTGCCCGGGCTGCGGACGTACCACCTCCACCTTCTTCCAGAGTATGGCGGAAGACATTCAGGGCTATCTGCGCCAGCAGATGCCGGTCTGGCGCGGCAAGCATCCCGGGGTCGAAGAGATGCGCGTGGCCGTGATGGGTTGCGTCGTGAACGGTCCCGGCGAGTCGAAGCACGCCAACATCGGTATCTCGCTGCCAGGTACGTCCGAGGAACCGAGGGCGCCGGTTTACGTCGATGGCGCGTTGCGGGTCACGCTCAAGGGCGACCGCATCGTGGCAGAGTTCCTGGAGCTTCTCGAGTCCTACGTGGTGAGCACCTATCCGACGCCAGCGGAAGCGACGATCGGCGTCTAGCGGATCAGCGGATGGCCGGGGCGTCGCCAGCCGGCGCCACTTCCAGCGCCTCCACCAGCCCGCGCAGTTCGTCCAGAATCGTTGCGCTGAACTGCACCGCCACCAACCGATCGTACACGGCGCGATACCAGTGCAGCGTGCTGTCGCGCGAGAGTCCGCCGCGACTCCACACGGTGCTCGGTTCTATCGTGCGGCGCAGATCGGCGAGGATGGTGCCGGCGTCGTGCAGGTTGTGCGCGGTACACACCCACCGCGCACTGTCGGACGCTGTGGCCAGGCGCGCCAGATAGTCCCCTTTCACGTCATCCTTGCTCATCTCGATTCCATCATCATCCAGTCGGCGACGGGTCACCGCCAGCACGGTCTCGAGTACGTCGCTCCCGAACTTTGCACCGATGCGGTCAGCCAGATCTTCCGGCGTGAACCCATCGCGTACGGAATCTTCGATCACATCGTGGAGGACACCGGCCACCACGATGGCTTCATCACACTGATAGCAACACAGAATCACCGCCACATTGGCGGCGTGTGTGACGTACGGCATGCGGAGGCCCTTGCGCACCTGTGTGTCGTGGTGCTTTGCCGCAAAGGCGAGCGCGTGATTGATGCGGTCGGAGTATCCGCGCATGATGGGCCTGCGGCCAGAGACATTGATCGAGCGTGCGACATCAGAAAGTACATCCGGTGCCGCGCTCGCACCACGCAGCGTCATCACCGTGCGTGTGACAACAGCGCCACAAGTTGCAGGTCCAGCAACAACAGCGCCGCCCCCTGGATGCCGACGCCAAGTCCGGCACCGAGGAGCCCGCGACTGCGAGCCAGTCGCCAGCCGCACACGGCGAGCGTGACACCAACCGCGACGTACCCCACATCCAGCCCGCAGTTGAACCAGAGAAACCGATCGAGCTGGGTCACGCCGTCGTAGTCACGAAGCGCCAGACCCGGTCGCGCGATGAGCGCCAGCGCCAGATCCACGGCGCCCCATGCACCGGTCTGAATTGCAAAGTGGCGGAGAAAGGGCAGATCGAGGCGACGCGAACGCCAGAACGCCCAGCAGCCGAGCCCCGTCACGACGCTGGCGGCGCCCCACAGGAGCAGGCGTGCGAGATGTGCGCGTTCAAATGCAAGAACCTGATCAGCCCACATCGTCAGCGGGTTGGAAGCGGCGTGGCATCGATCGCGCGCTGCAGCGCAGTGTCGAGCGCGAACTGGATCGGATCGGCATCGTCGACATCGGGGGCCCAGATCACGACGCCAAGCGCCGGCAAGCCGTGCGCACCCTGAATCTCGGCACGCACGCGGGCCAGCCACCCCGTTGGCGTGCTGCCGATCCGAACCACCAGTACGACCTGTGTCTGCGGCTCGCGGGCCGTGAGCGCTGCACGCACATCCTCCACCGTGCCGGCGCGGATGCTGATGGTGTCGCCACCAACTGGCGCCAGAAAGAACTCACCCGTCCACGCCACACCCTGACTTCGCTCGGGCTGGACCAATACCGCCTGCGTCGCCGTCGGCGTGGCACGGCGGCGGCTTCGCGTGGTCATACGGGCGGTCCCCTGCCGCGCCGAGACCACCCGAACGCTACGACCGTCGTAGCCAAGCCGTTCTGCGATGCGTGCACCGGTACGCGACGCGAGATCACTATCGTCGCTCACCACAATCAAGGACCGTGTCGTCGCCAGCAAGCGCTCCAGATCGAACACCAGCTGACTGAACGCGCTGGTGAGTGCATCCGGCGTGGCGGAGTCGGTGAGGCGGACGCTGAGCAGCACCGGCACGCGCGCGTGCAAGGCCACCTCGCGATCATCGGCCAGTCGAGGTGCGCGCACCTCCAGCAGGAGCGTCACGCAAAGCGCCAACCCGAAGGCGGCAGCGGTACTCGCACTCAGCATCGCCAGCGGTGGCGCCAGGGCCTCGACGCGACGCTGCGCGCGCACGCGCATCGAATCACGAGCTGTCGCTTCGGTGCGGCGCACGCCCAGGACACGCGCAACGGAATCAGCCAGTCGCGCCGCAGCATCGCGGCGCGCGCGGGCAATCACGTACCGCGCGGAATCGGCAACGAATCGGCGCGCCAACTCGTCGGCCGTCGGTCCGGTGGACAGGGGCGTCACCGCGCTCTGTCCCAGCGACGGTCGCAGCAGCGTCACGATCCGCTGCACCGCAACACGTTCGATCGCGCGACCAAACGCGGTCACACGACTCGAGAGTTCGAGGTAAATGGGGTCCACACCCCCCACCGCGTCATACTCGTTCCGTGTACGCTCTGCATCGGCGAGTGAATCGGCCAACACGCGCACACGACCATCCTGCTGCAGCATCGGGTCGGCAGCGAGCGCACGCCACGATGCCGCGAGTGGCGCATTCTGTGCCCGCTGCAGTCGCGCCGAGAGCGCTGCCGCGGCCACGCGGATAGAGTCGGGGATCGGAACCACAACGCTCTGCTGCGGAGCACCTGGCGCCTCTGTTGGCACCGCCGCGTCCACACTGTCGGTGGTGGCGGAATCTGCGACCGGCAGCCCGCTGTCGGGCAGTACCGCCGATCGAACTGCGTAACGCCGGGGCGGCAGTAGTGCTGCCAGACTGCTGTCGGCGCGAAACTGCAGGCGTCGCATGCTGGCCGCCTGCCGCGCCAGGTCCAGCGTATCTGCCGCGACGGGAACCCGTTGCAACGCCTCTCGCTCGGCGCGCGTGAACCAGAGCAGCAGGCCGAATGTGAGCGCGAAGGTGGCGCCACCAACGCTCGCCATCACGCCGCTGCGGTGCACCAGGTTGCGCACACGCGCGGCCATCCACCGTCCGCGCGGGGTTGACTGGCTGAACTCGGAATCCGAAGTCACGCAGGAAGTCTAGCCTCTAAAAGCAGTGCGGCGCCCGACCGGAGTCGAGCGCCGCACTGAACCAAACGTCATGATGTCTTACTGAACGGTGATCTTCATCACCATGTTCATGGCCTGATGCGGCGTGCAGATCACGTTGTACGTGCCTGCAGCAATACCACCGAACGACATTACGAACGAGTCGCCATCCGTCACCAGCATCTTGCTTGTCAATTCACCACTGCTCTCCGGCATGTTCGCCGTGATCTGCGCGACAGAGGCGCCAGCCGTTGCGGGATCGAACGCAACGTTGTGCGGACCACCCTTGACGCTCACGAACTTGATGCCGTCGCCAGCCTTCACCGTGATCTCGGCCGGCTCGAAGCGGTAACCCTTCTCGTCGCCGATCATGTTGACGGTGTGCGATGTGCCGGTGACCGGCATCGCGGCAACCGCGCCCGCAGCAGGCGCGGCCATCGCCGGCGCTGCATCTGCCGGTGCAGCGGCAGCAGCGGAATCAGCGGCATTCTTCTCACCACCACCACACGCGGCAAGCGCGAAGGCGCTCGTCGCAACTGCCAGAACCTTGAACTTCATGGAAGAGCTCCTCGAATTCGGTGATTTAGACGAACAATGGAGACGTGTCCTTGATCGACATCGGCCCGAGTTTCACACAAGCGTCACAGCGTGAAACTGCGGGAAGCTTAGGGCACCGAGCGCCGAGGGCAAGTCCCCCCGAATACCATTCCCCGAATGGGAGATGCCTGTCCGATGGTAAGAAACACACCGCGGGCGTCACGTCGTTCCCACGAAGAGCGTTGCCCATCTTTCCGCCAGCCGCTACTGTTCGGTCATGTACATGTCTTCAGCTGAGCACCACCGCCATCATCATGGTCGTCGCCCGACGGGCTTCGTCCGGGTATGGTGCGTCGCGTAGCTCCAATACGCTGGCACTGTGCAACGCGGCGGCCCGTCCTGACTCTGGACGGGCCGCCGCTGTTTTTGTCCCTAATCATGACCTCATCGAATGCTCCGAATTGCCCTTCCCAACAAAGGCCGCCTCGCAGAGGACGCCCGAGACCTCTTCAACGACGCCGGACTCGAGGTCCGCGGTAAGGGTGAGCGTGCGCTTACGGCAAGCCTCGGCGGGGAGTTCGAGGCGATCTTCGTGCGCGCCGCCGACATCCCGGAGTTTGTGGCCGATGGCGCGGCTCAGGCCGGCATTACCGGGGTGGATCTCGTCAACGAGTCTGGGCGCGGCGTGGAGGAGTTGCTGGACCTGGAGTTCGGACGCTGTCGCCTCGTGGTGGCCGTCCGCGAGGAGAGCCGTATCAAGGGGCTCGCCGACCTGCATGGCAAGCCGCGGGTCGCCACGGTCTTCCCCCGAATCACCGCCAACTTCTTCGCTGCCGCAGGCATCCCGGTGGAGATCGTCCCGGTGTCTGGTGCTGCCGAGATCGCTCCCCACCTCGGCATCGCTGACATTGTCGTCGATCTCACCTCCACCGGCTCCACGCTGAAGGTGAACGGACTGCTGGAAGTGGCGACGGTGCTGGAGTCCTCGGCACGACTGATCACCGCGCTCACCACCAACGACCCGAGGCGAACGCAGCTCGACGAGTTGGTCGACGCGCTGGCCTCGGTGCTCCGCGCGCGCAGCCGGCGCTACCTGATGGCAAACGTCCCGCGGGCGCGGTTGGCCGAGGTGAAGGCCATTCTGCCGGGGATCAGCGGCCCCACGATCATCGACATCATGGATGACGGCGAAATGGTCGCCGTGCACGCCGTGGTCTCGGCGGCGACGATCTATCGCACCGTAGGCCAGCTGAAGCAGTTGGGCGGGCAGGGCATCCTCGTCACGCGTATCGAACGCCTCATGCCATGACGGTACCTCCTTTTCGTTTCTCCGGGCCGCTCGCCGCGCTGACCAGCACGGAGCAGCGCGCGCTCTTTGACCGATCGACGTCATCGGACGAAGCGGTCCACTCGCAAACCGCCGCGATCATCCGCCGTGTGCAACAGACGGGCGATGTCGCGCTGCGTGAGCTGGCCCGGGAGTTCGATCGGGTCACGCTCGACGGGATTGAGGTCCCGCGAGAGGCATGGAATGCCGCCCGCGATACGATGGCGCCTGCATTGCGCGCCGCGCTCGAACGCACCGTGCGCAATGTCCGGACGGCGCACGAGGCGTTTCGCCCGACGGCGATCGAGGTGGAGACTGAATCGGGCATCCGTATCGGCCGTCGTCCCGATGCGTTGCACCGTGTGGGCGTATATGCGCCCGGGGGTCGCGCCGCCTACCCGAGTTCGGTGATCATGGGTGTCGTGCCGGCCAAGGTGGCCGGAGTGACGGAAGTCGTCGTCTGCTCACCCCCGTCTCCAAACGGCCATCCCTCCGACGTCGTGCTCGCGGCGGCTGCGCTCGCCGGCGCCGACCGCGTGTTCGCAATCGGTGGCGCCGGGGCGATTGCAGCGATGGCCTACGGCACCGACGCCGTACCACGCGTCGACCGCATCGTCGGACCGGGGAATGCCTGGGTCGCGGAAGCCAAGCTGCAGTGCGCCGGCGCCGTCGCCATCGATTCACCGGCGGGGCCAAGCGAGCTGCTGATCCTGCTCGACGACAGTGCCAACGCGGAGATCGTCGCCGGAGAGATGCTGGCGCAGGCGGAGCACGACCCGCGGGCCGCCGTGGTCTGCGTCGCCATCGGTGCCACCGCTGCCGCTCGTGTGCAGACGGCCATTGCGGCCACGCTCGAATCGTCGCCCCGGCGCGAGATCATCACCGCCGCGTTCGCATTTGCCGGCGCACTCCTGCACGCCGATTCGCTCGCCGATGCCATCGTCTTCGCCAATCGCTGGGCGGCCGAACATCTGCTGCTGGCAATTGCCCCCGATCTCCTCGACGACACCTGCGCCGCCCTCCGTGGTGCGGGCACGGTGTTCCTCGGCGAAGCGTCCAGTGTATCATTTGGTGACTATATGACCGGCGCCAATCACGTCCTGCCCACCGGTGGCCTCTCCCGCTGCTATTCAGGGCTCTCCACACTCGACTTCATCCGGTGGACGTCGTGGCAACGTGTGACGCCGGCGGCGGCAGCGGCGTTGGCATCCGATGTCGCGCTCTTCGCCGAGAGCGAAGGGCTCCCCAATCACGCGGCGGCCGCGCGCCAGTGGAGCCCCACGCCATGACTTCCACAGCCCCCGATCGCCTCGCCGTCGCGCGCGCGGCTTACAACGACGTGCCGCTGTACGACCCCAAGCGCACGCCGGTGAAGCTCGATCTCACCGACAACACCAACCTCTGGGGCGTACCGCCGCGCGCCGAGCAGGAGATTCGCGAGTTCGCCGCCGCCACCATCACGCGCTACCCGACGTTGTACGGCACCGAGCTGAAAGCCGCGCTCGCCGCTCACGCCGGCGTCACTGCCGACATGGTCGTCACGGGGTGTGGCTCTGACGACGTGCTCGACTCCGCGATGCGCGCCTTCGGGAACGAGGGCGACCTGGTCGCCGCTCCCGATCCCACGTTTGCGATGGTCCCCATCTTCGCGAAGATGAACGTCCTGCGCTCGACGCTGATCACGGAACTCCCCGATCACGAGGTGGACGCCGAAGCGTTGCTCGCAACAGGCGCCAAAGTGATCTACGTCTGTTCGCCGAACAATCCCACCGGCGCTCTCGTCGCTCGACGCACCCTCGAGACGCTGATCGACCGGGCACCGGGCGTGGTGCTCATCGACGAAGCGTACACTGAGTTCGCTGGTGTCTCGAACGTCGACCTGCTCGCGCGAGCACCGCGCGTGCTGCTGATTCGCACGCTGTCCAAGGCGTTTGGACTCGCCGGGCTGCGCATCGGCTACGCGCTGGGTCAGCCGCAGCTGGTCGCTGAGGTCGAGAAGTCGCGCGGGCCGTACAAGGTGAATGCACTGGCGGAGCGGGTGGCAGTCGCAGCGCTGCGCCACGATGTACAGTGGGTGGAGGAGCACATTCAGCTCGCGGTGCAGAATCGCGATCGGCTGACGATCGAGCTCCTCAAGCTGGGGCTCGATCCAATTCCGTCCAGCGCCAACTTCGTCTGCGTGCCGGTGCGGAACGCGGTCGCCGTCGCGATGGCGATGCGTGAGAAGGGGGTTGGAGTGCGCCCATTCCCGAACCTTCCGCGGATAGGCGACTGCCTGCGAATCTCGGTGGGGCCGTGGCCGATGGTTGAACAGGGCGTGACGGCGCTGGCGGCGGCGATCAAGAAGGTTGGTACGAAGTGAATCTCACCATCTTCGACTACGGCGCCGGCAATCTCCACTCGCTGATCAAGACACTCGAACGGCCCGGCATCTGCGTGCAGGTCGAACGCGATCCGGCGGTCGCTGTCACAACCGACGCATTGGTGCTCCCTGGCGTGGGTGCATTTCCCGCGGCGACCACCGCCCTCGGCGAGCAGGGCGTTGCGCTCATGCGCGACGCGATTCTCGGCGGTCTGCCAACCCTCGGCATCTGTCTCGGGATGCAGCTGCTGTTCGATGCAAGCGATGAGGGAGGGGGAAGCGGACTGCAGATCATCGCCGGTCGTGTAAACCGCCTGGTGGCGGCGCGCGTGCCGCAGATTGGCTGGAACCAGCTCGAGCCTGGTGTGAACCGCGATCCGCTGCTCGACGCGTCAGAACTGGGCATCGCCTACTTCGCCAACAGCTTCGTTTGTCGCCCATCCGATCCGTCGGTCGTGTCGGCGTGGAGTACGCACGAGCAGGACCGCTTTCCCGCCATGGTTCGCGTCGGTCGATGCACCGGCGTGCAGTTTCACCCCGAAAAGAGCAGCACAGCCGGCGTGAGCTTCATGCACGCGTGGCTGCGCGAGGTGCACCCATGATCGTCATTCCGGCCATCGATCTTCGCGATGGCGCCTGCGTCCAGCTGGTGGGTGGCGAGTACGCCGCCGAGCGCGTTCGGCTCCCCGATCCGGTGGCTGTTGCGCTGGACTGGGAGGAGCAGGGCTTTCAAGTCCTCCACGTCGTCGATCTGGATGCCGCGACGGGGCGTGGCAACAATCGAAGCGTCATCGAAGCGTTGCTCGACCGGTCCGACCTGACCGTGCAGGTGGGCGGCGGCATTCGTGAGCGCGAGGACATCGCGTGGCTGCTGGACGCCGGTGCGACCTACGTCGTGGTCGGCACACGGGCGATCGAGGATGAAACATGGCTTCACGAGATGAGCGAGGAATTTCCGGACCAGCTCATCGTCGCCGCCGATGTGCGCGACCGCCATATCGTCACTCGTGGGTGGACCAGGACGTTGTCGCTCACGATCGACGACGCCATGGAACGCTTCGCGGCACTTCCACTCGCTGGAGTGCTGGTCACCGCAGTGCACAAGGAGGGGCTGATGCAGGGTGCAGACCTGCTGCTGATGGAAGACGTCGCCGACGCCACGTCGCTGCCGGTGATCGCGAGCGGCGGGATCGCCAGCGCTTCTGACCTGCGCCTGCTGGCGGACCGTGGCGTATCCGCGGCGGTCCTCGGTATGGCGCTCTACACCGGCGCGATCGATGGCCGCGCCATCGCCGAGGAGTTCCGCGCATGAGTACCGTCGTCCGTGAAACGAAGGAGACGCAGATTCGTGCTGTGGTCGAACGCGGTACGGGCATCGCGACGGTGGATACGACGCGACCGTTTCTCGATCACATGCTCGTCACGTTCGCGAAGTACAGCGGACTCGATGTCACCGTGCATGCGCGAGGCGACCTGCCGCACCACCTCATCGAGGATGTGGCGATCTGTGTCGGAGCTGCGATCGCGGCCGCTCTCCCGCCGACGGCCGCGCGGTACGCCGATCGCACGATTCCCATGGACGATGCACTCGTGCAGTGTGCCATCGATCTCGGCGGGCGTCCGTACTATCGCGGAAAGCTCCCGGTCGCGATCTGGGAGCACTGGATGCGCTCCTTCGCCGACAACGCCGGGGCAACACTCCATTTGCGCGTCATTCGCGGCACCGATGAACACCACGTCGTCGAAGCGGCGTTCAAGGCACTCGGCCTGGCCGTGCGCGACGCGTTCGTGGAGTCGGGCGCGGTCTTCAGCACCAAGGGCAGCGTCGCACTGCAGGTATCGGAGTGACGCGCACGTGCTGACGCGACGGTTGATCGTGTGCCTGGATGTGACCGACGGTCGCGTCGTGAAGGGAGTGAAATTCGTCGGTCTGCGCGACGTTGGGGATCCGGTCGCCCTCGCGATGCGGTACGAAGCCGATGGCGCCGACGAGATCACCTTTCTCGACATCTCGGCCAGCGCCGAGGGCCGCGCCACGCTGCTCGACGTCGCACGACGCACCGCCGAACAACTGTTCATTCCGCTCACCATCGGTGGCGGGATCCGCACCGCCAACGACGTCGGCCTTGCGCTGCGAGCCGGTGCCGACAAGGTGTCGCTCAACTCGGCGATGGTCGCTGATCCCACGGTGTTGACGGCGTGCGCCGATCGGTTCGGTGCGCAGTGCGTCGTCGCGAGTATCGATGCCAAGCTGGACGACACCGGTGTGTGGCGTGTGTGGACGCACGGGGGCCGGACTCGCACCGACCTCGACGCCGTCGCATGGGCAGAGGAGTGCGTTGCTCGTGGCGCTGGCGAAGTGTTGCTTACCAGCATCGATCGCGATGGTGCGCGCACCGGCTACGACCTGCCGTTGATGCGTGCGGTCGCCAGCCGGGTGTCGGCGCCCGTCATTGCCAGCGGCGGGGCGGGGAATGCGACACACATCGTCGAAGTGCTCGCCGATGGCCACGCCGATGCAGCGCTCGTCGCCGGAATACTGCACGACAACCTGGTCACAGTTGGTCAATTGAAGGATTCCATGCGCGCCTCCGGACTGGTGGTCCGATGACCGATTCACTCCTTCACGCCGTCACCGAACTCGCGACGCTCGCCGGCAATGAAGCGCTGCGCTACTTCCGTACCGGCGTACTGGTGGAAACGAAGGGGGACGGATCGCCGGTGACCGCGGCCGATCGGGCCGCAGAAACGATCGCTCGCGAGTGGATTCGTGCACGATTTCCGGATGATGGCATTCTGGGCGAAGAGTTTGGCATCGAGAAGCCTGATGCACCGCGACGGTGGGTGCTCGATCCCATCGACGGCACCAAGAGCTTCATTCATGGCGTGCCGCTCTGGGGCACGCTCGTGGCCGTGGTGGAGGGCGAGGACGTGCTCGCTGGTGCAGTGTACGTACCGCCGACGGAGGAGATTGTCTCTGCCGCACGCGGGCACGGCGCATGGTTCAACGGCAGTCGCACCGTGATGTCCTCAACCGCGTCGCTGGCGAAGGCCACGCTGCTCACCACCGACGATCGCTTCCCGGGCCGCCCACTGAGGCAACAGCGCTGGGCGCAGCTCGCCAGCGGCGCACGGCTCGTGCGCACGTGGGGCGACTGTTACGGCTACTTGCTGTTGGCGACCGGACGCGCCGATATCATGGTGGACGATCTGATGAATCCGTGGGATGCGGCAGCAGTCCAGGTGGTGGTGGAAGAAGCGGGTGGGGTATTCACCGACTTTCGCGGACAGCCAACGGCGTTTGGCGGTGACAGCATCGCCACCAACCGCGCACTCGACACGATCGTGCGCGACATACTCTCCCCGGGTGGAGATCCCGGCCTCGATGCTTGACCTCGACTCACTCGATTTCTCGAAGGGAAACGGTCTCGTCTCTGTCGTTACCCAGGATGCGACGACGGGCGATGTGCTGATGGTGGCCTTCGCCGATCGCGAGGCGCTCGAAGCCACGCTGCGCACCGGAGAGATGCACTACCGTTCGCGCACACGCGGCCTGTGGCACAAGGGCGGGACCAGCGGCAATGTGCAGCGGGTCGTGAGCCTGACCGCCGATTGCGACAGCGACGCAATTCTGGCGCAGGTGATCCCCGCCGGGCCCGCCTGCCACACCGGTGCGACGACCTGTTTCACGGTGCCGGGAATCGCCCCTCCCCCGTCCGACGCCTTCGCGGCGCTCGACATCACGATCGCCAGCCGCGCCGCCGCCGACCCCGCCACGTCGCCACCGAGTTACACGCGAACGCTGCTCGAGAACCGCAACCTCCGCATGAAGAAAATCGGCGAGGAGGGAGCGGAGCTCGTGCTCGCCTGCGCCGACAACGATCCGGAACGCGCGACCAGCGAGGCGGCAGATCTCTTGTACCACACCATGGTTGCACTCCACGCGCTGGGCATTCGCCTGAGCGATGTGCGCGAAGAACTCTCCCGGCGCGCCGGCGGATAAGGCCATGGGGTGCGTCGTGCCTCACGTTTGACAGCGGGTGCACGGTCAGGCAGGTTCGCGGAGAGGGTTTTGTCCGTAAGGCGCCGCGAGACATGCGTCGCTCTCCCCGGCCGGTACGCAGCATGCTTGACGCCGTGAACGTCCCTTTCCGTCGCGCACTGCGCTGGAGCGCCTGCACCGCAGCGGCCATCACCACGTTCGTGGCCACCGCACTCGCTCAACCAGGCGCCGCACCGGTGCCGACCGCCCCGACCGTCACGTTCGTGCGTGCCGCGCGCCTGATCGACGGACGCGGTGGATCGCCGATGGAGCCGGTGGTGGTACGCATCGAAGGGGAGCGCATCGCGGCGGTTGGGCAAACGCTCGCGATTCCAGCCGGCGCCCATGTCATCGATCTCGGGAGTGCAACGCTGCTCCCCGGACTGATCGACCTGCACACCCATCTGACGGGCGCTCGTGGGGTTCACTGGGAAGACGTGCTGGTAAAGACGACGCCGGGCCACGACGCACTGTGGGGCGCCCACAACGCGCTGGTCACCCTCAAGGCCGGCTTCACCACCTGCCGCGACATGGGGCCGACGTGGCCGTACGTCGATGTCGATCTGCGCAACGCAATCGACGCCGGTGCAGTCCCCGGGCCGCGATTGATGGTCGCAGGGAACTACGTGTCATCCACCGGCGGTGCAGGCGATGCGCGGCAGTTCTCGATCTACGTCGATGTACCGATCGTACGGAACCTCGCCGACGGTCCGCAGGAAGTCACGCGCGCTGTGCGAACGAACCTCAAGAACGGCGCCGATTTCATCAAGATCCTGGCGTCCGGCGCAGTGCTCTCCAAGGGCATCGAGCCCGGAGCACAGCAGTACTCCGATGAGGAGATTCAGGCGGCCGTCACCGAAGCCACGCGCTGGGGCCGACAGGTGGCGTCACACGCCCATGGCGCGTCGTCGATCATCGCGTCGATCCGCGCAGGCGTGCGTACCGTGGATCACGGGTCCTATCTCAACGACGAAGCGATTGCGCTGCTCACGGCGAGCAACCGCCGCACCTTCTATGTGCCGACGCTCTACACCAGTGTGGCGATCGAGGAGGAGGGCACCGCGATCAACATTCCGGCCAGTGAACGGGAGCGGAATCGTCGCATCAAGGAGACTGAGATCGGCGGGTTTCGGCGCGCCCTGGCTGCCGGAATCCCGATCGGTTTCGCAACCGACGCCGCAGTGATCAAACATGGCGACAACGCCAGGGAGCTCGCATTTCGCGTCTCACTCGGCGAATCCCCGATGCAGAGCATCGTCTCTGCCACCTCGCTCAACGCCGAGATCATGGGCTGGAGCGATCGCGTCGGCGCAGTGGAGCGCGGCCGATTTGCGGACCTGATCGCGGTCACCAAAAACCCGCTGCAGGACATTACCGAGTTGCAGCGGATTCGTTTCGTGATGAAGGGCGGGTCCGTCGTCGTTGATCAGCTCTCACGGAAGTGATCGCGCGCCGGCACGCGGTGCCATCGATCACGGTGGCAGTGTGTCGGGAAAGGACGCCGAGTAGCTGATTCTCCAGCCGCGCGGCGTTTTCACGAATACGCGCTCGGAGATCCCGACCGACGCCCGCCCTTTCACAATCCCCCGATACCGATACATCCCGTACACGACGCCCGGTGTCATTGGCGCGACTCGCATCTCGCTGGCGATCAACGTGTCGGGCCAGGCGGGAGCGGTGTCGGTGCGCGCCGCCCACTCCATCCACCCGCGCTGCATGCCGCGCAAGCCACCGAGCGTCAAGCCGGGTTCCTGCAGATACGTCCGCAGATACCGTGGGTGATCCCGCTTGTGAATGGCGTCGATGTTCTCGACAAACACCGCCAGCGCCTGGGCCGAGTCACGCGCCGCGTTCGCATGCGGCCCGCGTTGACCCGACAGCGGTGAACCCGCTGCCAGCGTCAGCACGCCGACCGTGGCAGCGACCATCACACCTCTAATCGCCATCTGTGCCTCACGTGGAAGAAGGAAGAGTCGCCGGCGTGATCAGAACGGAGCGACGCGCGCCGCCGAAATCCGTCGCGGATCCCCGACGTACGCCATCGTGATCCCGTTGAGATACTGGCGCGACACACGCTGAATGTCTTCGGGCGTGACTCGTCGCAGCTCATCGACGAAGCCCGAGGCCAATCGCCAGTCACCCCGATAGAGCTCACTACGTGCGAGAAATGTGGCCTGGTCGGAGTTCGTCTCGTTGTCGAGAAAGAACTCGGTGATGAACTGTTGCACGAGCAACCGCAATCCTTCCGGGTCGATCAACCCGCGCTTCATGGCATCCACTTCCCGACGCATGATCCCCAGCACCGAATCCGGCGCGGTCGTCGTCACGTACAGGCCGGGCGCCGTGATCGCGCGTTCCACGAATGGCGCGTTGACAGCGTACGTGAGATTGCGCTTGACGCGGACTTCGGTGAAGAGTCGACCGCCCAATGCGGCCATCGCGATCCGCATCGGCTGATAGTCGCGGCTGTCGGCGCGCGGACCAACCCAGTAGCCCTGCAGATAGTTGGTGGGAAGCGCCCGCGAGATCGTATGGAGTGAGCTGATTCGCGGCGCCGGCATCAGCGGCGGTGCCCATTTGTATTCGCCGCGCGGCAGGGTGCCAAGCGTCGCACGGATCATCGCTTCGAGCTTGGGGCGCGGCACGTCGCCCACCACGACCAGCAGCATGCGCGACGTGATCATCTGCGTTTTCTGCCAGCTTCGCAGGTCGCCAACGGTGAGCGACCGCAGCGTGACTTCGGAGCCGATCGGTGACGTGCCGTACGGGTGTCCGGCAAACGCCACGCTGTCCGAGAAAGAGTTCAGGAGCGCTTCCGGATCGTCACCGCGCTGTCGAACGCCGCTGAGAATCGCAGTGCGCACGTTCTCGACCTCACCCGAATCGAGACGCGGTTCCATGATGCGATCGGCAAAGATCGCAAAGGTGGAGTCGAACGCCGACACGGTGCTTCGCACGCCAACCAGCGTCCAGTCGATCGCTGGAGCCGCAACGATCGCGCTCCCCAGACGCGCCATCTTTCGCTCGAGCATTTCACGCGGATACTTGCGGGTGCCGCGCTCCGAGGCTTCCAGCAACAGCAGCTCGAGGCCCGCCTTCGCGGCTGGCACCAACGAGACACCACCCAACAGATAGAGATTCGCCGCGACCACTTCGTTCGCGGAGACGCGGCGGTGGATCACCCGCAGGCCGTTGACTTCGAACGACGTCGTGACCGTGTCAGTCAGGCGCTGCGCCTCGGCTCGCGCCGGCTGCAGCACGGCGATACTCAGCAGCAGCGCACAGGCGCGATGGAGCGTCTTCACGGTGTCACCTTCGCGCCTTTCACCGGGCCCAC
>Ga0105049_10001287_pt1 | contig 29517 bp, 34 predicted proteins | sample MAT06_FD_78087 | JGI IMG/M metagenome (GOLD analysis project Ga0105049, IMG submission 78087) | Freshwater microbial communities from Lake Fryxell liftoff mats and glacier meltwater in Antarctica - MAT-06 | ecosystem: Environmental > Aquatic > Freshwater > Ice > Liftoff microbial mat | place... | reverse complement strand
CGCGGGACGCTCCAGGAACCGGATCGCGCTCAGCACATGGGCCTTCACGCCGACCGGCAGCACCGCCTCATTGACGTCGAAGCCCGGCGAATGGTTCGGCGGCGAGGTGTTCGGATCGACCCCGTCCTTGGAGCCCCCGAGATGGTAGAAAACCCCCGGTACGACCTGGGACAGATAGCTGAAGTCCTCGGCCACCGTCGTCGGCGGGGCCGCAGCGTTGACGTTGCCGGCCCCGGCGGCCTCGCCCAGCACGGGGGCCAGCCAAGCCGACAGTTCCTCATTGTTGAACACCAGGGCCGCGTTCTGACGCACCGAAAACTCGGCCGTCGCGCCATAGGTCTCGGCGACATTGTCGATGGCGATCCCGGCGCGGCGGACCAGATCGTCGCGCTGGGCGATGTCGAAGGTCCGCAGCGTGCCCGACATCGTCGCGTCCTGCGGGATGATGTTGTAACGCACGCCCGCGTCGAGGGTGGCGATGGTGAAGACCGTAGGCGTCGTGGTCGGATCGACCGTGCGGGCGGTCAACGTATTGATGGTCTGGACGATCTGGGCCGAGACGGCGATGACGTCGACGCCCTTCCACGGCCAGGCCCCGTGGGTCTGGCGGCCATGCAGTGCGATGTCGATTCGGTCCGACGCCGCCATGAAACCGCGCGGACGATAGAACAGCGTCCCGGGCCGCCCCGGCACGACGTGCAGGCCGAAGATCGCGTCGGGCCGGGGATTGGCCAGCGCGCCCTCGTCGATCATCAGCAGGGCGCCGCCCTTGGGCTCGCCCGGAGGGGCCCCTTCCTCGGCAGGCTGAAAGATGAAGACGATTGTGCCGGGAATATCTGCGCGCATCCCGGCCAGGACCTCGGCGGCGCCCATCAGCATCGCGACATGGGCGTCGTGGCCGCAGGCGTGGGCGACCGGGACCGTATTGCCCTGATAGGTCCCGGTCGCGGTCGACGCGAACGGCAGGCCTGTCGCCTCCAGAACCGGCAGAGCGTCCATGTCGGCCCGCAACGCGACGGTCCGACCGGGGCGTCCGCCGCGTAGCACCCCGACGACGCCGGTCTTGCCGATTTCCGTCCGGACCTCGAGTCCGAGGGCGCGCAGGTGGGCGGCCACGACGGCGGCGGTACGGGTCTCGGCGAAGCCCAGCTCGGGGTTGGCGTGAATGTCCCGCCGCCAAGCCACGACCCGGGAGTTTCCGGCGGCGACGGCCGCCTCGACCTGTGCCAGCGGGATCGACGCGATCTGGGCATGGACGAGACCGGCGGACAAGGCCAACGCAAGGCCGGAAGCGGCGAGGAGGCGATGAAGGATCATGATGGTGGCCCTGGATGCGAAGTTCGCACCGTGCGCGGGACGGCGGCGCTTGCGCAAGTCCCGCCGACAGGCGATCACCGGATCATGGCCCTGAAGACCGCGAAAACCAAATGGTGCGACGTCGTGCCGGTGTGCCGCAAATGCTCAAAAAAGCTGGACGGCAAGGGCTTCGGCCCCGACGGCGACAAGACGTTGAAAAAGGCCCTTCGCAAATATCTGAAGGCCGGCAAGGGCAAGAAGGTGGAGTTGACCATCAAGGAAACCGACTGCTTCGATGTCTGCCCGAAGAACGCCGTCATCGCCGTCAATGCGGCGCGGCCCAAGGCCCTGCTGATCGTGCCGGCCGGTGCCGACCTGTTCGAGGTCAAGGCCCGGCTGGGGCTGGACGACGGACGGCGGCTGAAGCCGGTGCTGACCGTGGTTGAAACCTGACCGGTCGACGGGAACCGCAGCCGTCGGCATATTGAACCTCGCGCTTCCCGGTGCGGGGCTCTAACCTGGCTTCGGTGAACCTGCGCTCTCCCGCCTTCGCCCTCCTGTTCGCCGTCAGCCTGATCGCGGCGGCTGGCAATATGGCGCTGCAGTCCGTCCTGCCGGCCATCGGGCGCGAGTTTCGCCTGTCCGACACCTTGGTCGCCGGTGCCTTCGCCATCTCCGCTCTGATGTGGACGATCGCCTCGCCCTTCTGGGCGCGGCTGTCCGACACCCTTGGCCGCAAGCGGGTGATCCTGATCGGTCTGGGGGGCTTCGTGCTGTCAATGAGCGGCTTCGGCCTGGCGGCGACGACCGGGCTGGAGCAATGGCTGGGGGCGGGTCTGGCGTTCACCCTGATGGCAGTGGCCCGCACGATTTACGGGGTGTTCGGCTCGGCCGCACCGATCGCCTCCCAGGCCTATGTCGCGGATCGAACCTCGCCGGAGCAGCGCACCCAGGCCATGTCGCTGCTGGCTTCGGCGCAAGGACTGGGCACGGTGATCGGCCCGGCGCTTGCCCCCTTCTTCGTCCTGCCGCTCGTGGGGTTGGCGGGGCCCATGTATGCCTTCGCCCTGTTTGGCCTTGTCGTGCTCCTTATCGTCTGGCGCAGACTACCCAGCGGTGAGGTGGTGCGCACCCCCTCGGTCAGCGGACACCGGGGCGAGGCGGGCAAGGGTCTCTGGCGGGACCCGCGGGTCCGCGCCTATCTGCTGTACGGCCTGCTGATCACCGGGGTCCAGGCCGTGAACATTTCGGTGCTGGGCTTTCACATCATCGACGAAATGCAGGCCACCGGTGTGGCGGCGCGCGAGGCCCAGCCCTTCATCGGCATCGCCATGCTGGCCGGCGCGGCGGCGACGCTCATGGTGCAATGGGGCCTGATCCCCCTTTTTCGCCTACAGCCTCGCGACCTGATGCGCTGGGGGGCGGGCCTGGCCCTGGTCGGCAATGTGATGAGCATCGCCTCGCCGGGTTACTATGGGGTCGTGGTCGGCTATGCGGTCGTGTCCATGGGGATCGGCTTCGCGCGACCGGGCTTCACGGCGGGGTCTTCGCTCTCGGTCGAGGCGCATGAACAGGGTGCCATCGCCGGTCTGATGATGTCGCTTGCAGGATTGAGCTTCCTCGGTCCGCCGGTCATCGGTGTGGCCCTGTACGAATGGGCCGAGCCAGCACCCTTCGTCGCCAACGCCCTGCTCCTGACCGCGGCCGCCGCGCTTTGTTTCCTCAGCCCCAGGCTCCGTGCCGGACCGCCCGACCTGCCCGATCGCGACGAGACCCCGTCGTCGCAGACGCCGCCGGCGTCCCAACCCGGCCCCGAGGGCAATCGCTGACGGCGGTTCGCGCCCGCAGGAGCCAGAGCGCTCTTTAACTTGCCGGAGAGCCGTGCCAGATCGGAGCCATGGACACCGCACGGATCGAAAAACGCATCGGCGTTCGCGCCTCCACCGACCGCATCTGGGAGGTGATCCACGACCTGTCGGGCTGGAACCGCTGGAACCCCGTCGAGACCGGCGTCGAGGGCACGGTCGCCTTCGGCGGCCAGATCGCCCTGACCGAAACCATCGAAGGTCTGGGCGAGCGCCGCGCGGCGGCCAGTGTCGGCGACTGGCAACCCTATGCCCAGCTGGTCTGGACCGAAAAGCGCGGCCTGTGGTTCCGTTCGACCCGCTATTTTGAGATCGAGGCGCTGGAGCCCGGCAGCTGCATCGTCTCCAACGGCTTCATCTTCCAAGGCCTGCGCGGCGAGATGTTCTTCGACAAGCACCGCAAACTGCTGCGCCACGCCGTCGATGCCGTGGCCGAGGGGTGGAAGGTCGCCGCCGAAAACTAGCCGCCCTTGGCCATCGTATCCTGGATGCTGATGATCGCCGGCGTCAGGATGACGATGAACAGTACCGGCAGGAAGAACAGGATCATCGGCACCGTCAGCTTGGCCGGAAGGGCGGCGGCCTTCTTTTCGGCGGCCGAGAGGCGCATCTCGCGGTTTTCCTTGGCCATGGTGCGCAAGGCCGAGCCCAGCGGGGTGCCATAGGTCTCGGCCTGGGTCATGGCGGTCGACACCGATTTGACGCCCGGATGGTTGGTGCGCTTCGCCAGATTCTCATAGGCCATGCGCCGGTCGGGCAGATAGCTGAGCTCGGCCGATAACAGGGTTAGTTCTTCGGCCAGGTCGATGGACGAGCCGCCGATCTCCTGACTGACCTTCTGGATCGCCGCCTCGATCGACATACCGGCCTCGACGCAGATCAGCAGAAGGTCCAGCGCGTCCGGAAACGCCTGCATGATGGAGGTGCGGCGCTGGGATATCCGGTTGGCCAAAAAAATGTTCGGGGCATAGAAGCCGATCACCGCCGCCACCATGGTCGCGGTCACCCGCATCATCACCGACAGGCCGAAGTCGTTGAAGACGAACAGATAGAAAACGGCGAAACCCAAGAAGACGAAGGGCATGGAGAAGCGGAAGAAATAGAAGGTGTTCAGCGGCTTGGGACCACGATATCCGGCCTGCGCCATCTGGTCGGCAACCTTGGGGTCCTCCAGCAGCTTGGTCAGGTTCAACCGCTCGACCACCCGCTTCTTGAAGCTCTCGTCCGAGTGCCTCAGATGCTGCTGTCCTGAGTTCTGGGTCGCGATGGTCTGGCGGGAGCGGCGCTTGAGTTCCTCGCGCCGCACCGCGACCGCCTTCATCCGCTCCTCCAACTTGGCCCCGCCGCCGAACGAGCTGACGAGGGTGACGAGGGTGGCGAAGACCAGCACGCCCACGCCGACGCTGAGCAGGTTCTGGACGTTGGTGAAGAAGGCGATGAACGATCCCATGTCTCGCCTCTAGAACTTGAACGCGATCATTTTTTTCATCACGAAGACACCGAAGGCCATCATCGTCACGGCGATCAGCAGCATGAACTGGCCTCGCGGATCGGTGAACAATTTGGCCATGTAGGCGGGCGTGGTCAGGCTGACCAGGATCATCACGGCCGGTGGCAGCGAGCCGATGATGCCGGCCGAGGCGGTGGCTTCCGACGACAGCGCCTTGATCTTCTCGCCCATCATCTTGCGGGCCCGCAGCACGACCGAGAGGTTGTTGAGCGCCTCGGCCAGGTTGCCGCCCGTCTTCTGCTGGATGGCGATGACGATGGCGAAGAATTTCAGCTCTGGCGTCGGCATGCGCTCGTACATCTTGTCCAGCGACTGGGCTAGGGTGAGGCCGACACCGAGGCCCTCGACTAGCTTCTGGAACTCCGCGCCCAGCGGCTGTGGGCTCTCGCGGGCGATGATCTTGAAACACTCATGGACCGGCAGGCCGGACTTGATGCCGCGCACGATGACATCGACGGCGTCGGCGAAATGGCCGGAGAATTTCTTGCGCCGCCCCTTGCCGAGAAAGCCGACGACCCAGCGCGGCAGGCCCAGCCCGAACACGATGGCCGTGCCGATGCCGATCAGGGGATTGAGACCGAACAGCAGCGGAGCCAGGAAGGCGACGACGCCCAGGACGCCGCTGATGATCCAGAAGGTCGAAACCTTGGTCGCCAGTCCGGCCTGCTTCAACTTGGCCGTCAGGCTGATCCGCGCCTTGCGCTCGGCCCGTTCGGACTCCTGGAGTTGCTGCATGATCTGCTTGCGTCGGGCCTCCGGCGTATTGGCGGCGGCGGCCTTTTTCGCTGCGGAATTGTTCTGTTTGGGCCCGCCGAAACCGTGGGCCCGCTTGACCGCCTCCTCGCTGGAATCGCCCCCTCCGACGAAGACCCAGCCCAGCCCGCCGATTGTGATGAAGGCGAGAACCGCCGCGAGAATGGGAAGCATCGCCCTACTCCGCCGCGTCGAGGGCTTCGGCCAGTTCGCGCTCGAGCCCGTAGTAGCGGGCCCGGTCCCAGAAGCGCGGGCGGGCGATGCCGGTGGACCGGTGACGGCCGATGATCTTGCCGTGCTCGTCCTCGCCGGTGATCTCGTAGACGAACAGGTCCTGGGTAACGATCACGTCGCCCTCCAGCCCCACCACCTCGGTGATGTGGGTGATCCGGCGCGAGCCGTCGCGCAGACGGGCGGCCTGGATGATGACGTCGACCGAGCCGACGATCATCTCGCGGATGGTCTTTGATGGCAGGCCGTAGCCGCCCATGGTGATCATCGACTCCATACGGCTGATGGCTTCGCGCGGGCTGTTGGCGTGCAGCGTGCCCATGGAACCGTCGTGGCCGGTGTTCATGGCCTGCAACAGGTCGAAGGCCTCCGGTCCACGCACCTCGCCGACGATGATCCGCTCGGGACGCATGCGCAGGCAGTTCTTGACCAGGTCGCGCATGGTGATCATGCCCTGGCCCTCAAGGTTGGGCGGGCGCGTTTCAAGGCGGACCACGTGCGGCTGCTGCAGCTGCAGTTCGGCCGCGTCCTCGCAGGTGATGACCCGCTCGGTCGGATCGATGAAGGCCGTCAGGGTGTTCAGCAGCGTCGTTTTGCCCGAGCCGGTGCCGCCCGAGATGACCAGGTTGCACCGCGAGGCACCGATCACACCCAGCACACGGGCACCCTCGGGACTGATGGAGGCGTACTCCACCAGATTCTTCATCGTCAGCTTGTCCTTCTTGAACTTCCGGATCGTCAGCGTCGGGCCGTCGATGGCCAGCGGTGGGGCGATCACGTTGACCCGCGAGCCGTCGGGCAGGCGCGCGTCGCAGATCGGGGAGCTCTCGTCCACGCGGCGGCCGACCTGGCTCACGATGCGCTGGCAGATGTTCATCAGCTGGGCGTTGTCGCGGAAGCGGACATTGGTCAGCTGGACCTTGCCGTTGACCTCGATGAAGACCCGGCCGGCCCCGTTGACCATGATGTCGGCGATGTCGTCGCGGGCCAGCAGGGGCTCGAGCGGGCCATAGCCGAGCACGTCGTTGACGATGTCCTGGACCAAGTGCTCCTGCTCGGCCACCGACATGGAGACGTTCTTGATCGCCACCAGTTCGGCGACGATGTCGCGGATTTCTTCCGCGGCCGCCTTGGGATCCAGCCCGGCCAGCTGGGCCAGGTCTATGGTGTTCATCAAGGCGTTGAAGATCGTCGTCTTGGTGGCGTGATAATAGTCCGACTGTTCCCGAACGATCTCTGCGACGGCCTGGGCTTTTTTCAGCTGTTCGAAGCCGGGCGTGGCCTTGGGGCCGGGGCCCTTCTGGGCCGGCGCGGGCGCGGTCTGGGGCTTGGGTCGCGACGCGAGCGCGTCCAGCCGATCCGCGGCCGACGAGGCGGGCTTGGCGGCGTAGGAGTCGGCCTTGCGGGCGGCGGTCTGAACCTGATCGGCGCCCTGTTCGCCGCCAAAGGCGAAGGCCTCGGTCTGGACGCCGGTCTGGGGCTGAGGCTGGGGTTGTGGCGCGAGCGCGGGCTCGGGCGGCGCGGGCCGCGGGGCCGTGGCGGTACTGCCGGGCTGACCTGTGCGCTTGCCGAACACCCGTTACGACTTCTTCTTGAACAGACCGGAGAACATGGACTTGCTCTCGCTCTTGCCGACGGAGCCCTTGGGACCGGTCAGCAGCGGCAGTTCCCGCCGGGAGACGATCTGGGCGAGGGTCTGGAAGGCCTCGGCCGCCTTGGACCTGGCACCGGAATCCAGGATCATCTGACCATTGTTGGCGGCCGCGCCAAAGGTCTTGGGATCGAAGCCGATGATCAGGCTGGGGTGGACACCCAGCGCCGCGCCGAAATCCTTGGCCGGGATCTCAGGGCGCCCCGGCACGCCGACCTGGTTCAGAACCAGCCGCGGAGGGGCGTCATTGGGACGACCCTGACGGATCAGGTCAATCATGTTCTTGGCGTTGCGCAAGCTGGCCAGGTCCGGGGTCGCAACCACGACCACCTCGTCGGCGGCGATCAGGGTGCGGCGCATCCAGCCCGACCACAGGTGCGGCAGGTCCAGCACCACGAAAGGCGCGGTCGAACGAATCTGGGTGGTGACCTCCTCGAACGCCTCGGGCGTGATGTCCCAGTCGGTGTCCAGTGTGGCCGGGGCGGCGAACAGGCTCAGCTTGTCGGTGCAGCGAACCATCATCCGGTCCAGCAGGACCTGGTCGAGACGGTCGGGCTGGCTCAAAGCGTCGGCGACGCCGCTCAGCGGGTCCTGGTTGAAGTCCAGGCCGGCGGTGCCGAACGGCAGGTCATAGTCGACGATGACGGTATTGGCGCCGATCCGCTCGCTCATGGCGTAGGCCGTATTGTGGGCGACGGAGCTGGAACCCGTGCCGCCGCGCGCGCCGACGAAGGCGATGGAGCGGCCGACGAAAGGCTGGGCTGGATCGGCGAACAGGCCGCCGATGGCCGCGATCAGTTGCAGCGGCTGGAGTGGGGCCACCAGATATTCGCTGACGCCGCGGCGCATCAACTCGCGGAACAGCAGGATGTCGTTGGTCGCGCCGACCACCACCACCTTGGTGCCGGCGTCGCAGACCTCGGCAAGCTGATCGACTTCGGCCAGCAGGGCGTGCGGGTCCTTCATGCACTCGACGACGATCAGGGGCGGCGTCGGCTCGTGCTGATAGGCTTCGACCGCGGCGGCGACGCCGCCGATGCGGATCTGGGTCGTGGCGCGCGACAGACGCCGGTCCTGACCGGCGCGCTCGGCGGCGGCCAGTGTGTCCTGACGCTCGGCGAACACATGAATGGCGATGCGTGGCACCGACACTTCGGCGGCATGGCCACTGACCAGCGGCGGCGAAAAGGCCGCCGAGGTGCCAGCGACCAGATCGCCGACGGGATTAAAGCCGGCGACGGCCGGCAGGCCTGTCGGGACCGGGGTCTCGCCGCGGATGGCCTGGGCCGGCTGCAGCGCCGGCACCGGGGCGCTCGGCGTGGTGAACTGAAGCGGCGGCCGCGGGTCGATGGCGGCCTCGTCCACCGGCCAGGCATTCGCGTCGGCCGGGCCTTGCGCCGGCGCGACCGCGCCGGGCTTGGCGTACCCCATGTCGAGATCGAACTCATCATCGAACTCGTCAAACGGGCGGGGAGCGAAGGCGTTACTCATGTCAACCTAGTCCACAGCCCGGGCGATCCGGCCGGCCACCAGCGGCTCCTGGGTCGTGGAGCTGGGCTGACCCTTGCGGTAGTTGTCGAAGATCACGGCGGCACGACCGGAGTCGGCCGGCGTCATCGGCCGGGCACCGAGGATGTCGCGCGGATCGGCGATCTGTGCCGCCATATTGGCGGTGATGGCGCAGCCGAACGCCGGCGAACTCTGGTTGGAGCTACGGCCCGCGAAATCTCTCGGCTCGGCGGCGCAGTTCGGCAGATAGGCGCGCAGTGTCTCGAACCCGGCCAGGACCGGCGCGCGCGGATCGGGAGCATTATAGGCCGCCATCTGGATCCGGCCTTCGGGAACACCGGCGGCCTGGAGCGCCGCGCGAACGGCCCAGGCCTGGCCCACCGCCGCCGGATCGTCTCCGGCGGGCGACTCGACCCGGACCGAACCGGCCCCCGAAGTCCCGTAGCGCTCGGCCAGATCGCGCAGCGCGGCGTGCTGAGTGGGCGACAGACCCTGGTCGTGGACGGCCAGGGCAATCCGGTCCAGCCCGGGTTCGACCTGGAGCGAATACCGCGACAGCGGGGTCAGCGGGGCTGTTGGGTCACCCGCGCTCATCGAGGCGCAGGCGCCGATCGAAAGGCCCAGGGTAAGGATGAGCATCGCTGATGCGGAGGCGCGTTTCACGGGAAACCTCATTCGATCACATAGCCCACGGGCCCGGCCCAGCCGGCGTCCGGACCGGGTTGGACGTCGGCGCTGGCGCGGTATTGCTGGTTCAGTTGCCCGAACAGGATGGTCTGGGCGTCGTTGGCGGTGATCAGGCCGTCCGCAGGGGTCTGGAGCCGCCCGGGCGAGGTCGGCGAGACGATGTAGGCCTCGACGATGATGACCAGTTCGGTCTCGCCCGACAGATAGTCGCGCGACCGGAACAGGGCCCCCAGGACCGGGATCGATCCGGCACCGGGCAGTCCGTCGATGTTCTGGCGGGTGTCCTCGCGCAGCAGTCCGGCGATCATCAGCGAGCCACCCGAGGGTAGTTCCACGGTGTTCGACGCACGCCGGACGTTAAGGGCTGGAATGACAAGGGCGTTTTCGGCCGTCCCGCCAAGTGTGAAGGCACCCGAAGTGGTCAGTTCCGACACCTCGGTCGACAGTTGGAGTGAGATGCGGCCCTGTGACAGCACGATCGGCCGGAAGGCCAGCCTGACACCGAAGGGCTTGAACTCGATCAGGATATTGCCCTTGTCGTCGCGACCGACGGGCACCGGGAACTCACCACCGGCGAGGAATTCCGCGTTCTCGCCGTTGACCGAAGTGAGGTTCGGCTCGGCCAGGATACGGACAAGACCGGCCCGTTCGAAGGCGCGCAGCGAGGTGGTCAGATTGCTTCCGTCCCCGGCCGTGTCGGCGAACCGGAGGACGCCCCCGCCCAGCTGGCTGCCGGACACGGCGAAAGTCGCTGTCTGGGCCAGGCTGAGGCCGTCACCGACGCTGCTGAGGATCGCGCTGACGTCCAAGCCAAGTTGTTTGATCGCGGTGCGCTGCACCTCGATGATGCGGGCCTTGACCATGACCTGGTCCGAGCCGGCGATGGTCATCATGTTGATGACCTTCTCGGGGGCCGAAACGAAGGCGCGCGCCACCTGGGCGGCACGGTCGGCTTCCCCCGGGCTGCTGACCGGTCCGGTCAGAATGATGCTGTCATTGACCGCCTCGGCCCGCACCTGCGATCCCGGCATGACCCGGTTCAGCGTGTCCTGAAGGGCCGAGACGCCGGCGTCGACGCGGACCCGCAGGGACAGGATGGTGCGGCCGGAGGCGTCGAGTACCACCGCGTCCGTCTCGCCCGGCTGCAGGCCGATGATGGTAATGCGACGTGGCGAATGCAGCATGGCCTCGGCGACCATCGGGTTGGGCACGATGACGTCGCGGGCGTCGGATGGCAGGTCGATCGCCATCGACGAACCGCGCGGCAGATTGATCAGCTGGGCACCGCCGCCCATGGGCAGGGCTGCGCGCGACTGGGCCTGGGCGGGTGCGGCTGCCAGCGGCAGGGTAACGGCGACGGTGAGGCCGGCCAAGGCGATCGCGGCAAGGCGCTTGATCGGGCGTTTCATTGAACCACCACCACTTCGGGGGCGCCGCCGCGATAGACGCGGACGGCCGAGGATTGTCGGGCCGGCGCGGCCACGCGGCCGGACGGGCCGCCGGTGTCGGCGTAGGAACGCAGCACCAGGCTGAGTTCGCCTTCGGACTTGGCAAGAGCCAGGGCCTCGGCGTCGCGGGGACCGACCTCCAACGTCGCGGTCGCGCCGACCACGGCCTGTTCGTCGTCGCCGGCCCGCGTCGACTGGTCGATGGCGAGGACCTTGATGTTCTGCATCACGGTCGATGAACGGAATTTGGACCGGTCGCCTTCCGACGCGCCCATGTTCGAAAGCGTGGTCTCGCGGGTCAGCAACACATCGACCCGGTCACCGGGCAGGATGAAGCCACCGGCGGCGGTCTCGACCGTGACGCGGATGGCCATGGCCCGCATACCGGGCTCGAGGTAGGCGGCCATATAGCCGCTGTCGCCGGCGCGCACGATCTTGCGGCCGACAATGGGCTCCCCGGCCAGGATCGGTTCGCGGACGACCGAGCCCACATAGTCGGCCTTGGCCCCGCCAGTGGCGAGGTTGGACGCGGCGCGGGTGACGGATGCGACGGCCCCCGCAGGCCGGTCGGCGGCCGGCGCGGGCGTTGCGGGCACGGCTCCAGCAGCGGGAATGGGCACCGAGCCGTCGGTGATGAAGGCGGGATTGACGTCTTCGACGGGCCAGTCCTTCCAGTTCATGTCCGCCTCGGTCAGACGCTGGCCGGGCTGCAGATCCTTGGCGGCGACCAGGACCTTGGCCATGGGCTTGAGCGGAACGGAGGCCGCGGTCGCGACGGCGGTCGGCGACTTGTTGGGTGATCCCATGGCGCGCACGACCAGGGCCAGACCGATGGAGGCCACCGCGGCGATGCAGATCACGATGATACGGGCGGGCTTCATCGACGGTCTCCGGCGGGCGGGCCGGACCCTGAATCGGTCCTTCGGCCCCCTACCGTTAACGACCATGCCGGGCGCGGGTTAACGCGGGCCTAAGTCACCGTTTTCTGGCGTTCCGGAGCGACGTCCGCCGTCACAGGGATGTCCGGCCTGGCTAGCCCGCGATGAAGACGCTCATCAGGGCGCAGGACGGATAGGCCATCAGCGCGCCCGCCGCGATCGCGACGCCATAGGGAATGTCCCCGCGCGGCTCCATCAACTGCACCACCCAGCCCGGGGCACCCATCAGGTAGGGGCGCGAATGGAAACGGGCGAACAGCAGGGTCAGACAGAACAGCCCCCCGATGACGCCGGTCCACAGCAGGAACATGCCCGAACCCGACACTCCCAGCCAAAGGCAGGAAGTGGCGATCAGCTTGGCGTCGCCGCCACCGATCCAGCGCAGGGCGAACATGCCCGCTCCGACCAGCAGGGCCACGACAGCCAAACCGACATGGGCGGCGACGGTCAGCGGCGGCAGGCCGACGGCGAGTGCCGCAGGAAAGAAGCCGACGATCAGCAGACCCGATATCCAGTTGGGGATCTTCATCGACGTCAGATCCTTCAACCCGGCCACGATGACGAGGGCCGGCATCACGGCCAGAAGGATCAAAAGGGTCAAGCTGACGATGTCCATAACGCTATCTGACATGGCGGCGGTTAAAGCCGGGTTGCTATCGGCAGGCCAGGGCGTTCGAACAGGAAAAAGGCCGGGGCGTTTCCGCCCCGGCCTTTCGCCGGTTTCAGATTTTCGTCGGAGCCTTAGGCGCCGGCGGTGCCGCCCATGCCGGTTACGACGTCGTTGAACTTGGTCTTGATGGTCGTGCCCAAGGCGGTCACGGCCGAGATGATCACGACGGCGATGAGGGCGGCGATCAGGCCGTACTCGATGGCGGTGGCGCCCGACTCGTCGGACATGAACTTCGAAACGAACTTGGTCATTGGACTTCCTCCCTTTGGGTTGACTGGCGACTGGCGGGGGGAGCCGGTCACCCGTCTGACCCCCTGAACACGTCCATCATGCTGCGGCTGGGTTAAGCCCTCGCGCACGAACGTGATTACCGGCGCGTTCACGGCAAAGCTTGGGATCGACGGACGCCGTGGCGCGGAAAAAGCAGAAAGGCCGGGGCGTTTCCGCCCCGGCCCTCCGCCGGTTTCAGGACTGTCGTCGGAGCCTTAGGCGCCGGCGGTGCCGCCCATGCCGGTGACGACGGCGTTGAACTTGGTCTTGATGGTCGTGCCCAGGGCGGTCACGGCCGAGATGATCACGACGGCGATGAGGGCGGCGATCAGGCCGTACTCGATGGCGGTGGCGCCCGACTCGTCGGACATGAATTTCGAAGCGAACTTGGTCATTGGATTTCCCTTTGGATGAAGTGAAGCGAGCTACTGAAACGGGGGGAGCCGGTAGCCCGCTTGCCCCCCAAACGCAGGACCGTTATCGCCCATACAGGTTAATACTGAGTGGTCCGGCTTGGTTACTTGAATATTTACTATAGAAACTTGAACCCGCCGACTGACCTTGCTCGGAATGGTCAAGCCTGGTTCGATCAAATGGAAAGAGGCCGGGGCGTTTCCGCCCCGGCCTCTCGCCGGTCTCAGGATTGTCGTCGGAGCCTTAGGCGCCGGCGGTGCCGCCCATGCCGGTCACGACCGAGTTGAACTTGGTCTTGATGGTCGTGCCCAGAGCGGTCACGGCCGAAATGATCACGACGGCGATGAGGGCGGCGATCAGGCCGTACTCGATTGCGGTAGCGCCGGACTCGTCGGACATGAACTTCGAAACGAACTTGGTCATGGTTGAATTCCTTCTCTGTTTTAGCGAGCGATCATTGACACCATCAGGGTCACCGGTTTGCCCGCCTGAACCCCTCTTGCCTCGGCACCATGCGGGGCGCGGCTTAAGGGCGAGTAAAACAACGGCATCCGAGCGCGATTTCTTTATTCATGCTCTGTTTACTATGACGGACGCTTCCGTTGCATGATTTCAGACTTTCTTGAGGATTGCGGAGCAAGGTTCAACGACGCTCACGCGCGCGCCTGTTCACTGAAAGTCGACGCCATGACCCGATCCGCCCGTCTGCTCGCCGCCCTCGCCTCGGTCGCCGTCCTCGCCCTGCCCGGCAGCGGCCTCGCCCAATCCGCCCGCATCAGCGTCGAGATCGACCAAGCGCAGCGCGTCCAGCTGCGCGGCCCTGCCGGTTCCGTCATCGTCGGCAATCCCGAGATCGCCGATGTCACTGTGGTGGATTCCAACACGCTCTACATCACCGGCAAGGGATATGGCGTCACCGAGATCGTGGCGGTCGACTCCATCGGCCGTACCGTGTTCCAGAGCGAGGTGGTCGTCACGGCCGGTTCCGGGTCCGGCCGTGTGCGGATCTGGCGCGGGGCACAGGCGACTGAAATGGCCTGCGCGGCGTCCTGCTCGCCCTCGGTGCGCGGCACCAGCGGCCCGGCACCGGCGACCGCGCCGTAGGTCTGCGTCCGATGGTCACTCCATATTCTCGCGAACGACGGGCGAAGCCGGGCCGGGCCGACCTTGCCCGCCGGCTGCTGCGCGCGCGGGACGGGTCGGCCGCGATCGAGTTCGGCATGGTCGCCCTGCCGTTCGTGCTGATGATCTTCGCCATCCTGGAACTCGGCATGGTGTTCGTGATCGATTCCGTGCTCGAGAACGCCACCATCGAAACCGGTCGCCTGGTCCGCACCGGTCAGGCCAGCGCCCAAGGCATGACGGCAGCACAGTTCAAGACCAGCCTTTGCGGGCGGATGAGCATCTTCTCGGCCGACTGCGCGGCCCGGGCCACCGTGGACGTGCGGGAGATTCCCCAGTTCAACACCGTCCCGCCGGATCCGATGGCGGGCGGAACCTTCAGCTCGGCCAGCCTGGGCTATACCAACGCCGACCCGGGCGATCTGGTGCTGGTGCGGGTCTGGTACCAGCAACCCCTGCTGACCACGTTCATGGCGCAGGGCCTGTCGCGATTGAACGACGGCAGCGTCAGGCTGACCGCGACCACCGCGTTCCGGAATGAACCAGCGTGACGCGCCCCGGCCTGTTCCGACGGCTGAAGGGCGACGAGCGCGGCATGTCGGCGGTGGAGTTCGCCCTGCTGGCACCCGTCCTGATCGCCTTCTATTTCGGCATGGCGGAGTTCTGCCAAGGCTTTATGGCGCAGAAGCGGATGGGACATGTCTCGTCGATGGTCGCCGATCTGGTGGCGCAGGAAGAGACCGTGGCCATCGCCAATCTGGACGACATCTTCGATATCGGCGGCCTGATCATGAAGCCGTTCTCGACCACGCCCTTGAAGCAGCGGGTCACCAGCGTCACCCGGACCGCCGGCGTGGCCAAGGTCGACTGGAGCCGCGGCGACGGCATGGCCGCCCGGTCGGTAGGGTCCACGGTGACCCTGCCCGCAGACCTCATCGCCAACGGCGAGAGCATCGTCATGTCCGAGGCGACCTATGACTATGACTCGCCGGTCGACTATCTGATGCCCGCCATCACCCGATTCTCGCACATCTACTATCTGCGCCCCCGGACGGTCGACAAGACGCTCTGCTCGAACTGCTAGAAGCCGACGAGGGCTTCGCGCAGTGCGCTGATCTTGACCTCGGTTTCGGCCAGTTCCGACGCGGGATCGCTGTCGGCCACAATCCCCGCGCCGGCCAGCGTCCTGAACCGCCATTCGCCACGGATGCGCTCAAATGAGGCTGTCCGGATCAGCACCGAGGCGGTCATCCGCTGCTCGTCATCGATGTGGAACAGGCTTCCGCACCAAGGTCCTCGCGGCGGCTCATGGTCGGCGATCACCTTCATGGCCTGATGCTTGGGCGCGCCGGTGATCGATCCGGGCGGGAACGTCGCCGCCAGCAGGTCCGCCGGACCGACCTCGAGGCGCGCCAGGGCGGATACGGTCGAGACCAGGTGGTGCACCGTCGGATGGCTCTCGATGTCGAACAACCGCTCGACCTCGACCGAGCCCGGCTGCGCAAGGCGCGACAGGTCGTTGCGCATCAGGTCGACGATCATCAGATTCTCGGCCCGGTCCTTGGCGCTGGCCAGAAGTTCGGCGGCCAGGACGGCGTCCGTCGCCGGATCGGGGCCGCGCGGGCGGGTGCCCTTTATCGGGCGGGTTTCGATCCGCCCGGTCTGCGGATCGAAGGTCAGGAACAGTTCCGGCGAATTGGACACGATCGCCCGGTCGCCCAGACGCCAGAAGGCCCCATAGGCCGAGGCCCGTCCCGCCAGCCGCAGCATGACGTCGAACGGGTCCGCGCCTGCCTTCAGGCTTCCAGACCAGGCCCGGGCGATATTGGCCTGAAACAGCTCGCCGGCCGCGATCCGGCCGACGACGTCGGCGACGGCGCGGCGATAGGCCCCGGGAGGCGTTTCGCAGCCGAAGGCCGCCGCCGGCGGGCCCGGGCTCGGTGGTGCGACGGCATTGTCGAGCCAGGACGCGGCCCGGCCCGCCGCGACTTGGGCCGCCGCAGCGTCCTCGCCCCGACCGATGACGTGGACCTCGCGACCTCGGTGATCGAACGCCAGCATCGAGGGGTAGCGGGCGAGCATCAGATCGGGCCACACGACGTCTCGGAGGCCGGTCGCGACCCGCGCACCGGCGTCATAGGCCAGGAGTCCGACGACTCCCGAGGCAAAGTCGCCTTTTCCAAGCGGGCCGACAGGCCCGGCCTCCCCGACCGGCCCGACGTGGACCCGGTCCGGCTCGGCGGTGACAAAGGACCAGCGGCCGTAAACGCCGCCGTCGGACAGCAGGGCAAGGGCCCCGGCGCGACGGTTCAGGCCATTGGCGACCGCCAGCGGATCCCGCCAGGGCAGGACGCGGATTTCGCTAACGGCGTCGCCAGTCACGCCGCGAGCCGCTCGCCGATCCGGTCGCGCAATCCGGTGTCGACTCCCAGGGCCTGCTCCAGATAGCTGTCGAGAGAGCCGAAGCGGGCCGCGATCTCCGCCAGGGCCGTCTCCAGATAGACGGCCTCGACGCCCAGAAAGGCCACGACGGCATCGTGCGACGCTGACCGACCGGTCATGGCCTCCAGCTGGCGGGCGATACCGGGCGCACGCCGATCCAGATCCACCGCGACATTGGTGAGCAGATAGTCCTCGACCATGTCGTCGGCATGGACCCCGAGCAGATGGTGGGTCAGCGCCGCCAGCGTGCCGGTGCGGTCCTTGCCCGCCGCGCAGTGGATCAGAACGGGCTGGTCCGTCTCGCCGAGTGTCTGAAAGTAACGGGTGAACAGATCCAGGTGAGACGGTTCGAACGGCAGTCGGCGATAGGTGTCGGTCATGAAGCGCCGGCCGGAGTCCGGTGTCAGGTCGGCGGATTTCAGGAAGGTGATGTGCGGGGCCTCGCCGCCGTCGTCGTGCGCGCTTTCGATGACGGTTCCGGCGAAACCGGCGGGCCGCCTTGACGGCTGGTCGCGGCGCTCGCCCGGTCGGCGCAGATCAACCACCGTGCCGATGCCGAACGCCGAGAGCCGCGCCAGATCGGCGTCACTGACCCGGGCCTGATGCCCGGCCCGAAACAGCCGGCCGGCGTGGACGCGACGACCCGCGGCCGAGGCGTAGTCGCCATAGTCCCGAAAATTGTCGAGGGCGTCGAAGCGGTGGATGCGGCCGGTCATACGGCCTGTCTAGCCGAGGCGCGTGACGCGGGCCACCGCGCTCAGTGCGACTTTCCGACCAGTCCCTGCATGGCGTCGAGGTAGGCGACGAAAGCCTTGCGGCCGTCAGCGGTCATCGACGCCTCGGTCAACGGCTTTCGCCCCTCGAACCGTTTGGTCACAGCGACGAATCCGGCGTCCTCCAGCTTGCGCAGATGCACCGACAGATTGCCGTCCGTGGTCTGAAGCCTAGCCTTGAGCGTGTTGAAATCGGCGCTGTCTATGCCAGCCAAGACAGCCATGATTCCCAAACGCACTCGGCCATGAATGACGTCGTCGATCCGGTTGATATCGAACTCTTCACTCACGCTCAGCGCCTCGCGCCACGCATTAGAAGCCAGCCCGGCAGGGCCATCAGCAGGAACAGGGCGGCCGCATAAACGAGGTATTGCTCAGCCTGTCCCGTGAACGCCGCCAGCACCGGTGCCGCGGCAAACGAGCCAAACGCCAGTCCCCACATCGATCGGCTGCGGTACATGGCTGCGCTAACGGCCCAACCGATGCCGTAGAAGACCATGATGACCGACGGCAGAAGCGCGAGGGCGATCAGCGCGCCCTGTTCTCCGGTGCGCCAGCCCAGTGCGGCCATGGCCCCGAAAAGCGCGAAAATCCCCCAGCCCAGCGCGCTCCACACCGTGCCGCTCGCGCGATTTCCCGCAGTCATGACTCCGCCGGCGCGCTTCAGGCGCGCCAGAATGACCGTGAGGATCAGCAGGAACACCCCGGTCGCCACCAGCCAGCCGAGGCCCAGGATCGGGCCGTCTTCGGTAGGGACCAGATCGGTGATCTGGGCCCAGTGAAACAGGCTGGCCACGCCGAACACGAGGCCCGCCGTCATCAGGATGGAGGCCCCCTGCATAGGCTCGTCGGCACTCTCCTCTGCCAGGCGGCGCATCCAGGCGATGTCGGCGGCGGGGTCTTCGGCGTCGTGGGTCATGGATTTCCTCCGTATCAGGCTCATATCGCACGTATACTTTGTTTTGTAAAGTTCTTCGTAGAGAGTCCCTTGAAGCCTGCGCGGCGAACGTGGACAAGCGCGAATGCGCATGAGTTTCCATCGGATCGCCTATGAGGCGCTCGAGGTCTGCAACGGCGTCGAGATGGCGACAATCGAGGCCGCTATCCGGCTGACCGGACTGGAACCGGGCGCGCGGGCCGTCGATGTCGGCACGGGAAACGCCGCAGTCGCCATAAGGCTGGCGCGGCGATTCGGGCTGAAGGTCACGGCCATCGAACTGGACCCGGTGATGGCTGACCTCGCGCGGACCCGGATCGAGGCGGCCGGGGCGGCCCGGGACATATCGCTGGCCATCGCGTCGGCGGTCGAGGTTCTGGCGGCCCTGCCCGAGGCCGATATCATCGTCGCCCTCGGCACCACGAACGTGACTGGAGAGCGACGACCCACCCCCGATGCTGCGCTCGGATATCTGGCCGGCCGGCTGCGACCCGGCGGCTGGCTGCTGTGGGGCGACCTGGTCTGGCTGGCGGAGCCACCGGAACCGCTGCGCCAGGTCACCGAGGCCACCAACCTCTATGCCGACGACGCGGGCTGGAGATCGGCGGCGACCGGAGCCGGGCTCGAGCTGGAATGGAGCGAGATCTCGCCACAGGCCGTCTTCGACCGATACGCGACCACCGCCGTCGGATCGGCGCGCGCCTGGCTGGCAGACCATCCTGAGGCACCGGAGGCGGACGCCGTCCGGGCCAGCACCGACCGGGTCGCGGCAATCCTGGAGTTTGGACGACCGTTCATCGGCTTTGGTCTCTATCTGTTGCGCAGACCCGGCTGAGACGGCGTCAGGCGGTACGGACGACGCCATCGCGGACCGCGACCGGCCAGGGCGTCAGCCGCGCGCCGGAGCAGGGACCTCCCACACAGCAACCGGTCAGCGGTTCGAACACCGCGCCGTGCCAGCCACACAGGATCAACGCGCCGTCGGGCGTCAGATAGCGGTCAAGTTCGATCGCCAGCGGAAATCCCTGATGCGGGCACCGATCGACATAGCCGGCCATCTGCCCGTCCTTGCGAACGACAAAGCCGTGGAAAAAGGCGTCGCCAATCTGAAGCACGAAGCTGCGCGAGCCGGGGTCGGCGATGTCGTCCTCGACGCACAGGGCGACATTCGGCGGCGTCACCCAGACCCGCTTGCGCTCCGCAGGCGCGCCGTCGGTCATCAATGTCGCTCGGACTTCAGCGGGCGCGACAGAAGGCGGTCGATCACCACTTCGACCGTCGTCTCACCGTTCAGCAGGGCGGCGACGGCCAGCGAGATCGGCATGTCGACCCCCATTTTCGCCGCCAGTTCGCGCACGGCCGGCGCGCTTTCATAGCCCTCCGCGACGGACCGTTTTCCGGCCAGCGCCTGTTCCACGGTCTGACCCTGACCGAGGGCCAGACCCAGGCTCATGTTGCGCGACTGCGGGCTGGAGCAGGTTAGGACCAGGTCGCCCAGGCCACACAGGCCCGCGACCGTCTCGGCCTGCCCGCCAAGGGCGACGCCCATGCGGGTCATTTCGGCGAACCCGCGCGTGATCAGGGCGGCGTGGGCGCTGCGCCCCAGCCCGCGGCCCTCGGCCATGCCACAGGCGATGGCCAGCACATTCTTGATCGCCCCGCCCACCTCGGCACCGATCAGGTCGGTCGCCAGATAGGGCCGGAACGCCGGAGCCGAAAAGGTCTCCATCAAGGCTTCGCCCAGATCCGGGTCGGCGCAGGCCAGGGTCACGGCGCTGGGCAGACCGCGCGCCACCTCGGCGGCGAAACTCGGCCCCGAGAGAACGGCCGCCGGAGCGTCCGGCAGGGTTTCCGCCAGGACGTCCGTCATCAGCTTCAGCGAACCGCGCTCGATTCCCTTGGAGCACAGCACCACGGGCACGCCCGCGCGATAATATGGGCGGAACGCCTCCAGCGTTGAACGCATGTGCTGGGCCGGCGGCACCGCGAGGATCACGTCGCAGGGGCCGAGATCGGCCAGTTCGGTGGTCACCGAGACATGCGCGTCCAGAAGGATGCCCGGCAGGAAGGCCTCGTTCACGCGGCGCTCGCGGATGCTTTCGACCACATCCAGCTCGCGCGCCTGAAGCAGGACGTCCAGTCCCGCCCAACCCGCCACCTGGGCCAGGGCCGTGCCCCATGCCCCCGCGCCGATTACCCCTGTAGTCCTGAATTCCATTCGCGGTCCCTAGGCCTTCGCACCCTTGCGGCCCGGCTTGTGGGTCGGGTCTGAAAGCGCGTTCTTCTCGTCGAGAGGCCAGCGCGGCCGGGCGGCGGTGTCGATGTCCGAGACCCAACCCTTCTGCAGCCGTTCCGCTCCCGCCAGGGCGATCATCGCGGCATTGTCGGTGCAATAGGCCATGGGCGGTGCCAGAAAGGCGAATCCGTTGCTCGACGCCCCGGCCTCGAGAGTCGATCGCACCGCGCGGTTGGCCGCCACCCCGCCCGCGACGACGAACAGGCGATGATCATGACGCTCGGCATAGGCCAGCATGGCCCGCTTCGAGCGCTCCAGCAGCTGGCGGGCAATGGCGGTCTGCACGGCGGCGGCCAGATCGGCGCGGTCCGCATCGGTCTGGCACGCCTGGGCCAGCCGCGATGCCGCAGTCTTCAGCCCCGAAAACGAGAAATCGCAATCCTTGCGGCCCAACAAGGCCCGGGGCAAATCGACGCGGGTGCCGTCGCCCGTTTCCGCCAGCCGCTCCAGCGCCGGTCCGCCCGGATAGTTGAGCCCCAGCGCCTTGGCGATCTTGTCGAAGGCCTCGCCTGCGGCGTCGTCGATCGTCGTGCCCAGCCGGGTCATGTCGCCGATGCCGCGCACCTCGAGCAATTGGCAGTGGCCGCCGGAGACGAGCAGCAGCAGAAAAGGATAGTCGACCCGTCCACCCAGCCGGGCCGAGACCGCATGACCTTCCAGATGGTTGACGGCGATCAGTGGCAGATTCCGGGCCAGAGCGATCGCCTTGCCATAGCTCAGTCCGACCATGACGCCGCCGACCAGACCGGGCCCGGCCGTCGCCGCGACCCCGTCCAGCTCACTGTAGTCGAGACCTGCCTCCAACATGGCCCGGCGGGTGACGCCGTCGATCATCTCGACATGGCTGCGGGCGGCGATCTCGGGCACGACGCCGCCAAAGGCCGCGTGGTCGTCGATCTGGCTGTGGACCACCGACGACAGCACCAAGGCGTCGCCGTCCAGGCTCAGGCGCACGAGCGAGGCCGCCGTCTCGTCGCAGCTGGTCTCGATCCCAAGCACGGTCAGGGACCCATCAGCCCCGGCGCGGACGCCGGTTGCCGGGGTCTCCGGCCTGCTATAGTCGGCGGCGGTGTTCATCGGGTCGAGGTAACGATCCCGTCTCACCGGCGCAACGACTCATGACCCCTCTCGTCCGTATCGGCACGCGCCGCTCGAAGCTGGCCCTGACCCAGTCGGGCATGATGCAGGTCGCCATCGGCCGTGCGCTGGGCGTCGCCGACGCGGACCTTGACCAAGTCGTCCCGCTCGTCGAAATCGTCACCACCGGTGACCGGATCCAGGACGTTCGGCTGATGGAGATCGGCGGCAAGGCGCTGTTCACCAAGGAAATCGAAGAAGCCCTGCTGGACGGCCGGGTCGATGTCGCCGTGCATTCGATGAAGGACGTGCCGTCCGACCAGCCGCCCGGGCTGTGCATCGCCGCCGTCCCGGTTCGCGAGGATGCCCGCGACGCCTTTGTCAGCCGCACCTTCGCCGCGTTCGACGATCTGCCTCCCGGCGCGCGGTTGGGCACCGCATCGTTGCGGCGTCAGGCGCAGGCGCTGGCGCTTCGGCCCGACCTGACCATCGCAATGCTGCGGGGCAATGTGGACACGCGGCTGCGGCGGCTGGCCGATGGCGAGTTCGACGCCATTCTCCTGGCCACGGCCGGGCTGAACCGTCTGGGGTTCGACGGCCTGATCCGCGAACGGCTGTCGCTCGATCGCTTCCTGCCCGCACCGGGTCAGGGGGCCCTGGCGCTTCAGACCCGGGCTGACGATACCGGCGCGCTCTGGGTCGCGGCGCTGGATGATCCGACGACCGCGCTGGCCGTCGCGGCGGAACGCGGTGCCATGACGGCGCTGGAAGGGTCGTGCCGAACCGCCATCGGCGCCCACGCCTCCATCGGTGGCGACCATCTGCTGCTGACCGCCGAAAGGCTGGCACCCGACGGCTCCGCGCGCTGGCGGCGCTCGGGCGAGATCGCCAACCTCGGCGCGCCGGACGTTATCGGGCGCGCCCGCGCATTGGGTCTGCGACTCGGTGCCGACGTCCAGGCGGCTGCCAGCGACGAAAAGAACGACCGCTGAGCCCGCCAGCCCCCTTTCGCGTCTGGGTCACGCGCGCCGAGCCGGGTGCCTCGCGCACCGCAGGCATCCTTGAGACCCGAGGTTTCGCGGCGATCGTGGCGCCGTTGCTGGACATTCGCCCGCTCGGTCCTCCGGTGCCGGACCTGTCCACGTTCGACGCGATAGCCTTCACCAGCCGCAACGGCGTCGAGGCCTTCGCCGACCTTTGTCATGAGCGACGCCTGCCCGTGTTCACGGTCGGGGAATCCACGGCCGGGGCGGCGCGCGATGCCGGGTTCACGAGCGTGCGATCGGCCGACGGCGCCCTGGCTGACCTGGTGCACCTGCTGGCCAGGGCCGTCCCGGCGGGTGGCGGCGTTCTGGTGCCCGGGGCCCGGGAAACCGCGGGCGATATCGCGGCGATGCTGCGCGGCACTGTCGGGATCAGGACCCTGGCGGTCTATGAGGTGATCGAGCCGGACCGTCGGCCGCCCCCCGATTTCGACGCGGTGCTGATTCACTCGACGCGCGCGGCGCGAGCCCTGTGCCTGGCCGTGGGGCCGGACGGAGGGCGGGGCCGCCTCGCCATCGCCATCTCGGCGGCGGCGGCGAGCGCCCTGTCGCCCGCCGGTTTCGCCACCGTCGCGATCGCCACCCGGCCGACCGGCGAGTGCGTCCTGGAGGCGCTTGGCAAGGCCCCGCCCGCCATATAAAGAAAGCGCCTCGCGCTGGACCCTCAGGTCCCGTCGCCGGGGCCGCTTTAGCTCAGCTGGTAGAGCATCGCATTCGTAATGCGGGGGTCAGGTGTTCGAGTCACCTAAGCGGCACCACCACTTCCAGCAGGATGAGACACCGGGAACGGCCCAAAGTGCCTCAAACCCACTCTCCTCCTCATTCCCACGCCAAAGCACCGTAAACCTCAGTGGGGCATTCGTAGAGCGGGGGTCAGGTGTTCGAGTCACCTAAGCGCACCACTTTTTCCGGACCGGGCGGCACCACCGGGTCCCGGACCCCGATCCGACCGCCCGCCCGCCCGCCCGCCCGCCCGCCCAAGCGAGCCACCCCACTGGACGTTCCGCAATGAACATCCTAGCTAGGCCGCTGTATCGGAGCGGTCGATGTCCCAACGGCTCAGCGCGCGTCAGGAGCAGTGTCTGAGGCTGACAGTCTTCCTGACCGACAAGGAAATCGCTGTCCGGCTTGGCCTCTCGGAAGCCACCGTCAAGAAGCATGTGCACGAGGGTTGCCGCCGCCTGGGCGTCAACCGGCGCAAGGCTGCGCTGGCGATTCTGGAACGAAAAGTACCAGCCCCCCCGAAAGACCCCATAGGCGCCGCTCCGACAGAGGTCTTGTCTGATCCCATAGCGATGGAGGCGGACCATGGGTTTTCAAGGCAAGGCGCTACCCCACTGGACGTGGGAGGATCTGGAGGCGGCACTGGACGGGTTCAGTCCGCTGGGAGCGGACGATCCGGTGCGGGCGCATCTGATACGGGGGCTGACGGACGACGCACAGGAGTCGAGCCCGCGCGAATTGCTGCAGCAGGTGTTGAGCGCGGGCTGGGTCATGGCCCAGGTGGGAGCCCAGAGCGGCGCCTCGGCTACCAGCCGCCGCCGCGCGGCTGGGGCGTCCGCATCCTGATCATTCTGGTCCTGCTGGTGCTGGGCGCCGTCATGATGCGCGCGATCGCCGACACCATCGTGGCCTATCAGACCCAGGTGCGGGCCATCGACCGCAATGTGATGAGCGGCGCCGTCGACGAGCGGGCTTCCAGGCGATGACCGCGAAGTCGCCCTAGCCGATCGGGTCCGCACGCCATGGCACCGTTCCAGCTGTTTTATCTTCTGGTCAGTCTGGGTGTCTTCACCCTCGCCTGGCTTCGCGGCGGCCACACGGAACGCGCAGGCGTGGGGATCATGGTCGCGGCCTATCTGGCCAGTTTCGCAGCCCAAGGCATCACGCTCCGCGAGTTTCGGGTCGGGGAGGCGGCCGTCGATCTGATAGTCCTGCTGGCCTTCGTCTGGCTGGCCTTGCGTCGCGATCGGTGGTGGACCCTGGCCGCCAGCGCGGTTTGCGCCCTGACCATGGTCGCCCACGCAGCCATCTTCCTGACGCCCGATCTGCAGCAGCAGCATATCCGCATGGATGTCGCCGGCCGCTGGGGCTTGGGGGTGTTTCTGATCCTTTGCATGGCAGGCGGCGTGGTGGAGCGCTGGATGGCGGGCGAGCCGGCGGTCAGCGGAACCGCGCGCTGGGAGCGTGGAACGCGCAGCGCGCCTTGAACATATAAACATATCCTTATATGTTTGGCAGCCAACCCGGCTGCTGGAGCGTCCCTTGTCCCGATCGTCCTTCCTGTTCACTTCGGAAAGCGTGTCCGAAGGCCATCCCGACAAGGTCGCGGACCGAATCTCGGACACGGTGGTGGATCTGTTCCTGTCCAAGGACCCCGAGGCGCGGGTCGCCTGCGAGACGCTCACAACGACGAATCTGGTCGTGCTGGCTGGCGAAATTCGCGGCAAGGGCATCATGGGCCCGGACGGGCGATGGGTCCCGGGCGTCGAGCAGGAGATCGAAGCCGCCGTCCGCGCTGCGGTGCGCGACATCGGCTATGAGCAGTCGGGCTTCCACTGGGAAAAATTTGAGCTCATCAACCGCCTTCATGGCCAGTCGGCCGACATCGCCGTGGGCGTCGACGCCGCCGGCGACAAGGACGAGGGTGCCGGCGACCAGGGTATCATGTTCGGCTATGCCTCGAACGAGACGCCCGAGCTGATGCCCGCGACGCTGCAGTACAGCCACAACATCCTGAAGCGCCTGGCCGAGGTTCGCCACGGCGGAGACAAGCGGCTGGAGCCCGACGCCAAGAGCCAGGTGACGATCCATTACCAGGATGGCAAGCCGGTGCGCGCCACCTCGATCGTGCTGTCGACACAGCACGCCGCCGGCCTGTCGTCGGCCGATGTCGCCGAGATCGTGAAACCGCATATCCTCGACGTGCTGCCCGACGGCTTCACCGACGAGAACACCGTCTGGCACATCAACCCGACCGGCATCTTCGAGATCGGCGGACCGGACGGCGACGCGGGCGTGACCGGCCGCAAGATCATCGTCGACACCTACGGCGGCGCGGCACCGCATGGCGGCGGTGCCTTCTCGGGCAAGGACCCGACCAAGGTCGACCGCTCGGCCGCCTACGCCTGCCGTTACCTGGCCAAGAACGTCGTCGCCGCCGGCCTGGCCGACCGCTGCACCATCCAGATCAGCTACGCCATCGGCGTGGCCAAGCCCCAATCCATTCACGTCGACCTGCACGGCACCGGCAAGACCGCCGTCACCGAGGCGGTGCTGGAGGCCAACATCCTGGGCCTTATCGGCGGGGCTACGCCGCGCGCGATCCGCGAGCGTCTGGGCCTGAACAAGCCGATCTACGCCCGCACCTCTGCCTATGGTCATTTCGGCCGCACCCCGGACGCCGACGGCGGCTTCAGCTGGGAGAAGACCGATCTGGTCGATCAGTTGAAGGCGCTGGCGTAACGCACTTTCTCCCTCCCCTCGCGGGGAGGGAGCGGTATAGGGCGGCCATGTCCCCTTCAGACGATCCCGTCCACCCCCCGCTGCGCTCGTTCGGCCGCATCAAATCGCGGGCGATCAAGCCGCGGCAGGCGGCGCTGTTCGACACGCTGCTGCCGTCGATCGTCCTGCCCGATCCCGCCGCCGGGCCGATTGACCCGAAGGCGTTGATGCCCGATGCGACCGAGGTGTGGCTGGAGATCGGCTTCGGTGGCGGTGAGCATATGGCCGAACAGGCGGCGCGTCACCCGACCGCCCTGATGATCGGCTGCGAGCCTTTCCTGAACGGGGTTGCCTCGGCCCTGCGCCATATCGACAAGCGTGGACTGAGGAATGTCCGTCTGCACGCAGACGACGCCCGCGATGTGATGACCGCCCTGCCGGACGCCTCGCTGGACCGGCTGATGATCCTGTTCCCCGATCCCTGGCACAAGGCGCGGCACAACAAGCGCCGGCTGGTCCAGGCCGAGACGGCGGCCGACATCGCGCGGCTGCTGAAGCCCGGCGGCCGCCTGAGGTTCGTCACCGACTGGAAGGACTATGCCGAGTGGGCGCTGGAGCGGTTCGAACGAACCCCCGGCATGGTCTGGCAGGCAGAGCAGGCCGACGACTGGCGGGTGGCACCGCCCGACCATGTCGTGACCCGCTATGAGGAAAAAAAGCTGGGCGACACCCCGCCGATCTTTCTGGAATTCGTGCGCGAGGCGTCGCAGGACGGCTCCCTGCCCAAACAGGACGACCCATGAGCCTCGCTCTCGACCATCTCTCGACCACCATGTTCCTGCGCGGCCTGAATGCCCTGTCCGGACTCCTCGACCGGGCCGGTGAGTCCGGTCTGGACGAGGCGGTCCTGATGGAGGCCCGGCTGGCCCCGGACATGAGGCCCTTCCCCGACCAGATCCGCATGGCGGCCTTTTCGGCCCGCAGCTGCATCGGCCGCCTCACTGACCAGCCGTGGCCGAAAACCGAAGACGCCGAATCGAGCCTGGCCGAACTCAAGGCGACGGTCGCCCTGTCGATCACCTTCGTCGAGGCCGCCGAGGCAGCGGCGTTCGACGGTGCCACGACCCGCCGCGTCGAACTGCGATTCCCCGGCGTCGAACTGAATTTCGAGGGTGCCGGCTATCTGACCAGCTTCGCCCTGCCCAATTTCTATTTCCATCATTCGATGGCCTACGCCATCCTGCGCCACGCGGGCGTCTCGCTGGGCAAACGCGACTTTCTCGGCCAGTTGGACTTGGTTTAGGGACCCTTGGCGAAGGCCTCGATGAAGGCCATCTGTTCGTCGGTCTCAGGCACCGGACGCCCGCGCGCGCGGCCGACCCTCAGAACGGCCTCGTCCGCATTCATGCCGCCCGCGATCAATGAGCAGATGGCCAGCGACGGCGCGCGCCCCAGTCCCGCGCGGCAATGGATGACGATGGCCTGACCTGCATTCAGCCGACCGTCGATGGCGTGGGCCGCGCGCCGATAATAGGCGACGTCGATCGGAACGCCGTGATCGACGACAGGGTGGTTGTAAAATCCCATGCCATGCCGGGCCGCGGCGGCGAGCTCTTCGCCCAGACCCAGGGCTTCGGCCTCGGTCGGCTCCAGCAGACTGACGACATGGTCGACCATGCCGTGTGCCAGCCGCGCCATCTGTCCGTCCAGCGCCTCGCCGCCCTCGGGCTTGCGCGAGACGCCGAGGCGCCCGGGGGTGTCGAGACCGATCCAGAAGACTTTCATGTGATTCTTGTTCTGACGACGCCCGTGATCGAACGCAACGCCGCGTATGCGGATATAACGACAGGGGCTGACAAACCCGTTCCTTGGCGCTATATGCCCCTTCACATCGTTAGACCGGCGTCCAACGGCGTCGTTTCAAGCGGCGGCCTTCGGATGGCCCGCCGCTTTTTTATTGTCCGTGAGACCAAAGCCTTTGAAGGCCAAGACCGTTGAAGATCGCCAGCTGCTGGAGCTGATCGAGCCCGTGGCCGAGAGCCTTGGCCTCGACATCGTGCGCGTGCGGCTGATGGGCGGAACGCTGCGTCGTCGCCTGCAGATCATGGCCGAGCGTCCATCCGACCACGATATCGCCGTCGAGGAATGCGCCCGCCTGAGCCGCGCCGTCTCCGAGATTTTCGACGCCGCCGACCCGATCGCCGGGGAATATCTGCTGGAAGTGTCGTCGCCGGGCGTCGACCGCCCACTGACCCGCCTGACCGATTTCGACCTGTTCGAGGGCTATGAGGCGCGGCTTGAAAGCGATCGCATGATCGAGGGCCGCAAACGCTTCAAGGGCGTGATTGCCGGGACCGAGGCCGACAATGTGGCCATGGACCTGGACGGGGAGGACGACACCGCCCTGATCCCGTTCGAATGGCTGGTCGACGCCAAACTGGTGCTGACCGACGCCCTGATGAAGGCGGGGGCCGAGAAGCGTGCCGCCCGCAACGACAACGAAGACGACACTCTGACCGAGACCGAGGACTAAGACATGGCCGTAGCCGGCGTTTCCGCGAACCGACTTGAACTGCTGCAGATCGCCGAGGCGGTCGCGCGCGAGAAGAATATCGACAAGGAGATCGTCGTCGAGGCGATCGAGGAAGCGATCCAGAAGGGCGCCAAGTCGCGCTACGGCGCCCATCACGACATCCGCGCCAAGATCGACATCAAGTCGGGCGAAATGGCCCTGACCCGCCACGTCACCATCGTGGCCGACGACTGGCAGCCGGAAGACGAGTTGGAAGAGTTCAACGACAGTGCCATGGTCCGCCTGACCGACGCCTCCAAGCGCGATCCGGAAGCCTTCGTCGGCAAGGAATACGTCGAGAACCTGCCGCCGTTCGAGTTCGGCCGGGTCCAGACCCAGATGGCCCGCCAGGTCGTGACCGGAAAGGTTCGCGACGCCGAGCGCGCCAACCAGTACGAAGAGTTCAAGGACCGCGTCGGCGAGATCGTCAACGGCACCGTCAAGCGCGTCGAATACGGCAACACCGTCGTCGATCTGGGCCGGGGCGAGGGCATCATGCGCCGCAACGACTCCATCCCGCGCGAGGTGTTCAACATCGGCGACCGGATCCGCACCTACATCTATGACGT
>Ga0105049_10001286_pt1 | contig 29526 bp, 5 predicted proteins | sample MAT06_FD_78087 | JGI IMG/M metagenome (GOLD analysis project Ga0105049, IMG submission 78087) | Freshwater microbial communities from Lake Fryxell liftoff mats and glacier meltwater in Antarctica - MAT-06 | ecosystem: Environmental > Aquatic > Freshwater > Ice > Liftoff microbial mat | place... | reverse complement strand
GTACTAGTCCGACGTTCGGAACTGCTGAGCTTCCGGCTACAAAAAAACCCTCTTCGTTGAGCGAAAAGCCATCAAGGTCAAAGGCTTCATAGCTAATGTCATTTATAGCGCCGCCGTTGAAGAGAACGAGGACGAGGCCGTTCAGGGAAGCATTGGGCTCGCCATACAACTCAATAAATTCAAGAACGTCGGTAGCTTCAGTATCGCAATCCACTTCGTTGATGACCACTTGGCTTACTTCACCGTTGGGGTTTTCTGCGCTCCAAAATTGAGCTCCTTGTTGCGTACCATTTCCGATATAGTACCACGGCCCGGTGCCTGTCAGAAATGTATTGGTTGACCAGTAGCCGGCCGATACCGCTACATTTTCACGACCCTGCTGTCCGGCTCCATATTCAAAAAAGGAGACCATGGCCGCGGGGGAAGAAAAGCTGCCAGTTGGTAGGTATAGTCCCAAATCACTGGAGCTATTATTGAATCCAAATCCGGATGCCCATTGAACCGTGACAGTTTCGTTTTGAGCAAGCGAAAGGTCACCCTCGATAATTGTTACGGGAGCTTGATTGAGCGATACGTATTCAAAGAGCGAGCAGAATCGATAGGTCGCTATGCTTGTTTCAACAGCGCCATAGTTGCTGATTGAAATCTGTTTGGAAATCGGATCAACCATGGTCAGTCTGATTTGACTTTGGGCCGCAAGGGATGCAAAGAGGACAAGTAGGGTAGTAAAATTGCGCATAAGCCTGGAGATGTTTAAGGTTCAAATTTATCAGGTATTGAGCGCCGGACTGTTGACTTCTGATTTTTCGTTGAAAATGGGATGTGATTTGTGCTCGACATTTTTCTTGCACACCGACTTTGAAGAGGATTCGTCAGAAATCGCCGTCTTCGCCTTATTATTGTGATCATAACCTCCTGAACCAATGAAACGATTTTTATTCTTAGTCACTACGACATTTGTTTCCCTTTTCAGTTTCGGTCAATGTGCAGATTGCATACCAGACCCGGAATGTGTAAGCACAGATGGCTTTCCTGCAATTTGCCCGGCAGTGGTTGCGGAGGCCACGGCAGGCGTTTATTATGAGCAGTTTCTCACTTTTTTTCTACCGGCAGTGATTGTGGACCCCGGGACACAGCAGTCTGCGGATTTGGTACAGTTGACGATCAATTCAGTGAGCGGACTTCCTTTCGGCATGGCGTATACGTTGGATGATGCCGATGGAGTGTATTTTCCTTCGGATGGACAGAATTCGGGATGTGCCACCTTGTGCGGAACTCCTGTGCTTCCGGGAGTATATGATGTGCAGATCAGTGTGACGGCACTTGTCTCTGCGTTTGGATTTGAGTTTGAGCAGAACGAATCATTTCCCTTCACGCTTGTCGTGCTCGAGGGAGAGGGAGGAACAGAGTCGTTCAGTTATAACCAAGTGGCTTCGTGCGGCACCTTGGACGCAACGTTTGAGGCAACTCTTGCGGGGCAGTTTCCTCAGCAGACCGTGTACGTTTGGGATTTTGGCAATGGCGGTGGAGCATCTACTGCAGGCCCTCATGATGTAGAGTATGCAGTTCCGGGAACGTATGAGGTGAGTTTGAACACGATTATTTCTAATCTGGTCTTGACGGAGGTTGTTCTTAATAATCTGGCCGAAGGCTGGGGAGGCGATGCAGATGAGTTTTTTGGATTGGGCTCTCCGGATCCCTTTTTTGAATTGAAGGATGGAAGCGATATAGTTGTTTATTCTTCATCCACAGTAGATGATGCGACATCGGGCACATGGAGCGGGCTCAACGTGCCACTCGTAAATCCACCCTACGTGCTTGCTTTTTGGGATGAGGATTTGATTACGGACAATGATTTTTTGGGTAACTCTACAGTGACACTTGCCGTGGGAACGGGACCATTTAATTCGGGCGGGGGTACGGTTGGACAATTGACCATCGGCTTGGTCGAAGTGAACAATATTACGAGCACGGTCGAGGTAAATGTTTTCCCCGAACCAGACGCCTCGTTTGCGGTGGCGAGTAATGTATTTACATGCACTGATCCGAATCAGTCGTCCTACGTGTGGCTGGTAAATGATGTTTTGGCGGAGAATGGATTGTCTTGCATTCTTGAGGCTACAGAAGGGGGCGTGTATCAATTGCAGGTGACGAATGAGTTTGGGTGCACATCGTTGAGTGAGCTGTTTCTGTTTTGTCCTCCGATTATTGCGGTCTTCAATCCGATTCTCAATACCGTTTCGGTGCCTGCAGGACTCGGCGAGTACCAATGGTTTTTTAATGGATTGGAGTTGGATGGAGTTTTTGGTAATGTGATAAATGATCCTGCGGTTGGGAATTACTCTGTGGTTGTTACGACCACTTTCGGCTGCACAACTCCGAGCAGTGTAGTAACAGTTACTGTGGGAGTGGACGAGATTGATGCTCATCGCTTAGTTATTTACCCGAATCCTGTTCAGGATGAATTGCATTTGGCCTTCTCTAAGCGGACTGACGGGTCATACCATATTTTGGATCTTTCGGGAAGAACGGTTGCCTCGGGTTTTGCCAAAGGCTCTGAATGGATTGTGGATGTTGCAAGTCTTTCCCCCGGATGGTATTCAGTGGAAGTGCGCCTCCCTTATGGGATTGTGCGTAATCGGTTGCTGAAGAGCTAGTTAATTTGTTTTTTAAAAGATTTTGAGGGGACCACTTGAGGTCCCCTTATCTATTACGCTCATTTTGAAGATGTTGTTTGGGGTACAAAATTCTCTCAGATTGATTTGATTGAAAATCAACTGATTATGGGAAGAGGCATAGACAAAAGGCGTATAATCAACCACCAATCACGGAAAAAACTAGACGGAAACTTGTTAATAACGAAGATTGGTTTATCTTTGCCTCCCTAACTAGACTTTTAAGGATGATTTCCGGAACGCCGGAATGTCACTCAAACCAACCAAACTTTAAACATGAAGCATTTTTACCGTGCTCTGATTGCGTCCAGTACGCTTTTTCTGTTTTTCACTCTTTTAGCGGTTGCAGATCATGCAACTACTTCAATAATCTTTTGGAGTGAAACCTCGGTTACCCCGGAAAGGGAGGGAGAGGCTTGGGCTAGTTCCGCGCTTACCTGCAATAACCTATCGAATGGAGGAACCATTTGCTGTACCCAGACAGGTTGTGCTCCGTTTAACCCGGCGGTTATTTCAAGCACAGTGCTTCCTTCAGGGGGTTCTGGGACTATCGAATATATGTGGTTGTATCGCAATGCGAGCACGAACTGGAACAATGTTCAGGTTGCAGGTGCGAGTGGATCGACTTACGATCCAGGGCCGCTCAATGAAACTACCATATTTCGTCGTTGTGCTCGCCGAGTCCCTTGCTCTTCATGGGATGGTGAGTCGAATGATGTAAGCATAACGGTAACCGGCCCATGTGCCCCCACCTGTGCTATGACGGTAGCGATTGCTCCTTCAGGCTCACTTCTGGTGTGTGCGCCACAGCAAATCACATTGAATGCAGTGGTTAGTAATCCTTCTTCTTGTGTAACTCAAGGAGAATCTGATTGTAACCATTCGGTAGCGAATAGCGGCGGTTGGTTGGAGAGCACTCCATCAGCAGCACTATGCGGCGACAATGCAGGTGCGAAATTGTGGACTGCAGGCAATCAAGGAACCTCGTTTATTACAATTGACCTTGGTGAAGTAAAGCCAGCAGGAACAGAAATATGCGCACGGATGAAGTTGGAGCATTGCAATGGAACTTCAGCGAGCAATTCCAGCGCAAAAATTCAAGGATCGCTGGTTTCGTCCAGTGGATTCTTTACCATTAATTCTGCAGTCACATTTTCATCCACTAATTTTCAGGAATTCTGCTACACACTGGGTTCTTCTGCCCGGTTTATTAAAGTATCGGATAACGGCTCGTGCTCGCTTCGATTAGACTATGTAAAGGCAACTACTGCACCCTCCAATTCTAATGCGGTTATCTACGCGTGGAGTGGACCCGGCATTGTTGGGTCAACCAATCTGACATCTGTTTCAGTAAATCAGGCAGGAAACTATCAAGTGAGCGTAACAGATTGCACAGGCTGTGTGGCTGTGAATTCAGTTGAAGTGGGTACCTCTTGCTCACCGGATGAAATTTGTGAAATCACGGGATATGAGTCGTTGACCGGTCGTTCTTTTTACCTTCCACCCTATGGTACGGACTTCCGGGCATCAGTTGCTTTCGGAGGACTTCATTTTGCGAAATATTCGAACGGAACCGCACACATGTATGGTGTGGTTGAGCGCATTTCAAATAGCAACCATCGGTTTGAAGTAAGTCTTTGGTTCTTCAATCAATCGACCTATGCCCAGTGGATTTCGCAGGGTCGTCAACCACATACTCCGCAATTGGGAGATGAAACAACTTGGATTTTCTATGATTTTAGCTTGACCAACTCGAATACATTGATCGGTCAGGGATCACTAGCAGGTGTTAATCTCAACCTTGCCAATCAGAGTCCTGCATACGGTCTTCAGCTTGGTAACGGGGCAAACGCCTTGAACTCAAATGCAAATGGTATTAGTGCTTGGTTCTCTTTTACGGGAACATCAAGCGGAAATGGAGATGTAAATGCTTCATACAATTGTACTCCGGACTGCGGCCTGACTGTCGACGCGGGCGATCCACAGCAGGTTTGCATACCACAGGAAGCAACTCTTATTGCTTCGGTGACCGATGTAAATGAGTGTGAAGAACCGGGAGTTTCAGATTGCAATCACCCAATCGCAGCTAGCGGTGGATGGCTTGAGAGCATACCGAGTGCGGGAGTTTGCGGTGACAACGCGGGAGCCAAGTTGTGGACCTCGGGCAACAACGGAACATCTTTCATCACCCTTGATCTTGGATCATCTCTTCCGGCAGGTACTGAGATTTGCGTGCGCATGAAGTTGGAGCATTGCTCTGGTACTTCATCGTCGAACTCAAGTGCCAAAATTCAGGCGTCCACAAATTCAGGTAGTGGATTCGTGACTTTGGCGTCAGCAGTTACCTTTTCTCAAACGAGCTATCAGGATTTCTGTTACACGCTTGGCTCAGCTGCTCGATATATTAAAGTGTCTGACAATGGATCTTGCTCATTCCGATTGGATTATGTGCGCTCGACTACTCCGGCAATTTCTGGAAATGAAATAATCTATAACTGGTCTGGACCGGGGATCGTGGGTTCGAATAGCGGAGCTACAATTACTGTGAATGCTCCCGGAACCTACACTGTGGTCGTTACGGATTGCACAGGATGCAGCGCCAACGATTACGTCATCGTAACAGGTGATGTGACTCCTCCCGTATTTGATGATCAGGAGACTCATTACTCCCTCAATTGTGGAGCAAGCATTCCACTTATTCAACCTACTGCAACAGACAATGGTGGTTCAGTTTTCTATGCCTACACTGACATTCAAACCTGCCTAAATGCCGGCGTTGCATGCCAGTGCACTCATATTCGTGAATGGACTGCAACAGACCTTTGCGATAACGTAGCGGTTTTCCTTCAGCATTTTGTGATTACGGATTTGACGGCACCTGTAATCATTTCTCAAACCCCAAATCAGACCATCGAATGTGGAAATGCGATTCCCGAAGTAGTTGTGGTATTCGAAGACAACTGCGACAATAATCTTCAGATCGTTGTAGATGAGGAAGTAGTGAATCAGACTTGCGGATATGTCTACACAAAGACATGCACGGCCACGGATAATTGTGGAAATACAGTGACTGCCACTACCGTGTTCACAGTAATAGATACAACTGATCCGGTAGTTTCTGAAGAGCCAACTGACTTGACAATTGAATGTGGGGATGACACACCTGAAGTGAGTGTTTCTTTTTCAGACGCATGCGATCAGAACCTCACGATTACAGTGACTACTCTGTTGCAGCCATACGGCTGCACGTATAAGTTCTACCGCACGATCACCGCAACTGATGACTGTGACAATTCGACGACAGTAGACCAATACATCTACGTAGTTGATACGACCGATCCAATCCTCAATAATATTCCGGCCAACGCCACTATCGAATGCAATGAAGTGATTCCCGGAGGTGTTGTTTTTGCCACCGACAACTGTGATGAGAATATGACAGTTTCAATGACTGCCGTCACGGAACAATTGTTGTGCGGATATCGTCTAGTTCGTACCTGGTCTGTATCAGATGATTGTGGGAATTCAGCTACAGCTTCCCAGATTACTACAGTTGTAGACACCCAAGCTCCAACCATTACCTACGCTCCTGTACTCGAAGTAACTCTTCAGTGCAATGAGCCGATTCCGTTTGATATGCCGCAGTTTGCGGATATCTGTGACAATGAGCTTGCGATATCTGTTACGAGTGCTATAGAGAACGTCTCTGCATGCGGATATGATCTGGTGCAGGTTTGGACTGCCACAGATGATTGTGACAATTCAACCCCAGTTACTCAACGGATTCATTTTGTAGATACAATTAACCCAGTTCTGTTTGGCGTTCCTAACGACCTTACCGTTAATTGCAATGCCATTCCTGGAATAGCTACTTCAGTATTTGCCACAGACAATTGTGGAGCCGCCAACGTGGCTGTTGCTGAATCAGCAACTACTGGTTGCCCATACATTATTACACGGACATGGACTGCAACAGATGCTTGTGGAAATCAGGTTTCTGATTCACAGGAAATTACAGTAGTAGATAATGTCGATCCTGTGTTTACCACAATTGTGAGTGATGCAACTGCAGAATGCGACAACATTCCGTCAGCACCTTCAGTTACCGCGGTGGATGCATGCGACGCAAGCGTGACAATTACTTTCTCTGAGAATGTAACTAGTGGAACCTGCACTTATTATATCTATCGCACCTGGACTGCTGTAGATGATTGTGGAAATGACGCAGTGCTCAACCAAACGATTACAGTGGTGGATACAACAGATCCGATTTTGGCTGGTGTTCCTTCAGACATGATTGCTGAGTGCGAGGCAGTGCCAGTGCCTGCTTTAGTTACTGCAACAGACAACTGCACAGACGAACTCATCGTGAGTTTAGTGGAGAATATTATCCCACAGACTTGTGGATATTCTATCGAGCGCATTTGGAGTGTATCAGATGACTGCGGCAATACAGCGAGCGCAACTCAGATGATTACAGTGTTGGATACAATTGATCCCGAACTTCAGAACGTTCCTTCAGATATTTCTTTAGAGTGCAATTCTGAAATTCCTGCAGCCAACGTTACGGCAACCGACAACTGTGATGAAACAATTACCGTTCAAGTTTCTTTACAAGAAATTGAATTGGAATGCGGTTACCAGATTATCCGGACATGGACTGTGGCTGACGAATGCGGCAATAGTGCATCGGATTCACAGACGCTTACATTCATAGACACGGTTGACCCGATAATCACCGGAGTTCCTGCAGATGACACTGTGGAGTGTGACAACGTACCTGCGGCAGTTACTTCTGTTACAGCGTCAGATAGTTGCTCGGAAGTGGGGCTTGTGTTCAACGAGACAATTGTCCTAGGTGATCCAGTGGTGATTGGTGGTCCCGCATGTGGCTACACAATTTATAGAACTTGGACAGCAACAGATATTTGTGAAAATTCGGTAAGTGCTACTCAGGTAATTACTGTGATAGACACGGAGGCTCCTTCACTTATTGGGGTACCTGCTGATGAAACAGTAGAGTGTGATGCAATTCCAACTCCTGCAATTGTTTTCGCAGTAGACAATTGTTACGAAGGTGAAATGGCTGTGGTGTATTCATTCGATATTATTCCTGGAGACGGGTGCACCTATCAGATTGTCCGCACATGGACAGTTCAAGATAATTGCGCCAACCAGAATTCATTGTCACAGACAATTACTGTGATTGATACACAAGTTCCGGTACTTTTAGGTGTACCCGCAAATACTACAGTAGAATGTGATGCTGTAATGGCTCCGGCCATTGTAACAGCAACTGATAACTGTGATGAGCAAGTAGACATAGCATTTACCGAGGCACAAACAGAAGGATGTAATTACCAGATTACACGGACTTGGGTAGCCACAGACAACTGTGGTTTGCAGACTACGGCGGTTCAGGTTATCAACGTTGTTGACACTACTGCACCGGTAATGACAGGGGTGCCAGCGAACGAGACAGTGGAGTGTGGTGACGCTATTTCAGACACCATTGTGAATGCTTCTGATAACTGCGACAGCGCTCCTGTGGTCAATCTCGCCGCAGTTACAATAGAGCAAGAATGCGGTTATATTTTACTTCGCACTTGGACAGCCACTGACAATTGTGGCAACGAATCAGTGCTTTCTCAAACGATTACTGTAGTCGATACATTGGACCCTAACGTTGAATTTGCCCCAGAGGCGGAATTGACTGTAGAGTGTGGTGATGAGATTCCTGAAGTTACTCCAGAATTTTCGGATATCTGTGACCTCGAATTAACACTCACCTCTACAAGCGGTATCGCGAACGTAACAGCTTGCGGATATGATATTGAGCGCTCATGGACTGCTACTGACGATTGCGAAAACTCAACTACTGTATATCAGGTAATTCACGTGGTGGATACTGAAAGTCCAGCAGTCGTGTTTGCGCCAGCCATCGAGTTGACTGTCGAGTGCAGTGACCCGATTCCTTTTGAAGCGCCAGTCTTCACAGACATCTGTGATACTGAGCTGACCATTAGCGTCATCAGCGGAATCGCCAACGTAACTAACTGCGGCTATGATATTCAGCGCTCATGGATTGCTGCAGATGACTGTGGTAATTCGACCACTGTAAATCAGGTGATTCATATTGTAGATACTACGAACCCAGTTTTGGCTGGAGTCCCCATTGACGAAACAGTAGAATGTGATGCTGTTCCAGCGCCTGCCACTTCAGTAAGTGCAACTGACAATTGTTCTGTCCCTTTCATCATGTTTTATGAGACTATTTCTGAAGGTTGCCCATACGTTATCACACGGACATGGACAGCAACAGATGACTGCGGAAATTCAGTTTCAGATTTTCAGGTTATTACTGTAGTTGATACCCACGCACCTGAATTAATTGGCGTGCCTGTGAATGAAACGGTAGAGTGCGATGCAATCCCCGCGCCTGCGATTGTGACGGCTAGCGACAACTGTGACGAGTCATTGGAAGTTGCCTTCTCGGAGAGCACAGAAGACCAAGACTGCGGTTACGTGATTATACGTAACTGGTCTACAATGGATGATTGTGAGAATGTTGCAGCGGCCACTCAGACAATCACTGTAATAGATACCACCGATCCTATTTGGAACGGAATGGATACGGAACAAGTGGTTCAGTGTGATGTAACACCTGTTTTTGTTGATCCAATTGCTTCAGACAATTGTGATTTGAATCTGACGATCGATTTTGAAACCGTAGAAACTCCTGGCTCATGTGAGAATAGCTGGACCCTCGTTTATCGCTGGACTGCAACAGATGAGTGCGGAAATAGTGCAATTCGTGAGTTCATTTACCACTTTGTGGATACCACAGCACCAACGTTTGATTTTGTTCCTTCTAGCACAACAGTTGAATGTGACGCAGTTCCTGCACCTGCAGATCTAACCGCAACGGACAACTGTGCTGAGGAAGTGGAGGTGAACTTTAGTCAGACTCAAACTGCGGGCTGTCCTTATACCATCACCCGCGTTTGGACTGCGATGGATTATTGTGGCAATGAGGATGTGATTACCCAGGAAATTACAGTACTAGATACTCAGGCACCAGTTCTGAACGGAGTGCCAGTAAATACGTCAATGGAGTGCACAGCGTTTCTGATGCCAGCTTTCGTTTCTGCCACAGATAACTGCGCACAGAATCTTCCCGTTTCTCTTTCTACTGTGGAAGTTGATTTGGAATGTGGTTATGAGATTGTTCGCACTTGGAGCGCGACTGACTTGTGTGGCAACACTACTTCTGAGTCGCAGACAGTAACAGTTGTAGATACACAGGATCCTTTTGTGACTTCATCAATTTCGAATGATGTAACCATCGAGTGCACAGATGAGTATCCAACTGATGCTCCTGAGTTCGGAGACCTTTGCGATACAAACTTGAGCATTGAGTATACCGCGGAATTACAAGGTGTTGATGCGTGTGAGTATCTGTTTATTCGCACATGGACAGTAACTGACGAGTGTGATAATTCATTCACATTTGTGCAAACCGTGCATGTTCTTGATACAACAGCACCTGTGTTAATAGGAGTTCCTGCGGATGATGTAGTGGAGTGCGATGCAATTCCTACACCTGCCGAGGTTTCTGCTAATGACGCATGCAGCACGGCTACTGTAAGTTTCAATGAAACAACACAAGTTATTGATGTGTGCAGCTATGCTATTATACGCGCTTGGTCTGCCGTTGATGAATGTGGAAATATGATTTCGGATTCTCAAATTCTGACAGTCGTTGATACAACCGACCCAGTGATTGTATTCGCACCAGAAGCAGAGATCACAGTAGAATGTGGAGACGCTATACCATCTTTTGAGCCGACCTTCTCTGACAACTGTGACAATGATCTTACCTATAGCGCGATCAGCGGCATCAGCAATGTAACTGCATGCGGTTATGATATTGAGCGCGCTGTGATGGCGACCGACAACTGTGGAAATGCAGTTACCGCGTCTCAGGTTGTTCACATAGTGGACACTGTTGCACCGACACTTGCGGGTGTGCCAGCAGATGAAACGGTTGAATGCACAGATATTCCTGCTGCAGCCGAAGTATTCGCAACCGATGTGTGTGATGCCGATGTTGATGTTGTGTTTGATGAAGTCACTGTGCCCTCAACCTGCGGTTACGGTATTATCCGCACCTGGTCATCAGAAGATGATTGCGGCAATTCAGTGAGCGCTCAACAATTAATTACGGTTGTTGACACCACGGATCCGATTGTCATCAGCGCGCCAGCGAGCGGAACGATCAATTGTGACTTGGAGGTTCCATTTGAGGAACCCGTTTTCCAAGACGCATGTGATTTGGATCTTGATGTTCAGTTTACTGAAACGATTAATGAGCTCTCTTGTAGTTACCAGATTGTGCGTGAATGGACAGCTACTGATGATTGTGGCAATTCTGTCACTGTGGAGCAATCCATCCATGTACTTGATACTACGGCTCCGGTTATTTCTGGTCCTATCCAGCTCTTTAACTCTTGCGACAACATCAGCACAGCGATATTGGTAACTGCCACTGACAACTGTGATAACGATGTTACCATCACATTCGTAGACATCTATTCCTCAGGCGGTTGTCAAGGTGTTATGTTCCGCACTTACACCGCAACGGACAATTGCAGTAACTCTTCTACGTTCGTTCAGTTTATCACCCTCACTGATTCGGTGGATCCTGAAGTTGTGGAAACGCCTACAAATGTTACCGTACAGTGTGATGAAGAGATTCCATCTTTTGAGCCGGTCTTTACAGACAACTGCGATGATGAACTTGATATTCAGTTCACCTCGATCACTACTGATTTGGAGTGTGGCTACCAGATTACGCGCACTTGGACTGCAAGTGATAACTGCGACAACGCACTTACTATTTCTCAGGTGATTACGGTGGAAGACACGGTAGACCCAATTCTGAGCAGCATGCCAGAAGATGAAAGCTACCAGTGCTCGGTAATTCCTGAAGCACCAATTGTAACAGTTTCTGATAACTGTGATTCTTCGATCGAGTTGAATTTCGTGGAGACGATTGTAACTATTGAGTGTGGCTTCACCGTCACACGCACATGGAGTGCGGTGGACAACTGCGGTAACAATGTTTCACATACGCAAACTATCCAATCGGCAGATACAACAGATCCTGAATTGTTTAATATTCCAGGTGACTTGAGCATTGAATGTGGTGAGGCATTGCCAGCTCCTTCAACTGCCGTTTTTGCCACAGATAACTGCGACGAGCAGCCACTGATTATAGTAGCTGACGAGTTCTTTACAGACGCTTGTTCAGGATACTATGTTCGTGTTTGGAGAGCTTATGACGATTGCGGAAATTCAGCGGTGGCCTCACAAACAATTGATGTGGTTGATACTATTGCTCCTGAGTTTAATGGTTCTGTGGAGAATATTGTTGTGAATTGTGAAAACGTTCCAGCGCCAGCAGTTTTGACGGCCACTGACAACTGTGACGCTAATTTTGAAGTAATGTTCGAAGAATCAAGTTCTGATGGATGTCCATATGTAATTACTCGCACATGGACAGCTACAGATGCTTGTGGAAACGATAATGTGCTGGTTCAGGAGATTACAGTGATTGATAATGCGGACCCTGTGTTTGATGCGTTCCCAGTATTTGCCTATGTAGAGTGTGATGCAGTTGCAGGCTACATGATTACGGCTTCAGATAATTGTGATTCAGATGTGGTAGTCACAGTTCTTTCAGAATTGATGTTCTCTGGAGCATGCTACGGTGTGCTCGAACGGACTTATCTGGCGACCGATAATTGCGGCAATACGGCATTGGCCACTCAGATTATTGACATCATTGATTCGAGTGCCCCTGAGTTGTTTAATGTACCTGGTGAATTGACCATCGATTGCGAGGCATCAATTCCAGCTCCTTCTGCTGATGTGTTTGCAACAGACAATTGCGATTCGGATGTAACGATCACATTTAGTGAAGTTCAAACGAATGATTTCTGTCCGTTTGACATCATTCGCACTTGGACTGCAGTTGATGACTGTCAGAATACAATAGAAGGCGAGCAGGTGATTCACGTGGTTGCAGATGTAGCACCCGCCTTCAACCTCAGCGTTTACCCGAACCCAACCAGCGGAAACTTCGTAGTTGAGTTTAGCAATCCTGATGCAGCGTTCATAAATGCAGGAATCTATGATGTCGCCGGCAAGCAGGTCAGTTCAATTATGAGCGGTCCTGCCGACGGTGGACGCTTGTACAAATACGCCTTTGGTCCATCTATGTTTGATGCAGGTGGATATGTGGTTAGGGTCGTTCTCGGTGATGAAGTCTATCATCAGAAGTTGATTATCGTAAAATAATTCGAACAGTATGCGAATAGAAGAGCCGGTCACTATGACCGGCTCTTTTGCTTTTATGGCTTTTTGATCGGGTCCGATTTATCGGATGACATGAATCCTTGAGCGATCGATGTTTGTCGTCGTTTTTGAGTTCACGCCTTAGTGTTGAAATCTTAGTGATTCAGAGCCGAATAGCCTCGAGAGTGGGAGGACATTTACACACTGTAATTAGGTGAACTTTAACTGGACCGACAACCTTATTTTTTACTCCGTACTATGGATAGTGTAGCGCTTCGCCAGGACGCAATGATCAATCGTAAGTCGATTGCAGATGCGTTCCGGTCATTACTATTAGTTGCATTAGGACTGCTTTTATTGCAGGATAATGCGATTGCTCAGTTCGATTATAAGTTTTGGATGCCGCCGATCTGGCAAACTAGTGATGCGCTGCAGAACAGTCCTTCGGAGCTATTCATTACCACCCCATATCCAACCGCAGTGAATGTGCATGTGGAGACTCCTGACGGCACCACGTTTGTATTTAATGGTACTGTAGTTTCGGGTACTCCGTTGATTATTCCATTGACTCCGAGTATCGGACAGACCAATTTGCCCAATACTGCAATGGTCAACAACGGCTTGATCGTCACTACTAATCGCCCTGTACAATGCGTGCATCGGGTTTCTGCGGTTTTCAATCAAACATTGGTTACGTTGAAAGGCAGGAATGCGCTAGGTAGAGATTTTTGGTGTGGATCTCAGGTTCGGAACAATACTTCAGGAGCGACGCCCAATGCATTTCACTTTATTTCAGTGATGGCATTGGAGGACAACACAGTGATTACGATAGCCACACCAGGGGCTCAGTTTAGTGCGCCCAATCCGAATACCATTATTCTGAATTCGAATCAGAGCTACTTGGTGCGCACGACAACGGCTTATCAGACAGTCTCCGGATCTCATGTAACCTCTAATAAGGATATAGTGGTGATTAGCGGATCTACGCATACTCCTATCACGGGGGGAAGCACCAGAGATGGCGGTACGGACCAGCTTGTCCCTCTCCCACTCGTAGGTATTGAGACGGCCGCCATCAAGGGGCAGAATACAGGTAACGCTGATTATATTATAGTCGTTGGAACAGAAGCAAATACTCAAATTTTCATTGATGGCAGTGTAACTCCCGCGGCCACAATTAATGCGGGCCAAACGTTTGACTGGACGATGACGGGCAGTTTAGGAAGCCCGCATTACTTTAGGACAAGCAAACCTGCTTATGTCTACCACGTGGCAGGCGCTTCTCCGTCTACTGAAGTAGATATGGCATTGTTGCCCCAGTTAGATTGCACAGGAAGTCGCTACATCGAATTCTCGCGATTTACAGTAAATACCACCAATCAGGTTTTGCAGGTTCTTGCAGGACCTAATGCATGGCCCACAGTGCGGTTGAATGGGGTTTTGTTTTCAAGTGTTTCAGGTGTTATCGTTAATACAGTGCCCGGATTAACAGGTTGGCGGGCAATTACATTTCCAAACTCGGCTGTTCCGGCGGACTGCGTGTTGAACTCCAATGGCTTTTTTCATGCTGCTTGGTTAACAGGAACAGGAACTAGCACTGCAGCCTACGGATATCTTTCTGGGTTTGATGACGCCTTCGAGTTTCTTGATCCACAGACAAATTTGCCCACCAATATTTATAACCTAGGTCAGATTTGTCAAGGGGAAAGTGAAGACCATTGCATAAGGGTTGTGAGTTGTGTGGCCGATGTGGAATTGAGTTCTTTCGCTGGAAATGTGGGCACCGTTTTCATTGCCCCTCCATCCTCACCTTTTGATAGTTGTTTCCGATATACCGCGCCATTCAACTTTGTTGGAAATGATACGATCACTTTCACCGCAACAAATATGTTCGGCTACGAAGATGATATGGAAATCGTCTTTCAAGTTGTGAACCCGGATACCCCAATCGATGCCGGAGCGAATCAACAGATTTGTGATGTCAGTACAACCACTTTAAGCGCTGTCAATCCTGACCCACTCGCCACGGGCTTTTGGACCGTGGCCCAAGGCACGGGCATTCTTACTAGCCCCAACTCTCCCACCACGGGCGTCACTAATTTATCGCTAGGTGCAAATGCATTTATTTGGCATCAGCTTTATTCGTCCTGTAATGTAGAGAATGTGGACATCGTCCAAGTCTTCCGATTTCAAGGATTTCCACCGAATGCGAATGCAGGGCCGGATGCCAATTTGTGTGGCGCGACTTCCTATACCATGCAAGCGAATAATCCAGGTTTTTCAGGTATTGGAACATGGGAAATCCTGAGTGGTAACGGAACCATTTTCAATATTAATTCCGCAACTGCAGTGGTCTCGAATCTTGGTCTCGGAGTGAATACCTTTCGGTGGAACATCACAAATGGTCCATGTCCTGGAGCAGATACAAATGATCTTATGGTCATCAATGTATTTAATCCCAATCACCCTGCCGCTAACGCAGGCCCGGATCAAACAGTGTGTCAAGGCACTTTTGCATTCTTGTCTATTTCAGCCAACTCGGCTCAGGTTCCAGCTACCGGACAGTGGAGTGTGATAAGTGGGTCGGCCACATTTGCCAATCAGAATGCAGCGATCACTGTTGTTTCAGCATTAGGAATCGGATTGAATGTACTCCGTTGGACCATTAACAACGGCCCATGCGGAACGCTCACTGATAACCTAGTGATTACAGTGTTTTCACCAACTTCCCCGGCGGCTAACGCAGGGCCAGATCAAACGGTTTGCTTGCCCTCGAATTCAGCCACGCTTGCTGCGAACACTCCTACATTTCCCGCTACTGGTACGTGGAGTGTTGTAGCTGGCACTGGCTCGTTTAGCAATCTGAATAGTCCTACGGCAATCGTTTCAGGCCTTTCACTTGGTACAAATACATTTCGCTGGACGGCAAGCAATGGTCCATGCTTGAATAGCGTGACCCAAGATCTCATGACTATCCTCGTTTACCCTGCGTCTCAACCCACCGTGGATGCCGGCGCGAATCAGCAAGTGTGTTTTACGGGCTCACCGCTAAGCACCGTGTTGAATGGGAGTGCGCTTACATTTCCGGGAACAGGTCAATGGACTGTGGTCAATGGTTCTGGTGTTTTTTCCGCAGCCACCTCTTCCACCACTTCTGTGAGCGGACTTGGTTTAGGAACGAACACCTTTCAATGGACTGTGACCAACGGACCATGTGGATCGCCGATCAATGATCAAATGGTGGTGACGGTGTTTAATGCCGGTATTCCCGCAGCGAATGCGGGTCCTGATGCCCAAGTGTGCACGCCTGTGACGTCTTATACCATGCAGGGAGTGGCTCCAGTTTTCCCCGCCACAGGAGTCTGGTCGGTGATTTCTGGAAGTGGCGTATTTGCGAATTCCACATCATCAACAACACAGGTTTCTAATTTAGGAATAGGTACGAATGTATTTCGCTGGACGATACTGAACGGCCCTTGCGCCGCAGGTAATTTTGACGAAGTCACAGTTACTTTGTTCAATGCGAATATCCCCGTGGCCAATGCTGGTGCAGATCAGCAATCGTGTTTTACTGGGGCGATTCCGGTTGTTATTAATCTTTCAGGTAACATACCTTCAGCCCCTGCGACGGGCACATGGTCGCTGGTATCAGGTGGCGGAAGCATATCGAATCCGGCCAGTCCCACGAGCTCAGTCATAGGATTGCCAATTGGAGTGAGTGTGTTTCAGTGGACCTTCAATAACGGAATTTGCGGATCCTCATCGGACCAAGTTTCGATTACTGTATTTAACCCAAATCAGACATCATCCAGTGCAGGTCCTGATCAAAGCATCTGCTCGAACGTACCTTCGGTTTCTCTCAGTGCAAATCCGCTTTTAGTGCCTGCGACTGGTCAGTGGACCGTAGTGAGTGGAAGCGGAGTGTTCTCCAGTGCAACCTCTTCAAACACCACGGTTTCAGGACTGAGTTTCGGTATCAACGTATTTCAATGGACCATTAACAACGGACCTTGCAGCACACCAGCGAACCTTGCAGATCAGGTAGCAATTACTGTATTTAATAACGCTCAAGCGCCGGCCAATGCCGGAGCAGATCAGAGCATCTGCTCCACTATTACTTCAGTAAGTATGTCTGGTAATTCCGCTCTGCTTCCTGCTTTTGGCGCGTGGAGCGTAATTGCCGGAACGGGAACATTTGTCAATGCGAATTCACCAGTCACATCTGTTTCAGGGTTGAGCATCGGACTAAACACATTCCGTTGGACCATCAACAATGGACCTTGTGGCGCTGCCACTACTGATGATGTGACTATTACCGTATTTGATCAAAACGCACCCGCAGCCAATGCCGGGTTAGATCAGGCATTGTGTCTGCCGTTGACCGCCGTAACGATGGCCGGCAATGCCCCCCTATTTCCTGCAACGGCCGCATGGACCGTCACTAGTGGAAGCGGTACGATTACTACACCGTCATCAGCGACTACAACTATTACCAATCTTTCTATTGGATCAAGTGTATTCACCTGGACCATCAATAACGGTTCATGTGGAATCATTACTTCTGATGCTGTTTCCGTTTTTCTCTTTGATATTGCTCAGGAATTACCTAACGCTGGCCCTGACGCATCATTATGCACTCCACAAAGCACTTATGTGATGCAAGGAAGCGCGGTTACATTTCCCGCTACAGGATCTTGGAGTCTAATTAGTGGAACGGGTACAATTTCCAACCCGAATAATCCGGCTGCATCTATTTCAGGACTGGGTGTAGGAACGAATGTGTTTCGTTGGACGATTAGCAACGGCCCGTGTCCGGACGGTTTCAATACAGATAACATGTCTATTTTTGTGTTTGATCAGAATCAGGCAAACGCGAATGCAGGACCGGACCAGTTTTTCTGCTTTACCGGAATTTCACCGGTTAATGCGACAATGGCAGCTTCGGCGATCATTTCTCCTGGCTCTGGATTGTGGATTTTAGTTTCGGGCAGCGGCACAATTGCAGTTCCTAACTCACCAACTACTGTAATATCCAATTTAGGTGTAGGTGAGAATATTTTTCGATGGACGTCAAGCAACGGTCCATGCGCTAACGGAGTGACCAGCGATTTGATTTCCATCTTTGTTTATCCCGGCAATCAACCCGCTGCGAATGCAGGCGGTGACCAAGAATTATGCTCAACAGGAAATGCAACAGTGCTTTCTGCAAACTCAGCCGTATTCCCGGCAACCGGGCAGTGGATAGTTGTTCAGGGAACCGGTGTTTTGGCCAATTCAAATTCGCCGAATACCCCAGTCTCAGGTCTGGGAATTGGAGTCAACATTTTTCAATGGACCATTACGAATGGACCATGCGTACCAAACTCGACAAGTGATCAGGTAACAATTACAGTTTTCAATGTAGCTCAGCTTCCAGCGGATGCGGGCTCAGGCCAGTCGATCTGCAACACTCAGTCTGAGGTTACTTTGACGGGCTCTGCATTCGTGGCCCCGGCAAGTGCACTCTGGCAGGTAGTGAGCGGTAGTGGAACTATTGCAAGTGCCAGTGCTTCTTCTACTACAGTTTCTGGTTTGTCGCTCGGAGTAAACGTATTTTCTTACACTCTAAGCAATGGACCTTGCGCGGCACCAACCACTGATCAGGTTGTGATTACAGTATTTGATTCTGAACAGCCTGTGGCAAATGCAGGACTTGATCAATCTCAGTGTCTTCCCCAAACAACGGTGAATCTGAATGGTAATCAGGCAGTGTTTCCGGCTACTGGATTGTGGACGATTGTGTCGGGGAGTGGTTCCATTAATTCTCCTACCTCAGCGAGCACAACTGTGGATTTTCTACCAGTTGGATCGCATACGTTTCAATGGACAATTACAAACGGGCCTTGTGGTCCTTCAGTTTCGGCTGATCAGGTTACGGTGTTAGTGTTTGACACTACGCAAGCGGATGCAAATGCGGGGGCGGATCAGAGCTTTTGCGAACCAATCAGCAGCACTGGATTGGCAGGCAACGCTCCTATTTTCCCAGCTACAGGCACTTGGCAGCTCATAAGCGGCACGGGCGTTGTTTCAAACCCGACGTTAGCGACATCTCAAGTTACTGGTCTCTCTGTTGGAGAAAACATTTTCGAATGGACGATCAATAATGGACCATGCCCTGATGCGGTGACGAGCGATCAGGTGAGTATTTTCATTTTCGACAATGACCAGATTCCTGCGAATGCCGGGCCGGATCAATCATTTTGTTCGCCCGCCCCAACAGCGACGGTTATCGGAAATTCACCCATATTCCCTTCTACAGGATTGTGGGAACTGTTAAGTGGAACGGGATCTATTGCTGATGCGACATTATCTACAACTACAATCAGTGGATTGTCAATTGGGGAGAACCAGTTCAGTTGGAGCATCTCGAATGGTCCATGCGCGAATAGCTCGACAATAGATGTGGTTAGTTTATTTGTCTATGATACCAACGCACCTGCGGCCGATGCAGGATCAGATCAGTCGATATGCGCGCCAGTGAGCACTGTATTGATGGACGCTAATGCAGCCATTTTTCCAGGCTTCGGAACATGGGAATTGGTGTCTGGGACAGGATTCATCCAGGAGACCAACAACCCACTTTCCGAGATTACCAATCTTGCGGTTGGTGAAAATATATTCCGGTGGACCATTGATAACGGAGGCTGTGGATTTGGAACTACGTCGGATCTGGTAACCATTTTCGTGTATTCTGATTTTTCTCCCAATGCGTTTGCAGGCGAAGATCAGGATTTGTGTACGCCCCAAACTAGCACCGTGTTTACGGGAAATTTCCCCATCTTCCCGGCATTCGGGGAATGGATACTTATTTCAGGAACTGGAGTTATTGCAGATCCCTCGAATCCGAACTCTCCCGTGAGTGGATTGGGCATTGGACCTAACGTTTTTGAATGGACGATTTTCAATGGCCCTTGTCAAAATAGTACCACAAGTGATCAGGTGACTATGAGCATCTTTGACGGTGCCGCGGCGTCACCTTTTGCAGGAAATGATCAAGAGTTGTGCTCTCCAGATTTTACTACTCAACTTGAAGCTGATCCTGCTGTTTTCCCTGGTTTAGGCACTTGGTCGGTAATTGGGGGTACGGGTTCATTCGGCGACCCGAATGATCCTTCGGCTCTGGTTTCTGGTCTGTCAATAGGCTTTAATGTGCTTCGCTGGACAGTGAACTACAGCACATGTGGAAGTCCATTTGACGATGTTTCAATTATTGTGTACGACTCATCTCAAGGACCGGCGGATGCAGGTCCTGATCAAGAAATTTGCAATACCGTTCCCGATGCCATGATGCAGGCCGGTGCTGTAATCGCCCCGGGATATGGAACATGGAGTGTCTTCCAAGGCAGCGGTGCAATTACCAACGTCAATGATCCACTTACCATGGTTTCAAACCTTGAAGTAGGAGAGAATATTTTAGTTTGGGAAATCTACAATGGTGGTTGTCTCGCAGCAGAGCTGTCAACGGATACCATTGCCATATATGTATTTGATGATACTGAAACACCAGCTTTTGCAGGTGATGATCAATTGTTATGTACGCCCACTTTCGCAACCACTTTAGTTGCTGATCCGATTATCTATCCTGCATCATCAGTTTGGGAATTGTTGCAGGGCACGGGAAGTATTGTCAGTCCAGCAACGACAACCACACTTGTAAATGGATTGTCAGTGGGAGAGAATATTTTTAGGATTTCGGTGGATAATGGACCTTGTCCAAACGGGACATCCTCCGATGAGGTAAGTATTTTCTTGTTTGATGAAAATCAACCGGCAGCAAATGCAGGGGAGGACCAATCATTCTGTTCTCCTGTTTCTTCAACGGTTCTGGAAGGCAATGCATTGATTTTCCCTGCAACAGGGTCATGGATTTTGTTAAGTGGGACAGGTACAATCACTGACCCGACAGATCCTCAGTCTGCGCTTACTGGATTATCTATTGGCGAGAATGTATTGCAATGGACGATATCCAATGGCCCCTGTGGTATCCCAACCTTCGACTTGGTGTCCATCTTCATTTATGACGAGAGTAATCCTCTGGCGAATGCGGGTGTAGATCAGGAAATATGTACGCCCCAGTCGACGACAAATCTTCAAGGCAGCTCGGTCGTGTTTCCTGCTACAGGCGTCTGGACGCAGATTTCAGGTAATGCAGTGTTAGCAAATCCTTCCGACCCGGGCACGCTCATTTCAGACTTGACGAATGGGGAGTATGAGTTTGTTTGGACTGTTTCGAACGGACCTTGCGCAAACAGCTTGACTACAGATACTGTAGTAGTTAGATTGTTTGCTACTGATGCCCCGCTCGCTAACGCAGGACTGGATCAAAGTTGGTGCACTCCAGTTAGCACTATTTTCATGAATGCAACTGTGCCAGTAATTCCAGGAGTGGGCACTTGGACAGTTGAATCCGGCTCAGCGAATATTCTTGATGCGAACGATCCAGCCACCGGAGTCGATGGACTTTCGGTAGGTGAAATTGTACTTCGTTGGACACTATACAATGGTCCATGTGCGAATTCAAACTCGTTCGACCTCATCACCATTTTGATCTACGATGAAAACCAGCCTGCGGCTGATGCGGGAGATGATCAGGATTTGTGCACGCCGGTTACTTCGACGAATATGGAGGCGAACAATGTGATTTTTCCGGCAACAGGTACATGGATACTGGTAAATGGAACGGGCACTTTTGCAGACGCCTCAAATCCGTTGACTTTAGTTTCTGACCTATCCGTAGGCGACAACATTTTTCAATGGACAATTAGTAATGGACCTTGCGCCCAGTCACTAACTACGGATCAAGTTATCATCCGCGTATTTGATCAAGGACAAGATGCAGCAAATGCAGGTGATGATGTGGAGATTTGTCTGCCACAGACCTCGATTGGTTTGCTGGGGAGCGCTGTAGTAGGATCTTCTGTAGGAACATGGACCCTTCAGGTTGGATCAGGAGTTTTTGCCAACGCGAACGATCCTCTGACAATCGTATCTGATCTGGCTCAGGGAATCAACACGTTCTTGTGGTCAGTCGACAACGGAAGTTGCGGATCTACCAATGACGAGGTGAGTATGATCGTCTATAATCCGGATGCGCCAATAGCTGATGCTGGTTTGGATGTGAGTTTTTGCACGCCTGTCAGCACGTATATTTTACAAGGAAATACTCCCGAGAATCCCGGTTTAGGAACCTGGATAATAGTGAGCGGTGGGGCTTCTGTGAGCGATGCAAATGATCCAAATGCGGAGGTCTCAGGACTTACCATTGGTGCTCACGAGTTGGCATGGTCTATTTACAACGGACCATGTGCTGAGCCTACTACTGATGCAGTGGTGATCTTGATTTACGATGAGAATCAGCCCGAAGCCGATGCGGGAGAAGATCAGGAATTGTGCGCGCCTGATAACACGGTAACAGCAACTGCGAATGCCCAGATATTTCCTGCTACAGGCACCTGGACTGTGGTTGAAGGAAGCGGAAGTTTCTCGGACATTGAAGATCCGGTTTCAACCATAACAGACTTGCCTATCGGAGAGAATGTGTTTGAATGGACGATCAATAATGGCCCGTGCGATGATGCGATTACTTCTGATCAGTTCTCAGTGTTCGTGTATGATCCTGATCCACTTGCGGCAAATGCTGGGGTAGATCAGTTTTGGTGTTCACCCGTGAGCTCAACCGTAATGACGGCAACATTGCCGACAGTGCCGGGTATGGGTACATGGACTTTACTGAATGGCACAGGTACTATTGCGAACATCAACGATCCTGGCTCTTTGGTCACAGACCTGTCTATTGGCGAGAATATCTTCCAGTGGACCGTCTATAATGGACCGTGTGCTGTCACCAACATGATCGATGTGGTGAGTATCTTCATCTACGACACGCTGCAGGAAGATGCGGATGCAGGGCCCGACCAGCAATTATGCACGCCCACTACCTCCACACAACTGGAAGCGAACAGCGTAGTTTTCCCCGCAACTGGCCAGTGGGAATTGGTGCAAGGATTACTTACGATTTCTGATATCAATGATCCAAATGCAATTGTAACAGATGTTGCACCCGGAGTTAATATTTTGGAATGGACAGTGAATAATGGTTCGTGTGGATCCGGCACAACAACCGATCAGGTAATTATTTCCGTCTTCAACAGCGATCAGGAATTAGCGGATGCCGGTCCGGATCAATTGCTTTGTCTTCCGATCAACTCAACAACGCTCACAGGCACAATCCTCACCGGAGCGGCTACTGGTCAGTGGATCGTTGTGTCAGGTGGAGGAAATATCGCGGATCCTTTGAGCTCTACCACTGAAGTCAGCGATTTGCCTCAGGGAATCAATGTGTTTGAATGGAGCATTGACAATGGGTCATGCGGCGTGTCATCTGATGAGGTGATGATCACCGTTTCTAATCCGGATGCACCTGCAGCAGATGCGGGACCAGATGCATCCTATTGCACACCAGTCAGCACGCATGAAATGCAGGCAGTGGCCGCAGAATTTCCGGCAGTTGGCGTGTGGACATTGATCACGGGTACTGGATTCATAGAAAACATCAATGATCCGAATTCGCTGATTACCACCTTACAGGTGGGCGAGAATATTTTCTTGTGGACAGTTGACAACGGTGCGTGCGGTGTCACGCTCGACGTGATGAGTATTTTCATTTACAACGAGACGACACCAAATGCGAATGCAGGTCCGGATCAGGAAATTTGCCTGCCGATTACTTCGGCTCAGATGAGCGCATCTCCAGCGGAGTTTCCGGCGATCGGGTTCTGGACACTTGTTGAAGGTTCTGGAACCGTGCTCGACGTAAATAGTCCAACTACCGGAATCAATGATCTGGCTCTTGGCACCAACATTTTTGCGTGGACGGTGAACAACGGACCTTGTCCCAATGGCATTACAAGTGACACTCTTGAAATACGAGTGTTTGATCCGGAGCTAGATCAGCCTTTTGCAGGTGATGACCAGAATATTTGTACGCCAATTAGCGAGGTTGTAATGAATGCGAGCGGCGTCTCAGATCCTAACTATGGATTCTGGACACTTCAGAATGGAAGTGGTGTGATAGTAGATGTTCTTAATCCTTCTACTGTGGTTTCTGGATTAGCTGTCGGTGTGAATGTGCTCACGTGGATCATTTATAATGGGGTGTGTGCAAATGGACTCCCATCAGACGAAGTAATTATCAACGTGTTTGATCAGAATCAGCCCCCAGCCGATTCAGGTTTAGATCAGGAGTTGTGTTGGCCACAATCTGGAACTACACTTGATGCAAACACGGCTATCGTGCCTGCACTTGGAACGTGGTCCGTAGTGAATGGCGCTGGAATATTCGCAGATGAAAACGATCCTTTGACGACTGTTTCTGGGCTGGAAATCGGAACCAATACATTCGTATGGAGCATCAATAATGGGCCATGTGAGAATGCACTGACAGCCGATACTATCTCAGTGTTGGTGTTTGACCCAGGTGCTGAAATAGCCAACGCAGGCCCTGATTTTTCAATTTGTACTCCCGAGAACTGTGTGACCCTTGAGGCAATTGCTGCAGCGAATCCACAAACGGGAACTTGGACATTTGTTTCATCCATAAACGGAGGCGGCACAGTGCCATTTGGATCATTGTCGAACACCAACGATCCAAGCGCAGAATTGTGTGCACTGGTTGTAGGCGTGCATACGCTAGAATGGGAACTGTACAATGGGCCTTGCGATAACAACACCTCTGATTTAGTGACTGTATCGGTATTCGACGCTACCGCGCCTTTTGCGGATGCAGGTCCTGATCAGGAACTCTGTGGTGCCGATAACTCAACCCAGTTGAGTGCGAACAGCGCAGTATTCCCAGGCGTTGGCACGTGGGTGATCGTTTCAAGTCCGGGGTCTGCAGTGCTAAGCGATGTCAATAGTCCTGCAGCAACTATTTCGGGATTAGCGATTGGTATAACCACTCTTACATGGACTATCGACAATGGGCCATGCTCCTCACCCTCTACGGACACAGTGGTGATCACGGTATACGATCCGGCTTCGCCCGACGCAGACGCAGGACCAGATCAATCCTTCTGTGAGAATTTCCCTACTGCTGTGATGGCCGCCAATGCACCATTGCCGCCGGCAGTGGGCACCTGGACAATCATCAGTGGCGGTGGAGATATTGTAGATGTAAATGATCCGAATACGGAGATCACTTCAATTCCATTGAACACCCACATCTATGTGTGGTCTATTTACAATGGGGCATGTCCAAATAGTTTGACAACAGACACCCTTGAGGTCTTTGTGAATGATCTAACGGTGGCAGCCGCCGATGCCGGACCAGATCGTTTCCTTTGCGGTGCGCCAGAGTCGTTGCAACTTCAGGGAAGCGTAACCGTGGGCTTAGCTACGAGCGAATGGGTGATCCTATCCGGTGGCGGAGTGATTAATAACCCGTCCAACAACAATCCACTTATTTCTGGATTGCCAATCGGTGTAACTACGCTTCAATACACGGTGGATAACGGAGCTTGCGGAATCTCCAGCGACATTGTAACCATCACGATTTACGACCCTTCGTTGCCAACAGCAGACGCCGGACCAGATCAGGGAATCTGTGAGAATGAATTCGTCACGTTTAACCTCATGGCTACTGAGGCAGTCTTCCCATCATTGGGCTGGTGGTCTATAGAAGACGGCCCTATTGAGTTGAGCGACACCACGGATGCAAATGCGCTGGTAATCACCCTGGGCAATATCATTGTGCCACTTGTGGATGTGCCAAGCACTTTGGTTTGGACAATTGATAATGGAGTATGCGGAACTACTTCGGACACGTTGGTTCTTGTTCTGCGGGACTGTCTGACTCTAAAAATTCCAGATGCATTCTCACCCAATGGTGATGGCGTCAACGATGAGTGGATCATTCCCAACATCGATAGCTACCCAAACAACACGGTGAAGATTTTCAACCGTTGGGGAACCGAGATATATAATGCCGCGCCTTATACCAATGGTAATGCATGGAATGGCGTATCGAGTCATCCAGCAACGTTGGGCGATCAATTGCCCGTATCAACTTATTACTATATCGTTGATTTGGGTTCTGGTGAAGAAGCTTTCCAAGGATTTGTTTACTTAAAGCGTTAAGAAGATGCAGTACAAACTGAATATAGCTTTCGTTGCAGCGTTACTCGTCCTTGCTAGTATGCGGATTTCCGCTCAGCAGGATCCAATGTTTTCGCAATACATGTTCAATACGCTGAGCATAAACCCGGCCTACGCGGGCAGTGCAGACCGACTAAGTATGGTGGGTATACACCGATCCCAGTGGGTGAAGTTTGATGGCGCCCCCATCACTCAAACTGTGACTGCTCACGCGCCACTGGTGTTTGAGAATATTGGTATTGGCGGTACAATAATCAACGATCAACATGGACCAGTGAAGCAGACTGCTGTGTTCGCTGACATTAGCTATCGTATATTTTTCGATAATTCGAAGCTTGCTTTCGGATTGAAGGGTGGAATGAATTTGTATAGTGCGAATCTGCTTGATTTGAACCCACTTGTAGCGGATGACCAAGCCTTTCAGGCAAATATTTCCACCAAGCTTTTGCCCAATTTCGGGTTTGGAGTGATGTGGTATAGTAAGCGTGGTTTTATTGGAGCGTCCACACCGCGCTTGCTGCAGAACCGATTGCTGGAGGGAGACTTACCAAATTTTACCGGCAACAAGGAACGGATACACGGATTTCTGATGGCTGGTTATGTGTGGGATATATCCAACTATGTGAAGTTCAAACCAACCATTCTTCTGAAAGCAGTTAGTGGTGCGCCTCCTGGATTTGATGTTACGGCCAATTTTCTGATGTACGATAAAGTATGGTTTGGCGGAATGTATCGTTGGAATGATGCAGTAGGCGTGCTCATCCAGTACGAGGTGAACAACAAGCTCAAGTTTGGTTATGCGTACGACTATATCATCTCTGATATTGGTCGTTATACATCTGGATCGCATGAGATCATGATCGGGTATGACCTTGTTCGCCCCGGACGAGGAGACATTTCACCGAGGTATTTCTAATCTATCAATCGGCAGCACGCACAAGAACTGAATGTTATGAAGAAAGGAATAGTATGGATTTTGATGCTTCTGGTTACGAGCTTAGTGTGCCTTGATGCCACTGCTCAGAAGGCGAAGCTCAAGCTTGCTGGTAGAGCAATGTCGGAATTCGATTTTGTAACAGCCTCTGAAATCTATAATGACATATTAACCAATCCGAAGTATGCCAAGGACACCACAGCACTTCGAAATATTGCGGATTGTGAAATTAATCTGGGTCACTATTCGAAGGCAGAGGGCTATCTGCGCAGATTGAGCGAGACCCCAGCCATTAAGCAAGATGACCTGCACAAATTGGCCAGCGTGCTCAAATTGCAGAAGAAGTATCCTGAAGCGTTGCTAACCTATGAGGTCATTGCGACGAAGTATCCTACCGACATGATTGCTCTGGGCTATATGGAGAATCCTGCTTTTGCAGAGAATATAGAACGCGATTCGATGATCTATCTTGTGCGGAATGCAGGTATCAATTCTTCGGGATCAGATTTCGCTCCAGGATTTTTTGTGAGTGGTAAGTTGCTGTTCGCATCAAGTCGTGGATTAGGAGTTGGTGCGCGACGTTATTATTCTTGGAATCAACAGCCGTATCTAAATATGTATGTGGCAGCCATCAAGGCAGATACTACGCTTGACAATGTGGGTGTTCTTCCTTCGCGAGTGAACACACGGTACCATGAAGGCAGTCTCACTTATGATGCGGCCAATAACACCATGTACATGACCCGCAATAACTACTTCAAGGGCAACACCAGAAAGTCGAAGGAAGGTCATTTGAAACTGGGTATTTTTTCGTACAAGTACACCGCTGGTGAATGGGGTGCCGAAGAAGTGTTCCCGCACAACAACAGGGAATATTCTGTAGGTCATCCTTCTCTTACACGCTCAGGAAAAAGAGTTTATTTCACAAGCGATATGCCGGGCGGATATGGCGGAACGGATATTTATTACTGCGAAAAAGAGAGTGAAAAGTGGGCCTCACCAAAGAATGCAGGACCAATAGTCAATACTGCTGCCGATGAAATGTTTCCTTTTGCGGCGGGTGATTCTGTACTTTATTTTTCATCGCGGGGCCATCTTGGACTGGGCGGGCACGATCTTTTTTACATTCAAATGTTCGACTCCACCGCTCTTCCTGTGAACGTAGGCTATCCAGTTAACTCGCACTACGACGATTTCGCGGCTGTAGTCTATCCCGATGAAACTGCTGGATATTTTAGCAGCAATCGTCCAGGTGGATTAGGTGACGACGACGTGTATCAATTTTTCATCCGTCCTCCTGTAACAGTGGAAATTACTGGTCGGGTAGTGGAAATGAATTCTCTGCGTCCGCTGAGCAACGCGGAAGTAATGGTTGAAGCCAAGGATGGAAGCATGATCAAAGTGAAGACCGACAATGACGGAAAATATGTAATCAATGCCCCGTATAGCAAGGTCATCCGGTTGGATGCTGAAAAGCAGGACTATGTAAAGGCGGGCGTGGATGTGGCCACCAATCCTCGAAAGACTACCTACACAGCGAATGACATCGTCATGCGCAAGGAGGATATTCTTGCAGTAGGTAAGGTGGTTTATGATATTGATGATACCCCTGCTCCGGGAGCAATTGTGAGAGTGATTGATGCCTCAGGCACCGTTCTCGATTCAGCCTACGTGCAAACAGATGGTACCTATTCAGTTCCTATTCCGGAGAAGTCAAAGGTTACTCTTGAAGTGTATAAAGACGGTTATGTGAAAATGACCAAACCCATAGACACGAGCAAATTGACTGGGCGTAAAGTGGAGAATAATTTCAGGCTATTCAAACTTGAGAAAGGCACTGTGGTTCGTTTGGACAACATCTATTACGACTATGGCAAATCAGATATTCGTGCCGATGCCGCATTCGAACTGGACAAGCTGGTTACGATTCTGAAGGATAATCCTTCTATGAGTATCGAACTTAGTTCACACACCGATGCCCGTGGCGGTGATGCTTACAATCTCAAGCTATCCGACGCCCGCGCGAATAGCGCAGTGAAGTATATCATTAGTCAGGGAATTGAAGCCGCTCGATTAGCTGCCAAAGGATACGGCGAAACGAAACTGCTGAATAAATGTGCCAATGATGTGAAGTGTTCTGAGGAAGAGCATCAGTTCAACCGCCGCACAGAGTTCAAGATTTTGGACTTCTAAATCACGCGATAATTTCTTTGAGAAAGCCACCGCATGGGTGGCTTTTTCATTCCGGACAAAGGCCACCGTACAAAGCAATAAACTGAAGAAGATCTGTGACGGTTATAACGCCATCTCCATTAAGATCCGCGGGGCAAGTGGCGTTTGGGAACTCGCAGCTTCCATCATCCGAAG
>Ga0105049_10001280_pt1 | contig 29552 bp, 21 predicted proteins | sample MAT06_FD_78087 | JGI IMG/M metagenome (GOLD analysis project Ga0105049, IMG submission 78087) | Freshwater microbial communities from Lake Fryxell liftoff mats and glacier meltwater in Antarctica - MAT-06 | ecosystem: Environmental > Aquatic > Freshwater > Ice > Liftoff microbial mat | place... | reverse complement strand
GCGCGCGACGGATGAAAAAGCGCAGTTTACTTTTGTAAATGAGCATTTTTCAGAGGAGTGCAACAACATGAGACTTTATTGACAGACTTTAACTAGGTGTCTGTCTACAGAGGCAGGAGTCTGAACTACAAAGGCTTCATATTAGGCGAGGGACGGATGAAAAAGCGCAGTTTACTTTTGTAAATGAGCATTTTTCAGAGGAGTGCAACGACATAAGGAGATTTTATAGAAAGACTCTAACTAGTGTCTGTCTAAAAATTCAGGAGTCTGAACTATAGAGTCTTCTTATTAGGCGCGCGACGGATGAAAAAGCGCAGTTTACTTTTGTAAATGAGCATTTTTCAGAGGAGTGCAACGACATAAGGAGACTTTATAGAAAGACTCTAACTAAGTTGCAATTTTTCTAACACCTTATGCAACACAATTATCTGCCATAATCTATTGTAATAAAATATTTTACCATTTTTAAATTCCGTTTTATACCTTTTTAAAACAGAATAATTTATTAGATTATATCTCTCGCATATTTCTTTAGAAGTATATTTTTCTAATAAGAAATTTAAATCTCCTTGCAACCATTTATCCAAGGGAATGCTGAAACCCCATTTGGGCCTATCAAATAAAGATGCAGGCAAATAATCATACAATACCTGTTTCAATAAATATTTAGCATCACCATTTTTAATTTTAAGTGCAGGATCAACATTTAATGCAAACTCTACAATTCTATAATCAAGCAAAGGAACTCTTGCCTCTAATGAAAACTGCATAGTGGCGCGATCTACTTTCGCCAATAAATCATCTTTTAAATAAAAACGAATGTCGAATAATGCTTGTTCTTCGGCTGGTGTTAATTTTCTTTTAGTGTCTGCCTCAAAGGTATCTGCCGAAAATTTAATTCCTGCATCGCCTGTTAATTCAGCTATCTCAGCATGTGAAAAATAATAAATCTCTTGAGAAAAAATATGACTTTTTATGTTGTTCTTATCTTGGTAATTAAATAACGTTGCAATTCTATCATACCTATTGTTTTTCAATCCGCTCAACCCTTTTCCAATTGGTTTCCTAAAGATTTGTACCAGCGGATGAGCCAACCGTTTTGCCCATAAATAAGAACCATAACCATGAAAAAGTTCGTCGCCTCCATCACCAGACAAGGTCATTGTAACATGTTGACGTGCTAACTTAGAAACAAGCATGGTTGGAATCGCCGAAGAATCTGCAAATGGTTCATCGTAAGCATCCGTCATTTTGTCAAGCAATTGAAGTGCATCATTTTCTGTTACAGTAAACTCGTGGTGCCTTGTTCCCAAATGTTTGGCAACCGCCTGTGCATAGCTCGATTCGTTGTGTTTACTTTCATTAAATCCTATAGAAAAAGTATTGATAGGTTGCTCGGAATTTGCTTGTGCAATTGCGGTAACCAAACTAGAATCTATGCCTCCACTTAAAAATGTACCAAAGGGCACATCACTTATCATTCTATACTTTACAGAACTATTGAGCAATTGTTTTAATTGTTTTTTAGCTTCTGCTTCATCTGAAATAAAGGTGGAATTAATCTTATCTTCTGGTTGCCAATAAGATTGTATTTCTAATTTATTTTCTTTCAAAAACGCATAACAACCAGATGGAAATTTATGCACTTCTTCGCAGATAGATAAAGGTTCTGGAACATAACCTAACAGCAAATATTCTTGTACCGCCTTTCTATTTAAACTTAATTTCAGTTTGGGCCTTAAACTTAATATTGATTTTAATTCTGAAGCGAAAATAAATGTGGTATCATTTAAATAATAATACAGTGGTTTTATTCCAAGCCTATCACGACAAATAAATACCGATTTATCAATTTTATTATAAATTACAATTGAAAACATTCCATTTAATTGGTGCACAAATGAAGGCCCCCATTTTATAAATGCTTCTAAAATAACTTCAGTATCACTCGTAGTTTTAAAAGTCTGATTTAATGAAACTGCAATTTCCTGAAAATTAAAAATCTCTCCATTGTAAACAATAACATAATTTTCATCCTGCGAAAACATAGGCTGATTCGCAGCAGAAGATAAATCTAAAATACTCAACCTGCGATGCGCCAATCCCACAGAAGCATCAAAGTAAAATCCATCAGCATCTGGACCGCGATGCTCCAAACAGTCGCTCATGCATTTTAAATCATCTTTTGTAAATTCAATTTCCGACTGGTAAAATCCTGCAATTCCGCACATAGTTTAGTTGACTATTTCTGATTTCTTCTTTCTAAAACTTAATCCCGCAAATACCAATAATGCAAGCAGTAAAATAATTGATGAAGCATAACTAATTTTCTCTGTACTGTAATATATGTCTGGATGAAATATGAATTTAATTTCATGTTTACCAGCAGGAACTACCATGCCTCTAATGATGTAGTTACTTCTAAAATGTGGCGTTTCTTTTCCATCTATAAATGCCTTCCATCCTTCAGCATAATAAACTTCTGAAAACAATACCACTTGATTTTGTGAAGCATTAAAATCGTACACTAAAGCATTGGGAGCATAATTTTTCATGGTAATTGTTGCTGTTGAATCATTAGCGGGTGTAGCGTTACCAACAATATCTTTAAATCGATTGTCAATTATTGCTGTAGTGCCTGCATTAAAATTCGCATCCATTGCTTTTATTTCTTCATCCGCAGAATTAACCCATTTAATTTCGTTTACTGCCCAAGCATTTCCTAAAGCAGATGTATTTATTAATGGTGGTGCTTTCTCATTGTATATAATGTATTTCATGTTCAACATGTTCAGCGCGTAGAGCTTGCTCATCATTAATTTTAAAGAAGAATCTGTTGGCTGCCCATTAAAAGTTGCAAAAACACTTTTCATGTTGGGTTCAATATGGTATTTTATCATTTCCTGATAACGTTCTAGTTTTGCAGCGCTATAACCACCAATTGACTTATGAAAATAAGAAGTCGCAGCATCGTTAAACGTGCTTTTTGAAAGATTCAATACTCTGTAATTCGTATTGGCAACCAATGCGCGGTAACGCTGCTTATACATCTCGTCGACTGTTAATCCGCTTTTCTTTTTAGACCTACTGCCTGCAGCAGCAATGCTCGCATCTATTTTAGTTTGTAAACTTGCATCTGTTGAAACTTCAAGCCCAAAAATTGCTTCATCTGCAGCTGATGGTTCATAAGGTATAGCCGCTTTTGTATTAGAAACTAAATCTTTTTTATTTACATATCTTTTATCTACAGAAAATAAATCGCCTACTATAATTAATCCAATAAGTGCGGCCATTAAAACAGCATTCAGTTTAAATTTACTGTAAGCAAACAACAACGCAACACCAGCAGAAATTAGTAAAAATGCTCTTAACGCATCCGCTTTAAAAATAGAAACCCTAACAGCGCTTAAATTCCCTATAAATTGATCTTTATCTAAGCCTGCTTGAGGTAAAAAATCGGTCAACTGCTTGTCCATTTCTGGCATCACATAATCGAAATTAAAAAACATTTCGGGCATTAAATAAAACAATAAGGCTAAACCTCCCGTTAATCCAAAGGCTGTAATAATTTCCTTGCGCTTTTTCTGAAACAGTTCGGGTTGATTCATGGCTTCATTTAATCCTAAAATCGCCATTACTGGTAAAACAAAATCGGTAATGATAAATGTCATTTTTACAGCCCTAAATTTATTGTAACCAGGAAAATTCTCTAACATAAACACCGAGAATCCTTCAAAATTCTTTCCCCAACCTAACAACAAAGCTAAAATTGCGGAAGCTAGAAATGCCCACTTTAAAGGTGTTTTCACCAAGAAAAATCCTAACACACACAAGAAACAAATCAACGCTCCTGCATAAAAAGGCCCTGTTGTAGAAGTGTCCGACCAATACTGCGGCATTCGTTCAAGGTATTGTCGGTAGTTTGAGTCTGCTTCTTTCAAGGCCTCTTTTTGTTCTGCCAAACCAAGGTTAGACGCGCCACCATACACATTTGGAATGAGGTAAGAAAAAGATTCACCCACACCATAACTGTAATCTAATGCGTAATTTTTATCGAGTCCTCCGCTGTCTTTGCTTTCTCCTATGGTTAATTCAGATTTTCCACGAATCGAATCTTTTCCATAGTCATATATAGTGTACAGCGATGAAATGTTGGTTAATACTCCAAAAATGGCAGCAATCACTAAAATTCCAGCTCCTTTTACAAACGTTGCTGCTGTTTTGTTTTTTAATGCATCAATCAGATAAAACACCATTAAAAACAAAATAATAAATGCCAAATAATAAGTAATCTGGAAGTGAGAAGCCTTTATTTGAATGCTTAAAAATACCGCGGTAAATAATCCGCCTAAAATGTATTTACCATTCAACACCAACATGATACCTGCAATTACCCACGGAATCCAAGAAATGGCATCCACTTTCGACATGTGTCCTGCTTCCATAATTAGCAAGTTATAAGTTGTAAAGCAGTAAGCCGCAGCACCAACAATGGCAAGTGGTTGGCGCACTTTTAATACCAGAAATAAAATGTAAAGCCCCAACATTGTTACTAGCATAGAATCTGCTGGTCGTGGAAAGCCCATTTTAATAACAGTTGCAATATTGGCAACCAAATTTCCCTTAAAAACAACAGAAATCAAATAACCAGGCATTCCACTAAACATGGTATTAGTCCAAATGGCTTCTTCACCAGTTCGTTCGCGGTAATCAACCAATTCGTTCGACATGCCTTTGTGTTGCTCAATGTCGTCCATACGCAAGCTTTTCCCACTAAAAAGTTCAGGGAAATAAGCAAAAATTAATAAAATAAAAATGAAGAGAGCTGCTAAATGCGGCAGCAAAGCGCGAAAGTTAAGTGTTGGCATTTTTCTGAAATTGCGTGTCAAATATACACGTCTCTTTCGGATTGCCTATTTCACTTCTGTGTAATCTACAAATTCTCCTTCATCAAAATCCTTATTACGCTGATTTTGAGCAGCATTTGGTGTTTCAATTCTAACCTCACCTTCGCGTCTGCCGCTAGCACGCTGTTGTTGCTGTTGCTGATTAAACTGCCCATTCATATTTTTAGCCGCCTTCGCAAAAAAGTATCGCGCAATCAATGGCAACACAAAATTGAAAAAAATACGGTAAAGTAAATAAATGCCAATAAGAATGTACAGCACGCGCATGAAATATGATTTTGGTTACAAAAGTACAAAATACTTGCCTTAAAAAAATAAAGTCATTTTGTCATAATGAACCTCTGTAATACGGGTTGAAGTATTATTTTGGGCGCCTTTACAAAACTTAACAAGCAGCATTACAACACTTTTTCATCAGGTTTTGTTTTGTAAACCGTGCTTTCCATTGCAACTCGGTACTCGGCTAAGGGCCTCGCACCGGGTTTCCATTGCAATCACTGGCGCGGGCTGTATTGCATTCACTTAAATGCACAAGAATAAAGCAGTCTACTCATCTTGGGTTTATTACTTTTTTTAGCTTTGTTGCTTCCGCCTACTTTTCTTGTCATTTAGTTCTGCATTATTCCCAAAAAAAAGGGCGCCCTTTTGAGTCGCCCTTTAGGAATATAATTCAATATAAAAGTTTATTCGTTTTGCTAAACTTAGCAGTACTTCTTTTTCCGTTTCCTTCTAAATTAATTTGGTAAAGTCCTTCTGCAATGTCGTTTAAGTTAATTTGTAGCGTTTGTTGACCTTGTGCAACGTTCACCATTTCTGTGTGAATCAATCTTCCAGAAGCATCGAAAATAGACAATTTGTTAAATCCTTTTTTTTGGTTTATCTGTACATTTAATATGTCACGCGTTGGGTTTTGATAGATAATAAATCCAGATGCACTTTCTGGTTTTTTAAAACACTCGTAAGTCATGCCTGAAATTGGTTGAGCAACTGAAGCCTCAATTACATCTGTTGTGTAGTAGAATGTACCGCCCGTTAGAGCAATGCTTGCTTCTACTACTTGGCCGGCTTCTATTACTACTGCTTCATCTACAGTTTAACCGCTTGCATCAGTAATACGTACCGTGTAACCTCCATCATTTAAGCTGGTAAATACAGCAGTTGGGTTAGATGATTTTGCTACAACCTGACAAAAAACATCTAACAAACCAACGTTACACTGCTGTTCTACAAAAGCGGTTGTTACAGAAACTTCACCATCTGTTTGCTGGCATGTTTCCTATGCAAAAGCAACAGCAACACCTAAACGGAAGTGGATAAAGAAACGCGCATTATGTTGACCAACAGTTAGGTTTACAGTGTGCTAGCAGTTTTTGCTGCACTAGGCACCAGCGCCACCACCAATTGCACGCGCAATAAGTTGTTTACCTCTGCTTGTTTTTCGTAAAAAGTAGTGCTTGCATTGTCTACCCTTAAACTGTTGTCGTAGTTACAGACAATGTTCTTGGTAGAATTTTAGTATTAAAGAAAGCTTGACTTAAAGCAATATTATAGCCCACGGATCCTGGAGTTCCTATATTACCATTCCAGTCTACGTATTGGCCGAAATATTGGCCTGTGGTAAAGAAACGTTTCACAACAGCGCCAATTTGAGTAATGCCATACAATACACGCATCATCCAGTGTGATCCCGTCATCGATAGTTCTAGGATTGTTGCTGAGTTAGGTACGGGAGGATTTATTTGGAAAGGTCAGCGTACCTTTAATTCAATGATCGAATGCGTGCATGGTCAGCTCATGGATGCAACAGGAAATTATTTGCAAGCCGCTTTTTTCAAATACGACCTCTCGACAGATGTTCTTTCGCTCGCAGCACTTATCCCTACAGCCATTGATGGTAATGGTCAAGTTATCACCCCTACAATTAATGGTGCGCTTATGGTGGCGACCAATGGGAACGTTTATGGTGCAGAAGCGATATGGGAAAGTTCCATTGGAAAGGTGGCAAAACTTACACTTCCCCAGAGATAATATTCTGGCATAACTTGACCGCGCGTTTTTGGATGTCCTTCCATTAATGTAAAAATCATGGTAAACTCCTGTTGCCTCAAGGCAAATAAAAACAGGTACCTTCGGTGGTGGTTGTGTCCATTTATTTATCCATTTAGATAGATTTATAAAATCTGATTTGGTATTATTAAAACAACAAGAAGATTTATACTCCACTAATTGTTGATGATCTATTGTGCAAATAGTTGCATCAATTTTACTTTTTGAAATGTCTAAACCTACTTAATACTTTAGTGTCATAAGAAATTATTTAGAAACAAACCATTAAAATTCTTTCACTTGACTTTGCTCATGTAATACGATATCTATAAAGTTTTTATGTATCTAGGTACTATTCTGTCATAAGAAAGAAAACCAAAGCAGATTACCCTATCAGGACATTATCAACACATAGTTGTAACTAGCATAGCCAGAATTTTGCTACTTCGGTTTTAATGATCTTTTTTACTAGACAACAAAGAAATGAGCATATCTGTATTGGTCCAATTTCATTTGGCATAAACAGCTCTTGCATCGGCATAATATCATAATATTTTGGACTAAATAATAAATGCAACTGGTATCATTTCGGAGTTTCTAGCTTAAATTACAGTATGGTAAATAAAGCTTGTAAAACCGCATATTTTCATTTTATTGATTTCTTAATAAACTCCTTTGTTAAATAATATTGCAAAAGTCTACCCATCAAATGTCTTAATCAGTATAAAACGTTACAATTCTCTGTAAATCTTAATTAAGTTTCTGTAATCTTGCATGTTGTCATTAGATTGCCTTGGCTATTTCCGAAGGCTGCCGCAAGAGTTCTTTGGATTTTTCGTGCGCTGAATCAAGAGTTCCTTTGCTATTTCCGGTCAAAGAATCTCTTGTGACTCATAAGTAAATCAAGTCTATGACTTAATAAATTTAACTTAATGCCCACAACTTACCCTTTATAAATCTTGCAAGAGAAGGGCGCCTAAACCGTGCTTTCCATTGCAACTCGGTACTCGGCAAGGGCCTCGCACCGGGTTTCCATTGCAATCACTGGCGCGGGCTGCAAGGGTTAAAACTGAATGTAGAAGTTTACCTAATCAGCCGCACGAGCGGGTGAGGCAGGCACCTTGTGCAGCCGAACACGCGACCCAAAGGGGCGTGCCCAAATAAGAAAACTTTTTTATGCTGTTTGAAACATTAATTTGTATATTCGCACCCCGAAAAAATAAAGTTTTAAAAGCCCTATGGCAGTATTAGAAAAGATTCGTTCCCGCGCTACACTATTGGTTGGGATTATTGGTTTTGCATTATTTGCATTTGTTATTGGTGATTTTTTATCTTCTGGTAGTACCTTTTTCCGCAGTAAAAACATGCAGATTGGTGAAATTAACGGAAATACCGTTTCAGGAGAAGAATTTCAACGTCAACTTACAGAAACGGAAGACCGCTACAAGAAAAATCAAAACACTACAGGTATCGACGATAATACCCGTCAACAGCTTGTTAACCAAATTTGGAACGACTATTTAGATAAATATTTGTTTGACGAGCAAATGGAAAAGGCGGGCGTTACGGTTCATCCCGACGAACTTTTTGATATGGTTCAAGGAGATAACATTAATTCTCAAGTGCAGTCTATTCCGCTTTTTCAAGACAGCATCACCAAACAATTTGATAGAAATTTGGTGCTGAAATTCCTAAAAACGCAATTGAGCGAAGAAAATGACCCTGACGGAAAATACCGTGATTCTTGGGCAGAATTCGAAAACCAATTAATGAAGCAACGCCTAAAAGCGAAATACAATACGCTGATTAAAAAAGCAGTATACGTTACTAATGCACAGGCTAAAAGAGACTTTAACGATAAAAATAAAAATTTTGTATACCGTTTAGTTTCTAAGAAATTCGAAACAGAGGCTGACACAACTCTTAAAATTACAGACGAAGAATTAAAGAAATATTACGATGAGCACCGTTTTGAATTTGAACAAAACGATGAAACAAGAAGAATAGAATATGTAGTTTACCAAGTACAGCCTACTCCTGATGATCGCAACATGTTGATGGAAAGCATTGTAAAGTTAAAAGCTGATTTTCAAACGGCTACAAACGACACTGCTTTTGTAAATGCTAATTCTGCAGAACCATTTAATGCATCTGCAATTAAAAAGGGAAAATTAGGTCCACAAATAGATTCTTCTGTTTTTGCAGGAACTCCAGGCAATGTTTACGGTCCTTTTACAGAAGGTGACCAACTAAAATTGGTAAAATTATTGGGTTTTAAAACATCTCCAGATTCAGTTAAAGCGCGTCACATTTTAATCAGTACTCAAAATGGATTAGATCCTGCAAAAGCATTAGCGAAGGCAGATAGTTTAAAAAATGCAATAAAAGCTGGTGCAGACTTCACTTTATTGGCATTTCAATTTTCTGAAGATCCAGGTTCTAAAGTAAAAGGTGGAGACTTAGGTTACTTTGCCGAAGGACAAATGGTTCCTACATTTAACGATGCTTGTTTTAATGGTAAAACGGGTGACTTAGTTACCGTTTCTTCTCAATTTGGGGCGCATTTAATTAACATTACTGACCAAAAAAATCCTGCGAGCAAAGCTACAGTTTGTTTCTTAACTAAAAAGGTTGAAGCAAGTTCTACTACTATTGATAAAGTTTACGCGGATGCAAATGATTTTGCAGTAAACTCCGCAGATTTCCCGGCAATGAAGAAACTTGCAGATAGCAAAAAAATGTTTTTGGTAAAATACGACAACTTGCGTCCAAACGACCGTCAAATGAATGACTTAAGCAATTCAAGAGAAATAGTTCAGTGGGCATATAATGAGGATACAGAATTAAATGCGGTTTCTAAAGTGTTTGATATTGATGGTAAATATGTAGTTGCATCTTTAACAGGAATAAAAGACAAAGGCATTCCTACTTTCGATCAAATGAAAGAGTCTTTGGAGCCACTCGCTAAGAAAGCAAAGAAAACAGAATCGTTTACGAAAGAATTTACTGCAGCATTAGCTTCTTCTAAAACAATAGACGATGTTGCTGCGAAATTAAAATTAACAGCAGAGCCACAAGCAAGCACTCAATTTAGTTCTTACAGTTTGCAAAATCATGGTTTCGAGCCTAAAGTATTAGGAACGTTGGCAAGTAGCAAAATGAATGTTCTTTCTAAGCCAATTGCTGGTACAAATGGAGTTTACATAATTATTGTAGAATCTACTAACGAACAATCTCCAGCACCTGCAGATTACAAGCAACAAAAACAACAAATTGCTACTCAATTGCAAGGTCGCACAGACAATGCTGTTTACAGTGCAATATTGAAGAAAGGTAATGTTGAAGACAAGAGATACCGTTTCTTTTAATCAATTATAAAAGTAGTTTAGAGCCCTTGTGATTTTAGTATCAAAAGGGCTTTTTTATTTAAATACATTTTTATGAAAAATAATCCTGCACCAAAAAAAGAATTAGGCGTTTGTTTAATTTCTAACAAAGTTGCTATAGACAATGAACCCGTTGGATTTTTTTACCGCGAACAAGCAGAAGAAGAGTTAGACAGTGGCTGGAGGTTCCTTTCTGGAAATGAAGACGATGATTTTTTAGACAACGACGACAATTACGATGTATACGACCTTGAATACATCATAGAAAAAGACAAAAATATAAAACAATACCTACATTCTGCGCCAGGTTCTGCTTTTGAGAGAAACCCAGAAACAGAATTATTCATTCCGTACAAAGAAGATTAATGGAATTACTAAAGCAATTGTGTGGCATTCGTGCTACTTCTGGAGATGAAAAACCCATGACAGATTTTTTGTTGCATTATATCAATGAAAACAAATCTAGTTGGAAATCACAACCGGTTATTCATGCAGGTGAAAATCTGCAAGATTGTATTGTTCTCTCCTTCGGGAAACCTAAAACAGCACTATTTGCGCACATAGACAGCATAGGTTTTACAGTAAGGTACGAAAATGAATTGGTAAAAGTTGGAGGACCACGAACCGAAAACGGTTATATTTTAGTGGGAAGTGATAGTGATGGTGAGATTGAATGTGTGTTGCAAAAAGATAAGGAAGGCGAGTTGAGTTATTCCTTTCACAGAAACATAGAGCGTGGTACGCCTTTAAGTTTTAAACCTAATTTCATAGAAACCAGTGAAACTGTACAGTGTTGCTATTTAGACAACAGATTAGGAGTTTACACAGCATTAGAAATAGCCAGAACTTTAGAAAACGGCATTATTGTTTTTAGTTGTTACGAAGAACATGGTGGAGGAACCGTTGGTTTCTTAGCTCAATTTATTGCAAATCAGTACAATGTTAAACAAGCACTAATTTGCGACATTACTTGGGTTACAAATGGTGTACAACCGGGTAAAGGTGTCGCAATTTCTATGAGAGATTCCCTCATTCCGAGAAGAACTTACCTCAACAAAATTATTGATATAGCGAAACGCAGTAATATTCCTTTTCAATTAGAAGTTGAGAGTTCTGGCGGAAGCGATGGTTCTGAACTACAACATAGCCCTATTGCATTTGATTGGTGCTTTGTTGGTGCTCCAGAAGACAATGTTCACACACCACAAGAAAAGGTAAACAAACAGGACATTACTTCTATGATTGATTTGTATAAAAAACTAATGGAAGAACTTTAAATCTCTAGTTTTTTTTTACAGAATTACGTTTACCAACCCTTCTAGTTTGTGCGTAAAACCTAAATCGTCTGTTGCTTCAATAACATATAGGTAAACTCCTTGCGGTACTTTTCTATCTGTAGTGCGCACGGTTCCATCCCAGCCGTTTTCTTTGTCATAACTTTGGTACAACTGCTCTCCCCAACGGTTAAATATGGTAAGTTTAAACTTTCTGACATCTTCACCATAGACTGTGAAGTAATCGTTGGTGCCGTCGTTATTAGGGCTAAAGCTATTGGGTACATAAATTCTATAACCGGTATTGACTTGAATGGTTTTATTGGTAGAATCCACACAACCAAAGCTATTTCTAATAACCTGAGTAATTATGTACAAACCCGTATCTGGTAAGATATAAGTTACAGTGTCTTCGTTAAAAACAACATTCCCTGGCTGTATGGTAAAAGTAATTTGAATACTATTGTTTTGTTCTGTAAAACTGCTGATGGAAACTTCTGGTTCTGTAATGGTGGTTTTGAACTTGCTTAAGCTAAAACCTGCATTAGGCACAGGAAACACAGTAATGTAATTTTTTCTATCTAAACTATTGCTGCAACCATTTAGGGTTGATACATTTAAGGAAACGTCATAAACTCCAGGAATTTCATAAATAAATTTAGGTGTTTCAGAATTGGAAAGTTCACCAAAACCAAAACTCCAACTGTACTGCAAATTATTGGGCCCGCTTGAATTATTAATAAAATTAACCACTACAGGGGCACAACCTTCAATTACCTCAGCAGAAAAATCAGCAATCGGCTCTTCATATATGACTACATCTGCAGAATATACATTGCTTAAACAACCAGAATCGTCAACTTGCAATGTTATAGTTTGTGAACCTACAGTTGTAAATACAACATTCGTTAAACTTGGAGTGCTTGAAAGTGTATAGACAGTATTCGGCCCAAGGCTCCAATTAAAATCTGCAGTTGCAGTAAATGCGCCTTGAGCAGTAAAGTCAAAACTATTTCCTTCGATACACTGCCCTGGTGGAACACTAAACGTAATTAACGGAGGAGCTGTTACTGAATAAAATACAGAATCGGTTGCAGAACAGTTTCCATCATTTGCAGTTAAAACGTATTGATATGTTTGTGTTGCTTCTGTTGAATTTTCTAATTGAATGTTGGTTACTGCTTGTGTTGGTGATACCAATCCAATTAAAGGTGACCAAGAATAAGTTAGTCCAGGGAAACTAGCACTACCGAGTGATGCAATGGCACCTGAACAAACTTCCTTGTCGGTACCTGCATTTACTTGAGGAATACTTAAAACAGTAATTGGAACTGTAAAAATGGGAGAAGTGCAACCTAAAGAAACTACGGATAGAGAAATATTTTTAATTCCTGTGCTTGACCAATCTACAGAAATTGGCCCAGGGCCATTCAATATGTTTGCATTTCCTCCATCAAAATTCCAGTTAAAGATTGCAGTGTTGGGTGCTGTTCCTGTATAATTTAAAGTGGTTTCGGTATTTAAGCAAACTGGAGCTGTTGAAGTAAAATTACCTGTAGGAATAGGATTTACTACAACTTGAATTTGAGTAGGCAATGAACTACATCCATTTTCAACAACCGTTAAATTCAAAAAGTAGGAACCAGCAGCGTTCCATGTTGCATTGTGCGGACCTTGACCTGTTGGGCTAGGAATTGCTGCTGAACTAAAAGACCAGTTGTAAGCAGCAGTTGCAGCAGAGGCTCCTAAATAAATGATTGAGCTTGGTGAATTTTCGCAGACTGGACTTGTTGCTGTAAAAGAGGAGGATGGAGTATTGTAAACTAAAACAGTTTGAGTAAATGGCAAACTACTGCACCCATTTTCGGTAGCAGTAAGGGTTACCGTTTTATTTCCTGAAGTTACCCAATTGATTGTAAATGCATCTGAAGGATTGGGGCCTACAGTGCCCGCTCCTCCATTAAAATTCCATGCAAGGCTTACCGCATTAGTTCCTGAACCGATGTAGTCTAAAGTACTATTTGCCGAAGGACAAACCGCTGCTGTAGCAGTAAAATCAGAAGTTGGTGTTGGGAAAACAGTAATCTGTTGAGAAGTAGATGTAGATACACACCCATTTTCTGTTACCACCAACGAAACAGTTTTTGTTCCTGCAGTTGACCAATTAACAGATTGTGGTCCCACTGTTGTGCCACCTGGAGTTGCTGTTCCATTGTTAAAATTCCAAGTATAGGTTGCAGCCAATACAGCAGTGCCCGTATAAACTAAATTAACTGAAGCTCCAACACAAACGCCAGAAGGAGTTGCCGTAAAAGTTGAAGTAGGAATAGGAAATACAGTTAAATTTTGAGCACCAACGGTTGAAGTACATCCATTTTGAGTAACTGATAAAGTAATATTTTTTACACCAGCAGTTGGCCAATTTACATTGAAGGGACCTACTCCACTTGCTGGAGAAGCTGTTCCACCATTCCAATTCCAGGTATAGACAGCTCCTGGAGTAGCGTTACCAGTGTAAGTAATCGTTGCATTTTGATTGAGACAAATTCCATTTCCTGTTGTGAATGTAGCTGTAGGTATTTGGTAAACCGTTAATGGTATCGAGGTTAAATTGCTAACACATCCTGCTGCATTAATTTGTAGGGTAATATTCTTTACTCCTGGGTTATTCCAAGAAACTGATATGGGACCTTGACCTGTTGCTGGTGTTGCTGCACCTCCATCAACATTCCACGTGTAAGTTGATGCAGGACTCGAGCCACCTGTATACGTTAAAACTGCCGGAGCTCCAACACATACGCTATTCTGAGAAAGTGTAAAACTTGAAATTGGTGCTGGTAAAACGTTAACATTTAGGGTTGTTACTTGAGAAACACAAGAGCCAACGGATACCGTAAGTGTAATTGTTTTTAATCCTGGAGCTGACCAACTAACAGAGAATGGACCTATTCCAGAGGCAGGAACGGCAACACCACCATTAAAATTCCAAGTATATGTTGCACCTGCTGGAGCATTACCCGTGTATGTTACTGTTGCGGCAGCTGCGCCGCAAACTTGAGGGGTAGCCGTAAAAGTTGACGTTGGTACAGGAACGACAGCGACAGTGGTACTAAAACTTCCAGGGGCACAAACAGCACTCGATAAATTTAAACTAACCTTTTTAGTTCCTGCCGTAGCCCATGTTACGCTATGCGGCCCAATACCTATTCCTGGAACAGCGACACCTCCTCCAAAATTCCAAGCCCAAACAGCGCTTGCTGTCGGATTAGGGCTTCCTGCAAATGTAAAAGTAGAAGCTTCCACTCCCACGCAAACAGGTGAGGTTACTGTAAAAGTAGCATTAAAAGGTCTTGGAGTAATAGTTACGGTATCTCTATAGGTTATAGTTCCCCCGCAAGGAATGTTGTAAGTTGCTATGGCGATGTACCGTCTTGGTGGGCTAGATGAACTTGGCATCCATGCTGTAATAGTTGTTGCTGCATTACTTGGATTTATACCACCAGTGTTACCGTTCATGGTCCATTGTAAAGATCCAAAATTAGCTTGAACTGCTGTTCCTGGAATAGCAGGGGTATATTGCCATGCCACGTTATTTAACAATACATCAGCACCAGAATACCCCCATAAAGGGCAGGAAGTTGTTGGACCGGGACAAGGATTTGTAATTGGAGGAGCTAAGCCAGAACGAATAGAACTAGCCCATTGCGTGCAAGTCGGCTTATTAGTTACATGAACTTGAACTACATTAGTTGTTTCATGCAATTGGATTTGAAAAGTAGAAGTTCCAGTGCAACCCGCACCAAAAAAAGGAATTGCATTGTATGAAACTACTAATTTACGGTTGGGTGCAGTACCAATTGTTTGGTATTGAATTCTATTGGCAACGCCGCCAGGGTTAAAGTCGAATAAAATACCATAAATACCATTATAAGGATAAGTAGTAGAACATGGATTTCCATCCATTGTGGGGATGTCAACATTAAAATAGCCAGGGAGCGGAGGCGTAAAACCAATCCAGCCGTTAGCACTGATATAAAATTGAGTATACGTTTGACCGTAATAAGTAAAACTAAATCCAATTGGGAAAGCACCTCCAGATGCGTCATCTGTTAATGGAACACCAGTTCCTCCTGGAGTAATTGGAGCATTAGGAATGTTCAAAACATCATAACCGATGCTAGTTCCTGGGGGCAATTGTACATTTATTGATGCCGGGTAATTAGCTGTAAGTTGCAAGGTTTGATTGGTACAAAGCATGGTATCATTACCAGGAGTAATGGTTAGACTTTGACCTTTAATGCCTTCGATTCCGACGTATAAAAGTAAAGAAAAACATAACTTAAAATAAAATAGTTGATTTACTTTAGTAAAAATGCCCATGTGTGATTTTTTTCCCTGTCGGTAAAGGTAGGAATTGATTCCATAAAATTGAAGAAAATTTGAAATAATTTCAATGTAAAAATACTAACAGTGAATTGATTGAGCGATATTCATTAAATGTTTGTTAAGTAATTACTGATATAGGGTAACATTCCCTTGCAACATATAATCTTCGCTTAACACATTTCTTATCCAAATTTTATAGTTATAAACTCCAGTTGCGCCAATTTTTTTACCTTTATTTACCTTTCCGTCCCAAGGAACTTCTAAGCTAATGGTGGAAAAAATCTCATCTCCCCATCTGTCAAAAATTACCAATAAAAATGTTTTAATCCCTTCACCTTTTGCATTAAAAAAGTCGTTCACACCGTCACCATTTGGTGAAAAAGCATTTGGAACATATACATTGTAAACAGGTTTTATTCGGATTTTAATAGACGCCGTATCGTAACAATTTTGCTCATTTATAGCAATGATTCTTGGCGAGAAATAGCCTGTATCTTGATAGGTGTGGGTAATGTTGATCTCCTCAGAGGTATTTCCATCACCCAATTCTAACCAAGAACCAATTTCGCCTAAAGATAAATCGGTAAAACTAATGTAAGGAGATAAAATTGATGCTTCCCTAGGTGTTGCATCTAAACCTGCATCTGGCCGAGGTTTAGCTCTGATGTAATTTTCAAAAGTAACAGAAAAAGTATCAATGCAACCGACCAGATTAGCAACAAATAAAGTTATATCGTAATTTCCAGGAGTATCATACAAATGAACAGGACTTTCCTCATTAGAAGAAGTTCCGTCACCAAAAGTCCAATAAAAATATGCTCCTGGGGTAAAGGTTGACGTATTATTAAACTGTACTGCTCGAGGAATACAAATTACAGCTTCATCAACATTGAAATCTACTTCTAATTCAGGATAAACATTCACCAGAATTGAATCAATGTCTTCACAGTGAGGGTCTGAAATCCTCAAAATTACATAATAAGCTCCAGGCTCCGTCCATACAATACCTGCTGGATTTTGCAGTGTGCTGTTTACGATATTGCAAGGACCCTGAAATTCCCAATAAAAATCTGCATAATTTTGAAATTCGCCTTGCGCAATAAAATTAAAGGAATTGCTTGTAATGCATTGGCCATCTTGAGGGGAAATTTGCGCATCAATAGCATGGTAAACGGTTATAAAAAGAAAAGTAGAATCTGCGCAAGAATAGCCAGGATTTGCAATAAGAGAAATTCTGTAAATTCCTGTATCTGGAAAAGAATAAACTGGATCGATGAGTGTACTAACGTCAGAAGTTATAGCAGTAATTCCAAAATCCCATTGATAAAACGAAGCATTTTGACTTAAATTTACAAAGTTAACGGTTAAGCCATTACAAGGGACAATTCCACCTTCAACCTCAACAATCGGAGCTTCAAATTCTGCGATAGAAGAACCATTGCATTGAACTATGTTGAATTGAAAATCTCGTTTATTTACACTAAGTAGCACCCCATCTCTGTACTCACTTACACAAACAGCAACAACAAATTGCCCAAGCATGGTGGGCTCACCTGTTAACAAACCAGAAAAGGAATTCACTCCTATCGCAGGATTGGAGGCTATAGAATAATTTGCATTATAGGGTGGAATAAAATTGGCAAAATTAAATGGTGGCGCTGCAGAGGGCACTGGCATTGGGGCATCTGCAGAAGCTCCTTCAAAAGGATCGCAAAACGAATAAACCAGCGAATCTCCATCTGGGTCTGTAGCAGAATGATCAAATATTAATGGATCATTAATGCATAATACAATGGGGGGAAATTGACTGAAACGAGGACTTGAGTTGCATTCTGTCCATGCAGAAGGTGGAATTGAAATAGTGTAAGTTGCACCTGTATCTCCTGGATCGAAAATATTTAAGATGGAATTGTTTCTGCAGCAACGTTGGTAGACTAATGTGTACCCGCCAGCCGAAAAAGGAAGATTTATATTTTGGGTGTAAAATGCTTCTTCAACACATACAGCGGCGTCTCCTTGGTAACATGGATTGATACTTCCAGGAGGAATATTAGTAATAATCGGATTAAAGAATTCTAAATTCGAATGCAAATTTCCCTGAGCATCATAAATGGAAACAGTAAGAGGGTCATCAAAAGGGGCTTGACCCAATAAGCAATCCCTGTAAATTTTGACTGTAATCTTAAAACCACCTCCACCTAAACAATCATAAAATATCTCCCCTCCAATAATGTGAGTTGCGTTAAGTGCAGTAAATTTTAGCACTAACAAACAAATCAATAGTATTCTGAGTAGATTTTTCACATTCTTAAAACATATCAAAGCTAATAATAAAATCAACTCTACATAAAAACACTACAAAAGGTATTTCAATTTGAGATCTATTACCTAATCACTGTAACTCTTCCAATATATTCCTTTCTTTCGAGAATCGGGGTTGTGACAATTATTCTATAAGCATACACATCAATTGGAATATTATCTAAAACTCCTCTTGAACCAATTCCCCACTTATTGTTGTAATTACTAGAATTAAATATTTCCTCTCCCCAACGGTTGAATATTGCCAATTCATAATTCACAAACCCTTCACCCACTCCAGAAAACGCATCATTAATTCCATCTCCATCAGGAGTAAAAGCATTGGGAATGTAAAAGTTGAAAGGAGGATAAGAAATCAGCGTATTGGAAATGGTGTCAGTACATCTATCTTGGTCAGAAACTACTAATGTAATGGTATATTGTCCAGTATCCGGAAAAGTATAAATCGGATTTTGAAGTTCTGAAGTACCTGAACCTGTTCCAAAATCCCAGTCCCATTGAGCAATATTTGAATAAGATAAATCTATAAATTGAACGGTAGAATGGTCAATGTATCTTACATCAAATACGGCATGCGCATCAATTACTCTAACATCAATTTCTTTTTTCACAACTATGCCACAACTATCAGTAACTGTTAAAACGTATACTTTACTTTCAGTAGGAGTTATTGTCCTATATGGGGTGAAAATTTGTTCGTCGGACCAAGAATAAATTAATGGTTGCCTGCCACCTACTGCTATTCCACCGATTGATGTAGTTTCTCCTTTACAAATAACAGTATCGCCAGTTGCATTTAGCTTTAATGGAAAGTAATTTACAATTTCTACAAAAACGGAATCTGTTTGTACGGAACCACATTGATCTATAGCTGAGACTATGTACCAGGAAGTAGAATCAGGATAAACTGTAACAGGATTTCCTGTAGGTTGATTTAACCATTGAATAATATATGGAGCAACGCCACCTGTAACTGAAGCTTGAAGTTCTACAGGTTGTCTTGGACAAATTAATTCGGCTCCTGAGCCAGGAATGAGATTAACTAAAGGAGGAGGGTCGAATATGGTAAAGTCAACTCGTTTTAAAATTATTTCACCGCAACCTGTATCTGCATAAATAATAGAGACAGATTCGCCAATAGCTTCTGTAATATTATCATCAAACGCAAAAACATTAAAAGAGATAGCACTTTGTCCTGGGGCGAACGTTAATGTAGTGGGAAACGGTGAGTAATCAATTCCATAAGTTGCAGTCCCTTCAGTTTCTAGAAAAATGGTTAAAGGTTGAGATGTTTCTCCAGTTCTGCGCAAAGTGATAGTATTAAATCCACAATTTTCGTAGATAACGTCAACACCATCTAAATAACTTGGCTTCTGCTCGATTGAAACTTCAGGACTTGTAAAGCTTTGCGCTTCTAAAAAAACTGCTGAATCAAATATACCATCACTTACATCAGCAATGGCAATGGTAATTGTATAAGTTTGGCATGGAATTACCGTAGCTTCTGCAACAAAAGGTTTAGTAAAACCATCAAATTGGACAGAAGATCCGCCACCAGCATTGCCATTACCATTATTTACAAAAAAATTATTGAAGCTAGTTTGATTTACATTATTAATTGCAACGAATTGATTGGTACCTGGTATTTTGGCAATATTCTGAGTTCCAACAATTCCGGGTCCTTGTATAAAAAAAGCAAAAATATCATTGAATTGTGATCCAACATATTCTGGATATTCTTCTGAAGCAAAAACGTATCTAAAAGAAATTTTATCGCCTTCGCAAATAAAATTAAAACTTAGCACAGCTGCATCTTGGGTATCTTCACCGCCAATAATATTGGAAAGTGGACCGTAACCGGCTCTATTTAAATCAACACCAATACTTCCGTTATTATTAGGACCTACTGCATCATTTATAATTCCAGTACTCATTATTATCCCGTTTGCTAATCCAATATTTGAATTTGTACCATTAAATCTCCCTATTTGAGTATTGGCGCCAGTAAACTGAATATTAGAAACTGTAACCCCTGAACCTAAAAGTACATTTTGAACTAATGAAGTTGCAGTCTGTTGTGTAACGGTGAGTTGCCCAAAACTTAAAATATAGCATAAACAGAAGGCCGAAACCAGCACAATTTGTTTGTTGAAACTATTTTTTAATGGGTAATTCATAAATAATGAAACGAAAAAAAAATAAACTTGTTTGAAGTTGGCAATAACAAAAAATAAACTGCTAATTTTATGCCAGTTTATTTTTCAAATTTACGAAATTAAAAAACCAATAAGGATAAAATATTTGTATAATTATGAGTGATTTTAAAAATTTAGTGGAACAGCACAGTGAGCGATTTATTTCAGAGCTTTTTGATTTATTAAGATTACCGTCTGTTAGTGCCGACCCAGCTTATAAACAAGCTGTTTTAGATACAGCAGAGTTGGTAAAAACGAGGCTTATTGAAGCAGGTGCCGACAAGGTAGAAATTTGCCCAACACCGGGCTATCCAATAGTTTATGGAGAGAAAATAATAGATAGCAGTTTACCAACAGTTTTGGTTTATGGCCATTATGATGTTCAGCCTGCTGATCCTTTAAATTTGTGGACAAGTCCAGCTTTTGAGCCGGTTATTAGAAACGGAAATATTTTTGCAAGAGGTTCTGCAGACGATAAAGGACAAATGTATATGCATGTGAAAGCATTTGAGTTGATGCTAAAGACCAATCAACTAGCATGTAACATAAAGTTTATGATAGAAGGAGAAGAAGAAGTTGGTTCTGCTAATTTAGATGGATTTCTAATAGCGAATAAGGAAAAATTAAAAGCTGATTGCGTTTTAGTTTCGGATACTTCAATGATTGCAAATGACATTCCTTCCATAACAACAGGTTTAAGAGGTTTAAGTTATATTGAAGTAGAAGTTACAGGACCAAACCGTGATTTGCATTCGGGAGTTTACGGTGGTGGAGTTGGCAATCCAATAAATGTATTATGTGAAATGATTGCATCTTTAAAAAATGCCGACAAAAGCATAAATATTCCAGGATTTTATGATGATGTTGTTATACTTACAGAAGCTGAAAGAAAATTAATGAATGAAGCTCCTTTCAGTCTAGATGCATATAAACGTGAGTTAAAAATTGATGATGTTATTGGAGAGGACGGGTATACTACGGTTGAAAGAACTTCTATAAGACCAACACTTGATGTAAATGGAATTTGGGGTGGATACACTGGGGAAGGAGCTAAAACAGTGCTTCCATCAAAAGCCTATGCCAAAATATCTATGCGTTTAGTTCCCAACCAAGACCCAGATAAAATTACCCAATTGTTTAAAAATCATTTTGAATCAATTGCGCCGAAAGCAGTAAAAATTGTGGTGAAACCACATCATGGTGGGCATCCTGCGGTAACACCTGTAGATTCTATTGAATACAAAGCCGCATCGATGGCTATGCAAGCTACATTCGGAAAAGAACCAATTCCTGCCCGTGGTGGTGGCAGTATTCCAATTGTTGCATCTTTTGAAAAGATTTTAGGATTGAAAACCGTTTTAATGGGTTTTGGATTAGACACCGACGACATTCATTCTCCAGATGAGCATTATGGAGTATTTAATTACTTAAAAGGTATTGAGACGATTCCTTACTTTTACAAATATTACGCTGAGCTAAAGAAAAAATAAATAATTTTAATGAATATTTCTCGTTTCCACCTTATGTTTAAACTTACTACAAAGCATTATTTTGTTGCATTTATATGTGTACAACTGCTATTGTTTGTTGGTTGTACCAAAAAAGAGGAAAGAATAGTTCCCGGGAATATAGCTCCACCAGACTACACAATTCCGAACAGTCTTAAAATTAATTTTATTAATAAGTTGTACATCGGATTGCTAGGTAAAGAGCCAGAAGCAACAGAATTAAATGCTGCTAAAACTTTGTTAAATGCTGCTAATTTTTCTAAAGCCTCTAGAACTACCTTAATTGAAACGGTGTTGAGCAATTCTTTATTTTATGATAGAGAATATGAATTAATGAGAAGTGATTTATTAAACAGCACCGACACAATAGAAGTAAACGACTTTATTGAAACATTTGAATTTTTACTTAGCAGTCCTGATTATGAAGCACAGTGGCCTGCTATTCAAGCAGAATTAAACAAATTGATTTTATTGAAAAATGTGCCTGAAAATCTTAAAAACGGCATTATCTCCATTAAAGAAATGCAGGAAATTGGGTGTAATAATTTTTTTTTCGACCAAATAAATATGGGCTCGTTAAATTTTGTGATTGCCACTTTTCAGCATTTGTTACTTAGAAATCCTACAGCTTTCGAGAGTGAAGAAGGAGTAAAATTAACAGACGGTTTTAGTGGAACTCTATTTTTAAATACAGGTAATTCCAAAACTGATTATTTTTCTATCTTTTTTAATTCTTCTGATTACTGCGAAGGGCAAGTTAAATTGCTTTTTACTCGTTTTTTGTTTCGACTACCCACTTCTGAAGAGGCTGTATATTTTACCAACTTGTATAAAGCTGAATTTAACTATAAAAACTTGATTAAAGAAATTTTAGGTACTGACGAATATGCAACTAACAATTAAAAACTACATGAAAAAATTGCTGTTTTTATTGATGCTCTCCATTACAGTATGGAGCTGTAAAAAAGAAACCGAGTTTGTATATGAAGTAAATGATGTACAAGTTGGGAAAGATAAAATTGGAAAAGGTATTTCAAAAAGTACTGTTGAATTTATTTCAATTGCATACTCAGACTTGGTAGGAAGCACCATATCTCAAAACGATTTAAGTAAGGTTACACTTCTTTATTTGGCTTTTGGAGATAAGCGATTACTTGAAGATTTGTTGATTAAAAATATTGTTAATTCTGAACTTGTAAACATTTCAACAAATGAAGTCATGCGCGCTGATGTTACTGCATTTGTGAACAATACCTACTTAAAACTATTTAACAGAGAGCCTAACGAACTCGAATTATTTAACCTAAAAAAGCAAATTACTGAAAATATAAGCATTACGCCCAAGTTGATTTATTATGCGATGATGACTTCTGATGAATACCGTTATTATTAAAAACTGAACTATGTCTAGCTTTATTCCAAGAAGAAATTTTATAAAAAAAGCGGCAATTGCTGCAACAGGAGCAATAGTTGTACCTTATATTCTGCCGAGCGGACGGCTGTTTGCAGCGACAGGTAATAGAATCGCAAATCACGTTGTATTTTGCCTTTTTGCAGGTGGAATTAGAAATATAGAATCAGTAGGACAAGAAAGAGGAAATTTACTACCCTCGTTACTTGGAGGTGCAGGAACAGTAGACCCCATTATTGCTGCAGGAATGAGTCCTTTACCTGCTTTTGCGGGCAATTCATTAAAATCTCAAGGCACTTTATACAGGCAATTTCGTTATGCAGAGGGGCCAACAGGTCATTTTAATGGACATAGTACTGCATTAACTGGAAATTACACATTGCAGGACTTAAGTATTAGAGAAGCTCCGAAAATGCCAACAATTTTTGAATATTACAGAAAACACAGTTCACCCGAGCAGAATGCATTGAATGCATGGTGGGTAGCAAATTCATTAGGCCCTTACCCTAGTTTAAACTTTAGCAGTCATCCAGGTTATGGTGCACTTTACGGAGCTAATTTTGTTCAGCCTCTAACGTTAATAAGCGAAAATGGAGCAAACGCATTATCGAATCCTATTGCATTTAGTTCTGATGAAATAGCGAAAGTAAATGAAATGCGAAATAATTTTAACGCTAGTTTTTCTAAATCAGGAGTGTTTAAAGAAAATGCAATTGTAAATGGTTTGGCAGACAGAGATTTATTACAAAATTACATTAGGCAACAATTATTGGATGCTTTAGGGGGAGCGTATGAAAATCCATGGGGTGCTGGAACTTCTATGAACGATGATATGTACAATATATTTTTTGCGGAGAAAATATTAGAACAGTTCAAACCGGAACTGCTCGTAGTAAATATGCAAGGAGTAGATATTGCGCATTCTGACTTTACCCAATATTGCAATAATTTAAGAAAGGCAGATTTTGCTGTGGGGCATTTATGGCAAACCATTCAAAATACACCTGGATTGGCCAATGATACTATATTAATAGTTGCACCAGAACATGGAAGAAATTTAGTTCCAAATACGATTGTTGATAATTATGGGCAAGCTGCTTTAGACCATAACAGTGATGCAACTTCAAGAGAAATTTTCTGTATGGTAGTTGGTCCTCCAGGGAAAGTGCAGCAAAACCAAGTAATTACTCAAATTACAGGTGAAAGTATAGACATTGCTCCTACCATTGCAAGAATTTTAGGATTTGACCAAGATGTGCCGGGAGGAATGTTACCTGGTAGAATTTTAAATGAAGCACTAGTATGAAAAAGTTAATTCCAATTTATTTGCTCCTGCTTGCCGCAAGTGTACTGCTATTTGATGCTTGTAAGAAAGAAGTTGTGGTTCCAGAAAACCCTTACGATAAAGTAAATTACAATGGAAATATTGCTCCAAGCGACACCGTAAGTCCGAGTTCAATTGTAGGTTTGCACCGAAATTTATTTATTACGAAATGTGCGGTACCTGGTTGCCATGATGGTAATTTTGAACCTGATTTCAGAACTGTACAAAGTTCCTATTCAACATTAGTTTATGCACCTATAAAAAAAAACAATGCGGGTAATACATTTATTTACAGAGTGATACCCGGAGATACTGCATTTTCAGTTTTGTATGAGCGCATTACCAATTGTTGTTTCGTGAATGATAATGACAGAATGCCACAAGATAATATTGGAACAGCTTTACCGGCTGCAGATATAAATCATGTAGCAACTTGGATTTTGAATGGAGCGAAAGATATAAATGGAGTAACACCAAGCAGGCCCGATAAAGAGCCCGTATTGAGCTATTATGTTGCTGCTAGTTCCGATTTTTCTGTAGAATTGAGTGCAGAAAACAACCGTACAGATAGTATCATTTACAACCCGTTTCTATTGCCAGCTAGCACGGCTAATTTTTATCTTGCACCTGCGGTAGAAGACGACATAACCGCTCTTGCACAAATGCAATATAACAAGCTTTATTTGAGCACATCTATAGATGATTTTTCAAGCGCGATTCAATTTACTGCAACTTTTGTAAACATTCCCAATCAAAGTCCTGTATGGTTAGTTAATATACCTACCATCAACTTAACACATGGCGTACAGTACTTTATGAGGTATTATGTAAACGATGGAACGCATCCTGCAAATACTGAATTCCCTTTAACAAGCAGCATTGAATATTACAAAACGTATTGGAGTTTTATTTATCAATAAAAAATGAAGCAGGTACTTATTTTATTAATGATAGGCATGCTTATTTCGGCGTGTAAAAAGGATAAGGTTGAATATTCTGATGTTCCTAAAATTACGTTTGAAAGTATTTCTCCAGGAAGTGTTCAACAGTTTAGGGATTCCGTAATTATAACAATTGATTATGTTGATGGGAATGGTGATTTGGGAGAAAATAATAGTGAAGTTAAAAATGCTTTTGTTACAGATTCGAGAAATGATTTAACTTACAGTTTTAGAGTGCGGCAGCTTGCTCCAACAGATGCAAATATTGTTATAAAAGGAAGATTATTAATTGTAGTACCTCAAGTTGCATTAGATAATTTAACAGGAATTTCGGAAACTGCCTCTTTCTCGGTTTTTGTGGAAGACAGAGCTGGAAATAAAAGTAATGTTGTAAATACATCAACCATTACGATAACACAGTAAAATGAAAGTTCATTTAAAATTATTACTTTTTATCAGCATTTTATTTGCAATAAGCAGTTGCAAAAATTATGAAAATGTAAGACCGCCTACCGTTGATAAAATAACAGGTTTTACGCCTGGTTCAATAAAAGATGGAAATCTTAATTTCTCCTTTACAACGATAATTAATAATCCAGATTTATTAAAATTTAAGATTAAAAAGGTAGACTTGGAATTATTATTTAACGGGACAAGAATTGCAGAAGTAAAAAGCAAACGAAGTATAAGAGTTAAAGGTGAATTAAATCCTGAAATAAAATGGGATGTTGTGGGAAATATAAAACCGATGTTATCAAAACCTGGTGCATTATTTTCTTCCTTAATCTCTGGAAAAGTTAATTTTCAAACAAAAGGAACTATTACAATTTCTAAGTGTTTATATAGTAAAACAATACCCGTTGATTTAAAAATACCCATTCAAATTCCAGTAAATTAATATGTCACATTTTATTGCCCCTTCTATTTTATCGGCCGATTTTAATCATTTAAAAAAGGACATAGAATTAATAAATGATTCGGAAGCAGATTTATTTCATGTGGATGTGATGGATGGCGTTTTTGTTCCCAATATTTCTTTTGGGTTTCCAATAATTGAGCATGTAAAAAAGATTAGCAAAAAACCTTTGGATGTGCATTTGATGATAGTGCAACCCGACAGATATATTACAGAATTTGCAAAAGCTGGGGCAGATTATTTAACTGTTCATTACGAAGCTTGCACGCATTTACACAGAACGGTAGAATCTATAAAATCTTTAGGAATGAAGGCTGGTGTGGCATTAAATCCGTCTACAACTATCAATTTGCTGGAAGATATTGCAGCGGATTTAGATTTAGTTTTAATAATGTCGGTGAATCCAGGTTTTGGAGGACAAAAATTTATAGAACATACTTATGCCAAAGTAAGTGCGTTAAAAGAACTGCTTGTTAAAAGTGGAAGTACTGCTAAAATAGAAGTTGATGGCGGCGTGGGATTAAATAATTACAAAAAATTGGTGGAATGTGGAGCAGATATTTTAGTAGCAGGAAATGCTGTTTTTAAAGCAACAAATCCAATGGAAGTTATAAGTTTATTAAAGAAATAATTTTACAAATTAATATAAAGCAATATGGAAGATACATTAAAGAACTTGCTGTACCAAGGATTAGGTATTGCAGTTATTACCAAAGAAAAAATAGAAAAAGTAGTTGCCGAAATGGTAGAAAAGGGGAAGGTAACTAAAGAAGAAGGCAAGAAAGTGTACGATGATTTAACATCAGAGGCGCACAAAGCAGGAGTTGAGTTTAAAAATTCAGCAAAAGAAACTGCACGCGAATGGATTGAAAAGGCTGGAATTCCATCGAGAGAGGAATTTGAAGAATTAAAGAACCGAATTGCTGCATTAGAAAAGAAAGTTAACAGTACAGAGTGATTTCACGCGGAAAGAGATACCGTAAAGTATTTGGAATACTAGCCAAGCATGGTTTTGATGATATTGTAGCACAACTATCGGGTAACAAGTTATTGAAATTATTTAAGCCAAAATTAACGGAGGAGCAACAAGCTCAAAAGTTAAAAGATAGGTGGCAACGATTGCGCTTGGTGTTAGAAGAATTGGGACCAACTTATATAAAGTTTGGTCAGATTTTAAGTAATAGACCTGGTTTACTTCCAGATGATTTAATTGCAGAATTGACCAAGCTGCAAGATAGAGTTCCACCTTTTACTTTGGCGGATGTAAAAACTACGATTGAAGAAGCATTTGGGAAACCCGTTTTAGAGATTTTTGCTGACTTTGAAGAAAAGCCGCTGGCGTCTGCATCTATAGCGCAGGTGCATGTTGCAACTTTATTTACGGGTGAAAAAGTTGTGATAAAAGTGCAACGTCCTGGAATTGAAGCAATAATTAAGGCCGATATTGAGATTCTGAAAGACATTGCTAGTTTGATGATGCGGTCCGAAGAATTGTCGTCGTTGCGGCCTAAAGAAATGGTGGTAGCTTTTGAAAGAACGATTTTAGCAGAATTGAATTTTCAGCATGAAGCGGCGCATTTTCAGCAATTTTACAAACGATTTGAAAACGACGCTGTTACAGTAATTCCTAAACCTTACTTAAATTATTGCAAGCCGAAGGTCATTACTATTGCGTTTATTGATGGAATAAAAATAAATAAAATTGAAGAGTTAAAAGCTGCAGGATACGATTTGAAGAAGATTGCAGCAAATGGATTTGATTCTTATTTCAAGCAAATATTTGAATGGGGTTATTTTCACGCAGATCCGCATCCTGGAAATCTATTGGTTTTACCTGGGAATAGAATTGGAATTTTAGATTTTGGAATGGTGGGTAGGCTTTCGGAGAAAGACCGCAAGGCTTTAGTAGAATTTATTATTGGCTTAGGCAAAGATGATATTGGCCGCATAGTAGAGAATGTAGAAAAATTACAAGGTTCTGAGATTGAGGATAAAGCAGCGTTAGAAGTAGACATGGCTGCTTTTATTGCTGATTTTGGAGGACAATCATCAAGAGATATTGATTTGAACGATGCGCTGAACAAAGGTCGGTTTTTGGTGAATAAACATAAATTGAAATTAAATCCAGATTTGTTTTTATTGCTGCGCGCAGTTTCGATGTTAGAAGGTATAGGAACTACTCTGGATAAGGATTTTAAGTCGCTCGAAATAATTAAGCCTTTTGCCTTGAAGTTATTGGCGAAGAATTTAAATCCAAGAAATATATTTAAGAATAAAACGGTTTTAGCTGCATTAGCGGATTTGGGTCAACTAGCAGTTTCCTTGCCCGGTGATGCACGAAAGATTATTGATAAGATTAAGAACGATAAAATAAAAGTACAGGTTGAGCAAAAAAACAATAAACTAATTGCCCAACAAGTGCAGCAGGCGTCCAAGAAAATATCTTTTGCTTTGGTATTTGCAGGTGCTTTTACAGGTGCATGTTTAATGTTGGGAAAACCTTATCAAGAAATTTTTTGGGGATTTAATGTGCCGAGTTTGATTGGTTTTTTGATTGCAGGAGTTAGTTTGTGGAAAATTTCGTTTACTAAATAGAATTTCATTTGTGGCAATCCTTTTTGATGAGTAAAAGCTTTCATGTTCCCAAAAGCATTACCCCAGCAGGGTAACACCTTTCTAACAGCACAAACCCAACTACACGGTACGACCCCGAAGGGGTCGTATGATCTTTCTAACATGCTGACTTATAAATATTTGACCCTTTCAGGGTCGGGCAATAGTTGTAATTTTAATAAATATTGTACAGAAAACCTATATGTTTTGTCTATGAAGCTCTACCCCAGCGGGGTAACACCTTTCTAACAGCACAAACCCAACTACACGGTACGACCCCGAAGGGGTCGAATCATCTTCATAACATGCTGTCTTATAAATAT
>Ga0105049_10001279_pt1 | contig 29558 bp, 25 predicted proteins | sample MAT06_FD_78087 | JGI IMG/M metagenome (GOLD analysis project Ga0105049, IMG submission 78087) | Freshwater microbial communities from Lake Fryxell liftoff mats and glacier meltwater in Antarctica - MAT-06 | ecosystem: Environmental > Aquatic > Freshwater > Ice > Liftoff microbial mat | place... | reverse complement strand
CCTCTTCGCCGCCTCCTACATCCTCGCTTTCACCCCAGCTTTGATGCGTCTAGCTTTGCCGATTAAGCCATAGACACTCACGTAGTGAGCTGAGGATCACCGCTGCCATCGTCGTCGCCTATCGTCGTCGCCCATCGTCAAAGATTCTAAGCGTCAGAATAATTGCGCTTTGTAAGACTAGGCGATGCGGTTGACCTTCCATCTTACTGGAAGGTTTATAATTTTAAAGAAAGCTGGTTAATCTACTGGCCACTTCAGTCGAGTGTCTCAGCTGCAACAATCTGGAGAGAACCGTATGAAATTTAGAGTAATGCTTGCGCCCCTAGTGTTCGGAACGGTCTTCTTGGGCGCAGGCCTGGTTGGTTGCAACGCGACCTCTCACATGGAATCTATGGCAGGTGAGTCTGTTGCGGTAGGCCAAGATGACGGTCATATGAATATGGACTTGGGGCCTGCGGATGATAGGGTCGATTTACGATTCATTGATGCGATGGTGTTGCACCATGAAGGTGCGGTGTTGATGGCCGAAGAAGCCTTAGAGAAGACCAACCGGAGCGAGATCCGCGTGTTGGCTGAGGCCATTATTGAAGCTCAAGCGGTAGAAATTGCTCAGATGCGCGCATGGCGGACGGCGTGGTACCCCGAGGCGGGTGCCGAACCCGTGATGTTCCATGCAGAGATGAACCATGAAATGGCGATGTCTGAGGATATGCGGTCGGCCATGATGATGGCGGGAGATTTGGGGGCTGCCGATGACACGTTTGATCTGCGCTTTTTGAATGCGATGATTCCGCATCACGAAGGCGCGTTGGTGATGGCGCAAGAAATTTTGGAAAAGAGCGATCGCCCTGAGGTGCGCGAACTGGCTGAAGCAATTCTAGAAACCCAAGAGGTCGAAATCAACCAAATGCAAGAATGGAAGCAATCTTGGTACGGAGAATAACCCGATGTAGGGCGTGAGGTACCTTTCGGATTTAAGGTATAGCCATCGTCACAAAGGTTAGGACACACCCGCGTCATTCCCGTGGAAACGGGAACCCATAGGTTGCACGACTCTCAAGATGGATTCCTGCCTGCGCGGGAATGACAGATACATTTTTAATGGATCATGGCTACTGCTAAACCTAGCGGGTCTACACAGGGCTGTGTCATTTGGGATCAGTAAGGGAAATATCCGATGGCTGCGCTAGATACCGGATATTTTTCAAGCCTCTGAGACAAAGTAGCGACCCATGGGCGAGACGGATAAATTGCGCTACGCTGTCAGACATCCCCGCAATGTTTTGGGGCAGCGAACTCTTTTGCCGTTCTTAGCAGATTGCAGAATAAGATGGCAGAAGATCCTCGGTGACACTGCTATTTCGTTGCTCTCTTAAAATAGAAAACTCAGAATAGAGAACGCGAAAAGAACGAAAGCGTGAAAGGAACTCAAGAAAGCAACGCTTTGCTGAACCGTTGGGAATTTGGCCACATTGGCCTGGGTTGAGTTGACTGTGCTATGCAAATTCTGTCTGTAACGCTGCGAAATTTTAAGTCCCATGCCGATCGGTATATTACCTTTGAGCCGGGAACCAATGCCATTTGTGGGGAAAATGGGGCTGGGAAGACGAGCGTTTTGGAGGCGATCGCCTGGACGCTATTTAACTACCGGGGCAGCTATCGCACCGAAGATTTGATTCGCAATGGCAATGGCAGTGCCCAAGCGCGGGTGGCCTTTATTTCGAGCCGGGATGGCCGTACCTATGAGGTGGAGCGTTGTACCACCAAGGGCTATACGCTGTTTGACCCGCAACTGGGGGAGCGGCTAGAGTATCACCACATTGAGCAGGAGGTGCTGCCTTGGTTGCGGCAGCATTTGGGGGTTGCGCCAGGAACTGATTTGGCGCGGCTGTTTGCCAACACGATTGGGGTGCCCCAAGGGACCTTTACGGCAGATTTTTTGAAAACGGCGGAGGAGCGCCGGCGGGTGTTTGACTCGATCTTGAAGGTGGAGGAGTACAAGAAAGTCACCCAGGAGATGCTGAGCCTAGAGAAATATGCCAAGGCTCAGGTAGAAGAGCTGGAACGGGCGATCGCCCGCTATGACGAAGAATTGCAAACCCTAGAACCGATTCAGTTGCGGGTGGTTGAGCTGCGGGATGAGGTGGCGGCGGGTGAGGCGCAGTTGCAGCAGTGGCAAACGGAACTGGTGGGCTTGCAGCAACGCCGAGATGCGTTGAAAGCGGAGGCCAGCCAGATTCAAACCTTGCAGGGGCAGCAGCAGCAGGTGGCGGGGCAGCAGGAGGCCAAGCAACAGGCGATCGCCCTCCTGACCCAAGCGGTGCAAGACACCCAGGCGAAGATCCAGCAATGGGAAGCGAGCCGCCCGGCGTTTGAGGCCTACCAAGCTCTGCTCAAAACGATTCAACAGGGGGAGGTGCAGTTGCAACAGCGCCAACCGCTCCAACTGCAACGCGAGACGGTGCAAAAGCAGATCACGGCGCAAACGGCTCAGGTAGCGGCGTTAGCCACCCAATTAGCACAGTTGAGTCGGTATCAGGCAGAGCTAGAGACGCTGCATCCGTTGGTGGCGCAGCAAAACCAGTGGGAGCAGCGCCAAGGAGAGGTGGCGATCGCCCTCCAACAAACCCACAGCACAAAGCTAGAGGCGGCGGCGTTAGAGCAGCAAGCGGCGAAACTCACAACCCAACACACCCAGTTACAGAAAGAGATCGCGCGGCTGACGGCGCTAGCGGAGACAGTAGAGCAAATTCCTGGGTTAGAGCAGCAGCGCGATCGGTTGCAAGCCCAACTCAGCCGCATCGAAGCGGCGCAACAGTTTGAGGCAGAGTTGCGGCAGTTGGTGCAGACGGGGGTGGATCAGCGCGATCGCCACCACACCCAAGCACAAGCGGCGCGCACCCTGCTGGCCGAACTTCAGACGGCGGCTCCCTTGCTTGCGGCAGATACGGTAGCAGCCGTGCTTGTGGCCGTTGAGGCGGGGGTTGAGCTAACAACCGAGTTGCTCGATGCCCTCCAAGGCATTTTGGCCGACCTGACGCAGCAAACCGACGCCCCTCGCCTCAAGGGCACCCAAAAACAGGTCGCCGCCCAACTCAAAGCCGCCCACCAAGCAGAAGCGGCCTATGCCACACTGCCCCAAAAAACCGCTGACCTGACCCAGCAAATGGCTGACTTGGCGCAGATCCAAGACCGATGCCAAGCCCTGCAACCCGTTCTGCAACAAGAAGCCACCCACCTCCAGCAGCAACAAGAAATTGGGGCGGCGCTGACCCAACTAAACAACCCCAAAGGGCGCGTGCGTTTACTAGAAACCGAGGTGGCGCAGCAACCCGCCTTGCAGCACCAGCACGCAGCCGCCCTTGCCAAAGCCGACGACCTCGCCAAAACCCTCGCGGAGCTAGAGGCACAGTTGCAACAATTTGGGCAGCTAGAGGCGCAGATCAACCAATTCCGCGCCCAATTACAGCAGCACCAAGACGGCTATCTCACCCATCGGCAACATGCCGGGGCGATCGCTCAACTCCCCCAGCAAGAAGCCGACTTACAGGCCGCGACCACCCTACTCAAGACCCTCAATACCCAATATCAAGCGGGGCAAACAGCCCTAGCCGAGCTGTTAGCGACCTTCGACCCCGAAGCGCTCCCCACCGCCGATGCCGCCTATACCCAAACCCAGCGCCACGCCGACCAACTCAGCGGTGCCCTTCCGCCCAAGCGCACGCTCCTAGCCGAACTCAACAGCCAAGTGCAAAAACTAGAGGCCGTCGCCGCAACCCGCAGCCAAGCCCAACTAGATGTCAAAACCCGCCAGAAAACCCTCAAATTTGTCAGGTTTGCCCGCAAAGCCTACAAAGAGGCCGGGCCGCGCATTACCGAACGCTACCTGCAAAGTATCTCGCGGGAAGCCGATCGCCTATTCCGCGAACTGCTCAATCGCCCCAATGTCGCGCTGGAATGGACGCGCGACTATGAGATCTGTGTGCAAGAAACCCAGCATACGCGCCGCTTCGTCAACCTATCCGGCGGTGAGCAGATGTGTGCGGCCTTGGCGGTGCGGCTAGCGCTGCTGCGGGTGTTGGCCGATATTGATGTGGCCTTTTTTGATGAACCCACCACGAATATGGATCGCCAGCGGCGGCAAAGCTTGGCCGAGGCGATCGCCAATATCAAGTCGTTCAAACAAATTTTTGTCATCAGCCATGACGATACCTTTGAGCATGTCACCGAAAACGTTGTTACCCTCAGCCGCGAAGGGTAAGCGACCATAGGACTGCGGTGGGGGCGATCGCTTCCTTTTAAAATTCCAGCGTCTAAAAACTACCCCCTAACCTGGCCGCTGCGGTTGCTATTCCTGGGGCTGGGGTTTGTCGAGATTCATCGTGCCCAATTGGTAGGCGATCGCCCTGGGGTTGTCAACGCGGGTCGAGGCCTTATGGATTTCTAGCCCAATCACTTGGCCATCGCCGTCGTAATCTAACACCAACCCAGGGGCAAGGGGAGCCGTTTCTTCGATGGCACGTTGGGAGAACGTAATTTGCAGAACATCCGCATCAGGGTCGTAAACGATGTGCATGGGAACGCAGGACAGGAGGGACTGAACATACCTGAAAATACCAGGATTCCCCTAAAAATATCGAGAACCCATTCAGCCAAACTGCGTTCTTTAGAGCAGCGCCGCAAGGAGACGCCATTTAAGCAGATTGCAATTCTTGAACTTGGAGCTGGTGCATATGATGGAACAGCTTCCAGCAGTAAGGTTCGGGGAGGCCGCAGGTGATGGCTCCGCGCATCACGACTTGGAAGTACCAGTCGTTGGGGGCATGTTCGGCCTCCGATTTTTCGATGACTGTGTAGGTGCGGACGTTGGGATATTGCTGGCCACCGCAGTTAACCGTCACTGGCTCATGTTGGTAGTCTTGCTCACGAATGTCGAGGGCTTCGCTGAGGCGCATGGGCAAGCGATAGAGCACCCCTTCAACCCGGGCGGCGGGGTCGGGCATCACGTCTAAGACGCCACAATTGCGGAACTTAGAGCGGCGGTAGAAGCCGAGTCGGTAGCCCGGAAGGGTGGCATGGCCGATGACATAGGAATGGGTTGGCTCTTGTAGCGTGCGCTTCAGATCCACAGGGCACATGCAAGAACCGTAGGCGAAGTAGTAAAAGCTGGGTTCTGGATCTGCCATGGGAGGGCGCAGAGAAGCTGGGCGATCGCTAACAAGTTCCATAAACATAACGCGGCTCCTGGGGAGGGGCGAAATAACCCTTATGGTAAATTATTCTACCCGACGGTGTTCAGAATGTCACATATCCCGATGAATGAACCGTAGATTTTGCGAATCAAGGCAGGGCAACCGAATTGCCTGTTCCTAAGAGGGTTTATGTGGGCTTTCTGCCCGCTATCCTTCCGTTCTCCGGTTCTGCGCCGGAGTTTTCTCAGTATTACAGGAGGATCCTGAAATGTGGGAGCCAGCTCTGCCCCTAAACTTGGGCAAAGCTCATGCGACTTAGGAAAGAACGGAGGCGATCGCTCTTCGGGTTTGTCAGCACTTCGCGGGCAGAGCCAGCCTCTTCGATTTGGCCTTCGTTGAGGAACAGCACGCGGTGGGCGACTTCCCGCGCAAACTGCATTTCGTGGGTCACGATGATCATCGTCATCCCTTCGTCGGCTAGTTGTTTCATCACCATCAGCACTTCACCGACTAACTCTGGGTCAAGGGCGCTGGTGGGTTCATCAAACAGCATGATGCGGGGTTTCATGCAGAGCGAACGGGCGATCGCCACCCGCTGCTTTTGGCCACCTGAAAGCTGGTCGGGGTAAGCATCAGCCTTCGCTGACAAACCCACTTTGTCGAGATAAAAACGGGCTAACCGGAGGCTCTCGGCCTTGCTTTCTCCCAAAACCTTACGCGGTGCCAGTGTTAAATTTTCGACCACGGTGAGATGTGGAAAAAGATTGAACTGCTGAAAAACCATGCCCACCTTGGCGCGCAGTTCTCGCAATTCGCTGGTGCCCAGCTTGGCAGTTGACAGATCAATACCATTGACAATCAAACGCCCGCTGTTGATGGCTTCTAAGCGATTGAAACAGCGCAGCAGCGTACTCTTACCGCAACCAGAGGAGCCAATGATGGCTACCACTTCGCCCTGCTCGATCTGGCTGCTCATACCTTTGAGCACCCGCAATGGGCCAAAGCTTTTTTCGAGGTCTTCAAACCAGATGGCGGGTGTGGCACCCTGTTCAGCATCTACGGGCATAGCGTTCATGGGATCGCGCAAGGGGCAAACTGGTGAGTTTGAATAATACTCTACTGTCAAAGCGCGGGGCAAAACTGTCAAATTCACGCTAATGCATCAAAAACCTCTAGATTGCCTAGTCCTCGGCGGCGTAACTTTGCCAACTCCGAACAACTCCAAACAATTCCGAACAATTCCGAACAATTCCGAACAATTCCGAACAAGGGGCTGAAGCCCCTTGCCTAAACTGCCCAGTGGTATAGCTGTAGCCATGATCCATAGAACATTTACCCTGTCATTCCCGCGCAGGCGGGAATCCATCTTGAGCGTCGTGCAACCCGCGTCATTCCCGTGAAAACGGGAATGACGCGGGTATGTCCTAGCCTTTGTGACTATACCTAGACCTCCGTCAAGGAGCATTAGAAAACTGACGCAGTAGCAGCAGTAGAAACTGATTACGTAAAAAACGTTATGGATTGACTGAAAAAGATTGCCTGAAAACCTTGCCGATTCCCTAAAAAACGTTCAGATTATCTGAAAACCCTGCCGATTGCCCTTGCAGATTGACTGAGTTGTTACCAATGTTTGGCGCATTGCTCGTTAGAATGATGAGTCTTAGACCCGGTTGGCTAGGCCGCAGCGGTTGAACAACCCTGTGACTAGGACGGCGCCTAGGGAACTCAACTCCTTATTGCAGATTATTGCAGAGTTTTTTGGGGAGGCTTTTGGGAATGCCGCATGGCATATCCGCAAGGACGACTCCCCATCCAAGTTGCCCATTGAACCCCATGCAACGGGGCATAGAGAAAATCTAGAACTAAAACACACTTACTACATTGTCATGTTGAACCGATTAACGCGATCAAACTGGTTACGACGACTTATGCCAGGTTTTTTGAGCTTTGCCCTGGTGGCAACGTTGGCAGCCTGTGGCGGCAGCCAACCCGCCGCAGATGCGGGCGATGGCAGCGCCCCTGCCGCCGCAACGGTGCTTAAGGTGGCCACCGAGCCAGCCTTCCCGCCTTTTGAATCTCAAGCGGCAGATGGTTCCCTCGAAGGCTTTGACATTGATTTGATGAATGCTATCGGCGAAGCCGCTGGGTTTACTGTGGAATTTGAAAGCCTGCCCTTTGATGGCATTATTCCTGCGCTGCAAGGGGGCACGGTCGATGCGGCTATTAGCGGCATGACCATTACCGCTGAGCGCGCTGAGGTGGTAGATTTTTCGCGGCCTTACTTTAAGGCTGGGTTGGCGATCGCCGTCCAAGCGACCGATACCGAAATCACCTCCCTAGAAAGCCTCGAAGGCAAGCGCATTGCGGTTCAAATTGGCACCACGGGTGCAGATACCGCCAGCAGCGTTCCGGGGTCTCAGGTGCGCACCTTTGACTCGGCTCCGTTGGCGCTGCAAGAACTGGTCAATGGCAACGTAGATGCTGTGATCAACGATGCCCCCGTGACGCTTTTTGCAATCAAGAGCGGCAACCTCGATGCTCTCAAGGTCGTAGGCGAGTTGCTGACCGAGGAATATTACGGCATTCCGACCCCCAAAGGGTCTGCCAACCTAGAGCTGATCAACACGGGGTTGAGCACGATGCTGAGCAACGGCAAATATGCCGAAATCTACGAGAAGTGGTTTGGTAGCGAAGCGGCTGAGCTACCCGAAGTCGCACCTGTGTTGCAATAAGCCTCAGGTTTTGATGGCGGATGGGGGGGCGATCGCCCTCCCTCCGCCAGATCTCATCCCGCTAAACCCAATCTGGGCGATCGCCAGAGCATCTGAGGATCAATTGTTGACGATTGTTGACGATCGCAATGATGGAGGTTGAGCGCAGGCAAATTCGCGGTATTCTCTGTCTCAGAGAATTATCTGCTTTGAAAATTATCTGTTTTAAGACTTATTCATTTTGTCTATTTTGAGAATTGTCTGATTTAGGTGTTTCGGGAGTGGGCTTGTGCTGGACTTTCTTCAAACTATCGTTCAATCGTTGCCCAATCTCCTCCTCGGAGCCGGGGTTACCCTCGGTCTGACAGCGGCATCCGTGATCTTAGGCATGATCCTCGGAACCCTGGTAGGCATTGCGCGGCTCTCCCCCATTCCAGCGGTGCGCTGGCTGACCCGCGCCTATGTTGATTTCTTTCGGGGCACCCCGCTGTTGGTGCAAATTTTTTGGATTTATTTTGGCTTCCCAGCGCTCTCTAACTCCCTGGGGTTGCGGCTGAGCATGAACCAATGGACAGCGGCCATCTTGGCGCTCACCCTCAACAGCGCCGCCTACCTCGCCGAAATTATTCGCGGCGGCATCCAGTCTATTGAAAAAGGCCAGCGAGAAGCCTCAGAATCCCTCGGCCTCGGCTCCATGGAAACGATGCGCTACATTATCTTTCCGCAAGCCTTTCGCCGCATGATTCCGCCGATCGGCAACGAGTTTATTACCCTGCTCAAAGACACGAGCCTGGTAGCCGTCATTGGCCTCGAAGAAACCTTCCGGCGTGGCCAGCTCATTGTCGCCCAAAGCTATCAAGCCTTTGAGGTTTACACCGCCGTTGCGCTGATCTATCTCATCCTCACATCGCTGTCGTCTCAGTTCTTCACATTGCTAGAAAAGCGGATGGATCCGCTGAATCAAGCCGCCCGCCGCAAGACCTCAGCCACCCTTGGCACCCAACCAGAGTAAGCTTTCGTCAAACCCCACAGCCTCAGAGGGCTTAGACACCGGGAGTCTTCCAGACTCCCGGTGTCTTGCTTTTATCCACACTTTTTTCTCGCTGCCCCAAAGGCCGAAATCCTAGAAAACTCTTCCTTCAGCCCCCCAGTCACCACCTGGGGAACATCGTTAAAAATAGTTCTGTTGTGGCAGCGCGGGTTGAAGGCCAAACTACGCTCAAATATTATCGGAAGGGAGCCGTTGTTAGCCTCAAGCCCACACATCTCAACGATCCTGAAACTCAGCTTGACGCTGCGCGAGTGGATATTCGAGGCGTGTTGCTGGCGGTTATTCGCCAGGGCGATCGCTAAATTTATCCAAAGTCTGGTGGCTTTGGAAAAGCCCTGTGATACGCTGCGGGTTGGTTATCTATCGCACCATCGGCAAACTCTCTGCCTGAGACAATTTGCGATGGCTTGCCAATTTGCCGACTGAATCTGACGGAAGGAAAAGGAACCGATGAGCTATCGCATGGATCGACGCGCCTATGCCGACACCTTTGGCCCCACCGTGGGCGATCGCGTGCGGCTAGCAGACACCGCCCTCATCATTGAGGTGGAGCAAGACTACACTACCTATGGCGATGAGGTGAAGTTTGGCGGCGGCAAAGAAATCCGCGATGGCATGGGGCAATCGCCCATTTCCCGCGAGGGCGGCGCGGTGGATCTGGTCATCACCAATGCGCTGATTTTAGATTGGTGGGGCATCGTCAAAGCCGATGTGGGGGTGAAGGATGGCAAGATTGTGGCCATCGGCAAAGCTGGGAACCCTCAGATTCAAGACAATGTGACGATTATTATTGGGCCAAGCACAGAAGCGATCGCCGGAGAAGGCATGATCCTCACGGCGGGCGGCATTGATGCCCACATCCACTTTATTTGCCCGCAGCAGATAGAAGTGGCGATCGCCTCTGGCATCACCACCATGATCGGCGGGGGCACCGGGCCAGCATCGGGCACCAACGCCACCACCTGCACCCCCGGAGCTTGGAACATCCACCGCATGTTAGAGGCCGCAGAAGCCTTCCCGATGAATTTGGGCTTTTTGGGCAAAGGCAACAGCAGCCAAGAAGCCGGGTTAAATGAACAAGTAGAAGCCGGCGTGATCGGCCTCAAACTCCACGAAGACTGGGGCACCACCCCCGCCACCATCGACACCTGCCTCACCGTCGCTGAGCGCTACGACATCCAAGTGGCGATCCACACCGACACCCTCAACGAAGCGGGCTTTGTGGAAGACACCATCGCCGCCTTCAAAAATCGCTGCATCCACACCTACCACACCGAAGGCGCAGGGGGCGGCCATGCCCCCGACATCATCAAAGTGTGCGCCGAACTCAACGTGTTGCCATCCTCCACCAACCCCACCCGCCCCTACACCATCAACACCCTCGAAGAACACCTAGATATGCTGATGGTGTGTCATCACCTCGATCGGGGCATCCCTGAAGATGTGTCGTTTGCCGAGTCTCGCATTCGCCGCGAAACCATCGCCGCCGAAGATATCTTGCATGACTTAGGCGCGTTCAGCATCATCTCCTCCGATTCCCAAGCTATGGGACGCATCGGGGAAGTGATCATCCGCACCTGGCAGACGGGGCACAAGATGAAGGTGCAGCGCGGGGCATTAAAGGAAGATGGCGATCGCAACGACAATACCCGCGCCAAGCGCTACATCGCCAAATACACCATCAACCCCGCCATCACCCACGGCATTTCTAACTATGTGGGATCGGTGGAAGTGGGCAAATACGCCGACCTTTGCCTCTGGAAGCCCGCCTTCTTTGGCGTCAAACCCGAACTGGTGCTCAAGGGCGGCATGATTGCCTGGGCTCAGATGGGTGACCCCAATGCCAGCATCCCCACCCCCCAACCCGTCCACATGCGCCCCATGTTTGCCAGCCATGGCCGCGCCATCCACAACACCTCCTTCACCTTCGTCTCCCAAGTGGCCATGGAGAACGATATCTCGCAACAACTTGGCCTCCAACGCCAACTCTTGCCCGTTTCTAACATCCGCCAACTCACCAAAAAGGACATGAAGCTCAATGACCTCATGCCCCATATCGAGGTAGACCCCGAAACCTACGAAGTGCGTGCCGATGGCGAACTCCTCAGCTGCGAACCCGCCGAGGTGCTCCCCATGGCCCAGCGCTACTGCTTGTTTTAGAAGAATAGCCACCCGCATCGTTGCCCGTGGTAAGGAACATAGCCCAACGTTGCCATCGATCATCTCTGGCCAACCAAGGATTGTCGCGTGATGCGAAACCAACCCCCGCCAATAGTCAGACACTTTACTCGTCTGACTATTTTGGCGTGATGACTAACTTCTTACAGGGTGACAACACGCTCCACCTTGATAGAGGGTAAACTCGCCACAACGAGGCTTACACCCAGGAACTTGTGCAACGAGTTTACCCACTTGGGTTGCTCAGGTTTTGATGGGTCTCAGTTGCTCATATCTTCGATTAGAGTAGCCACTGCTTGTTCAACGGCTTCGCTGAGTAACTCATCCTCACGATTGCTGCTGGAGCCGCCACCAATACCGCGAATGGAAATACTGGTAGAACTATCATCGACTGAGCCTTCTCCGCTCATGCTAGAGATGATAGCGCCATCGGCAGTACTGACCATACGAGCTGTGAGCGTTACATTAGCGGTTGTTTCACGCCCTCGTGCCCCAATTCCCAGAAAACCACCGCCAGAGGTTTCGGTTTCCACGTTAAATTCAGTAACAGAGCCGATGATGACGTAATCCACCCCGACTTCTCGGCCAATGGCAACAGCCCTAGAGACATCGGTGACATAGCCCCGCTGCGCTCCAACAATACTGTTATCAATGATGGTGTAGGTACCTTCATCCACTAATGCATTGACCACCAAATCGCTAATACCCGATGCCCGGCCCCTCCGCCAGTAAGACTCGTAGTAGTTGGAATCGCTGGTGGCAGAATAATCGAAATCTAGAACAACAACCCGTTGACGCCCTTGCTTGGTTTCTGTGCTGGTAGAAGGAGCGGCGATCGCAGGAGCCATCATCGCAACAGAGCCAACACTTCCGATCAGCAAAGCTCCGCCTGAAAGAAGAGCAAGGCAAGGTAGTAAATACTTCATAGTTTTTGTAAATGCCAAATAAACAACAAACGACTGTGTTTGTCGATGAACGTCTGGAAACAACCACAACTGGAAAAATATGGATTCCGAAAAATCGACATCCGATTATTTGACAAGATCTGTGGGCGATTTTGATAACTCAGAAGGCTGTACAGCGGCACAGCATTTGTATCAGATATGATCAGTATTTTTACCTGGGTATTCCGGTGTGTCAACACATCTTGATGGCCAAGAGGAATACCGGTTCCCGGAATCGCTTGTAGGACTGGGACAAACGGGGAGGCAAAACTTAGGTTGTGAGGTGCCAGATTTTAATCTGAGGCTAAAACGGATAAAAGAATTGGGGTTGCTGAATCCGGCTATGAAACGGGTTCTGAAAGCCTTATGGCACTCTCCTAAATCTGGCAAAATCATAGTGCTATTCAGCAACGCCCTTTAGGACTACCCTCTCGTTTAGGAACGTATTGGCTGGGTCTAACGCGCTCCTGGCTTTAAGCAGGGGTTAGAGTTTGCCTGCTAGACTCTGACTGTGCTAGCCCATGATGGGCAAGCCGCATCCAGCTAACCTCAAAATCAACCACCCTAATTTAAGCCGCAGCATCTATCGGCTCCAACTATCAGCCCACAGTTCCAACTATCAGCCCCAATCCCTTCAACTTTTTTCTAGCAATGGGCTTATCTAAATATATTTAGGTAAGCCTTGCTACCCGCAAACTGTTTTGGAGTAAGAGTCATCATGGTATCCAGTCCTGAACGATTGACGACCACCAACCAACCGTTGACTGAAAACGAGCTACATAACATCAATGCCTATTGGCGGGCGTGCAACTACTTGGCATTGGGGATGATTTACCTCAAAGATAATCCGCTGTTACGGCAACCCTTGAAGGCAGAGCATGTTAAAAAGCGGCTCTTGGGGCATTGGGGATCAAGCCCTGGTTTATCCTTTATCTACGTGCATTTAAACCGCATCATCAAAGCCTATAACCAAAGCATGGTCTACGTTGCAGGGCCAGGGCATGGAGCGCCAGGGGTGTTGGCTCCGGTTTACTTAGAAGGAGCTTACACGGCGGTCTACCCTGACAAGAGTGAAGATGCAGAAGGGTTGTTTAAGTTCTTCAAGCAGTTTTCCTTTCCTGGCGGGATCGGGAGTCACTGCACCCCAGAAACCCCCGGATCGATCCATGAAGGGGGAGAACTGGGCTACAGTCTTTCCCATGCCTACGGGATCGCCTTTGATAACCCCGATACGATTGTGGCAGCGGTAGTGGGCGATGGCGAGGCCGAAACTGGCCCTCTTGCCACAGCATGGCATTCCAACAAATTTCTCAACCCCATTCGTGATGGAGCGGTGTTGCCGATTTTGCACCTCAATGGGTATAAAATCGCCAATCCCTCTCTGCTGGCACGGATTAGCCATGAAGAGCTAGAGAGTCTATTTCGGGGCTATGGCTACAAGCCCTATTTTGTGGAAGGGTCAGATCCGGCTTATATGCACCAGGCGATGGCCGCCACCCTAGATACGGTGATCCAAGAGATCAAGGACATTCAGCAGGAAGCCCGTTCGACAGGGGTGGCCCAGCGTCCTCGGTGGCCGATGATTGTGCTGCGATCGCCCAAGGGTTGGACAGCCCCCGCCGAAATTGATGGCCATAAAGTAGAAGGGTTTTGGCGATCGCACCAAGTTCCCATGGCCGATCTGCAAACCAACGAAGCACACCTACGGGTTCTCGAAGCATGGCTGCGCAGCTATAAACCCGAAGAGCTGTTTGATGAAAACGGCACGCTGCTGCCCGAACTCAAAGCCCTCGCCCCCACCGGCAACCTTCGGATGGGAGCCAACCCCATCACCAACGGCGGCCTCGTTCGCAAAGAATTGCGGATGCCCAACTTTCGTGACCTCACCTATGCCGTCGAGGTCATCAAACCGGGCACCATCGAAGTTGGCAACACCGAACCCCTAGGCCGCTTCCTGCGAGATGTCATGCAGCAAAACATGACCAACTTCCGCGTCTTTGGCCCCGATGAAACCGGGTCTAACCGCCTCACCGCCATCTATGAAGTGAGCAAAAAAACCTGGATGGCAGAGATGCTTCCAGAAGACCTCGATGGCAGCCAACTCGCCACCGATGGCCGCGTCATGGAAATGCTCAGCGAACACACCCTAGTCGGCTGGATGGAAGGCTATTTGCTATCCGGACGGCACGGCTTTTTCCACACCTACGAAGCCTTTGCCCATGTCATCGACTCGATGTTCAACCAACATGCAAAATGGCTCGACATTTGTAAGCATGAAGTGCCATGGCGTGCCCCCATTGCCTCCTGGAATACGCTCCTATCTTCGACCGTCTGGCGACAAGACCACAACGGATTTTCGCACCAAGACCCTGGGTTTGTAGACCTCGTTACCAACAAAAGCCCCGATGTAGTGCGGATCTACTTCCCCCCCGATGCCAACTGCCTGCTTTCAGTGGCAGACCACTGCCTCCGCAGCACCAACTATACCAACGTGATCGTCGCCGACAAGCAAAAGCACTTGCAATACCTCAGCATGGATGAGGCCATTAAGCATTGCACCAAGGGGTTAGGAATTTGGGGCTGGGCCTGCAACGACGACTGTGGCACAGAACCAGATGAGCCAGATGTGGTGATGGTCTGCTGCGGAGATGTTCCGACCAGGGAAGCCCTTGCCGCCACCGCCATCTTGCGGGAAGAGTTCCCGTACCTTAAAGTGCGGTTCATTAATGTTGTCGATCTACTTACCTTGATGCCCCACGAAGAACATGACCATGGCCTTACCAACCGGGAGTTTGACAATCTGTTTACCCCCGATAAGCCGGTTATTTTCAACTTCCACGGCTACCCATGGCTGATCCACAAGCTCACCTATCGCCGCACCCATCAAGACCGCATCCATGTGCGTGGCTATAAGGAGAAAGGCAACATCAATACCCCATTGGAGCTAGCGATCAACAACGAAATCGATCGCTTTCACCTCGTGATGGATGTCATTGATCGCGTCGAAAAACTCGGCTCTCGGGCTGCCCATGTCCGCGAGCGGATGCGCAATGCCATCATCGAGCACCGTAACTACGCCTACGAAGAGGGCATGGATAAGGACGAAATCACCAACTGGGTGTGGCCCTACTAATCTTGTTCCCCCAAAAGCCCGGACGCGCAGCATTCATGCCCGTCCGGGCTTTTTTTATTGCTCATAGGATCTCTGTGCTTCAGCGTATTCAACCGTATTGAATGTTGGTCTACAGCCTGAGTGAAAGCCCTCACCCTCCCTTCAGGCAGAGGAACGCTAGGCTCTTTGCATAGGTGTCTTCAGTCTAATTACGGCTTCCATCGTGAAATGTCTCAAGTTTTGTATCGTATTCAATCAATTCAACCAACCGGCATCAACTCATTCAGGAAATGAAACAATCGCCTATTAAAGTTATAAAAGAAGCAGCGATGACAGGAAGAAAATCACATTCCAGCCAGTCAAGTCAGTTTCAAATACAACATTTTGATTGAAAGCGAAGCGGATAATTCTTTGATCTAGTTTCTAGATCTAGAAAGTCTGATCTTGTCTAGCAGATCTCTAACCCTTCTCGTTCATTATTAATGTTTATCCTTCTCCCAAGACTCCATACACCCTTTGAATTTAATTCGAGGGAACTGAGTTCTACAGCCATGAGAGAAGGAGTACGTCATCAACAGGAATAGGTGCCGTCCTAGAGATTAATGATTCATTTTAAGGGATAAAAATTACCCTCAAAATTTGAACAAAAAGGTTTTGATAAAACTTTTGGAAGGTCTCTTTGGCTATATACACTCATTCCTTTATCCCAGGAGAGTCATCCATGCGAACCATCAATATTGGACTCAGTGATGAACAGCGTCAGGGTGTTATTCACCTACTAAACCAAGGTTTAGCTGATACTTACTTACTGCTTGTCAAGACTAAGAAATGCCACTGGGATATTGTGGGGCCACAATTTATGACCCTCCACAAACTATGGCAGGCGCATTATGAAGCCCTCACCATCAATGTTGATGTGATTGCAGAGCGCATTAGAACGTTAGGCGGATATCCCGTGGGAACGATGGAAGGATTCCTGAAAATCTGTTCTTTAAAAGAACATGCAGGTCAAATCCCCAGTGCGACAGAAATGGTGTCTCAATTACTCGATGATCATGAGCAGATTGTGCGGAATTTGCGTGAGCAGATTGAGCAATGCAGCAATGATTTTAAAGATGACGGCACCACTGATTTCCTCACAGGGTTAATGGCTCAACATGAGGAAATTTCCTGGATGCTCCGATCCTTTATTGAAGGAGAAGCCGTAGAAGCTGATGGCCGCAAAGCAAAACTTGGCAAAAAAGCCGTAGGGGTTTAACCCATCTGTTTAAGCAAATCATGTTTCATCTTGCTTTAGATGTTTCATCTCGCTCTAAGCATATTTCTAGCCATCTTTCCCTAGAAAGAAACTAGACAGTTAGATGTTTGACTGTGACCAAACAATTAGTAAAACCATCAGAATTTGGAGAATTAGCTCATGAATATCATTGCTTGGATTATTTTAGGGTTGCTCGCAGGGGCGATCGCCAAAGCCATTGTTCCTGGTCGTCAAGGCGGCGACTGGCTTTCAACGATGCTATTGGGCGTTGTGGGCGCATTTATCGGTGGCTCCTTGCACACCTTTTTTACCACCGGAACCCTGCAGTTAGCTGCCCCTGGTTTGAGTATTCCTGGCGTTTTCATCGCCGTTTTGGGCGCAATTATCGCTATCTTTCTCTATGGCGCATTGACCCGTAGAAGCGCTTAATCTGTAACGATTTCGGTTCTGCTCGTCAGATTCTAGTATCCGCAAAAACGATTCACTCCCTGTACACAGAAATCAGCTTTTTAAGCGGCTGGTCTTTGTATCTCAAAGAGATTTTATCTCAATTTGATCCCCAGGCAAGTGAACGGTGATCTGTGTTGTGTATTACGTTGGAGAACTTTGAAATGAAACGTATTTCTGAATTGCTATCTTCTATCCGCCCCATCCGGTTAGTCTTATCTAGTATCCTCTGTGCAGTAATGTTCTTTGCGGGCGGTTGCTCAAGCCTCGCAGCCAAAACAACACCGGCCAGCCCAGAAGAAGGAACAGTCCAACTCGACGAGATTGGCATCAAGAGTCAACAGGCCATTGATAATCCTCAAGGCGTCACAAAGTCTAATGAGAGAGGAATCAATGAGGTACAAGGTTCTGCAAATAGTGACAAGATGATCCGTTCGGATCGATCCAAGTCACCGGCTGTTGAAAAGGTTGAAGAAGTACTCAGCAACGTTAAGAAAAGCTAGTACTACTAATCCTGAGAAGGGTGACGAAGGAGAGGAGGAGGGCGATCGCCCTTCTCCTAGCAACACCCTTCTCTGACAAAAGAGCTATTTCAAAAAGTAGCTCTCTCGCAAACCATAACAATGGATATAGGCTATTACTTCACAATTTAGCTCTTTCAGAGTTTAACTCATCAAAAAATGAGATAGTCCATTTCTGAATGCATTGATAGTTGGTAAAAAAGTAATAGCTCTATCTATTGATCTGTTCTATCTTTTTTGGAGTCTAAGATGATTTCGTTTCAAGCATTTCGCAACTTTTTCCTTTCCCTAAGCCTAACTTTTTTGCTAGCAGTCGCTATCACATTTGGAGTTAGCTCAGCTGATAGCTTAGCAGCCACTCTATCCAGTCAGTTGAATGGACAGCCCCAGTTTCAATTGGCAACCATGAATCGTGTTAAGGCCGCCACCACTAATCTAGAAGGCAAAGCCCAAGAAGCCCTTGGCAATGTGACGGGGGATCCTAAAGATCAGCTCATGGGCAAGGTCAAGCAATCTAAAAGTCAGGCTCGCAATGCGGCAGAAGATGTAAAAAATAATGCGAAACTGCCCGGAAGAGCAAAAGCCGCCACCACTAATCTAGAAGGCAAAGCTCAAGAAGCAAGTGGGAACGTAACTGGCAACCGTAAAGATCAAGTTTCTGGCAAAGCTAAGCAAGTCGAAAGTCAAGCTCGCAATGCCGTAGAAGATGTGAAAGAGGCTGTTCAAGACATTTTCACCAATGATTGATAGGTGACAATCTGAACACTTTGGTTATCAGTGACGTTCCAGCCAATAGCCTTTGCGCGTTGCTCTATAATCCTTAGAAAAGTCAGGGGGTATAAATCAATAAAATATTTATGCCCCAATGGTTTCTCACCGTCTATAGAGCTAATTGGATCAATAAGCCTGACTTACCGTCTCGCTACTCTCAAATTTTTCAAGCCGACCAGATTTCTATCTCATTTATTTGAACTGCGGAGAAAGTTATGAATTTAATCTGGACTGTTGTTGTCGTTCTCATCGTTCTTTGGTTATTAGGATTTTCTATCCAAATCGGAGGGAGTCTAATCCATCTACTCTTGGTCTTGGCACTCATTGGCATTGTCTATAACTTATTTGTGGGGCGGCGCGGAATCTAGATCCCCGCAGATCGCAATTCTCATTTGCCCGTGAAATGAAGAGCATTGAGAGAAAGGATTGCTTCGAAATTCTTTCTCTCAAAAGAAACAGGCTTTCCGTAACATAGTTACAAGCTAGAGTTTCTACTTATCAAAAATCATCTTTTCTATCATGAAGGTATTCTTTGAAACAAGATTATAGAGCTAAATAAACCCATGACTTATAAAATTTCAAATCTGGATAAATGAGATATAAATTGGCATTTATAATTTAGCCATCACAAACAAATATATTTATTTTTCTTGATTTCTGCTACGATCATTATTTGCTATTAGGAAACCCATCATAGAATCCTAACTGAACTAAATTTCCTAGTCTCTTTTGCGTTTCTCGACAGACAGAAATTCACAAGCTTTATTTTATACTCTATACTCGGTTGACCCTTTGGGCTGGGGCGATCGCCATCAATCCAACAACAGCAATCACGGCCTAGTAACCAGTTGGTTAAGCGGTTAACCCGCAGTGGGGGCAGATGGATCAGAGAGATCTCAGCCAACCCAAAACCTGCGCGATCGCCCAACAGATCGAATCATTCTTGAGTGGAGGAATCATAATCGCTAACACTCCTATCAAGGGAATGGGTTCCATTTTGCACGCTCAAGGTGTAGCCTTCCGTGTTTGGGCACCCCACGCCCAGCAAGTCTCTGTCATCGGTTCCTTCAATAACTGGGATAGTGCCCAGCATCCCCTACGTGCAGAGGAATCGGGATACTGGTATACCAGCGTGGCTGAGGCGAAGGTTGGCGATCAATACCGCTTTTTGCTAAGCACTCCCCACGGTGAATTGAGTCGCATCGACCCCTATGCCCGTGAAGTCACCCATTCAGTGGGCAATGCCATCGTTCATGACACCCGCTTTAACTGGCAAGGGGATGACTTCCATCTGGCACCCTGGAATGAGTTGGTGATTTATGAACTCCATGTCGGCACATTCAACGATCAAGAAGATATTCACCTAGAACAGGGCAATTTCCCCTCGGTGTCGGCGCGGTTAGGCTATCTCAAAAAGCTGGGGATCAATGCCATTCAAATTATGCCGATTGGCGAATTTGCGGGCGATCGCTCATGGGGCTATAACCCCGCCCATATTTTCTCCGTAGAAATCAACTACGGCGGGCCATTAGCCTTCAAACAATTCATTAAGCGCGCCCATCAAGCTGGCATTGCTGTGATTTTAGACGTGGTTTATAACCACTTAGGCCCCAGCGATCTTGACCTGTGGCAATTTGATGGCTGGTCTGAGCAGGATCGCGGCGGCATCTACTTCTACAACGACGATCGAGCCAATACACCTTGGGGCGAAACTCGACCTGACTACGGACGCGGCGAGGTGCGGCAATATCTGGTAGACAATATCTCAATGTGGCTAGAGGAATACCACATTGATGGCTTCCGCTTCGATGCAACCCAATTCATCCACACCATCGATGGTTCCACCGAACGGGATCTGCCCGAAGGATGGAGTCTACTGCAATGGATCAATCGCGAAATATCACAGAAATTTCCAGGACGAATTACGATCGCAGAGGATCTGCAAAACAATAAGTGGCTAACCAAAGAGGTCGATGATGGCGGAGCCGGGTTTGGATCCCAGTGGGATGCCATGTTCGTTCACCCGATCCGACAGGCGGTAATCACGACCCAAGACCATCAACGCTCCCTGGCCGCAATTCGGGATGCCATTTGCTACCGCTACAACGATGATGCCTTCGAGCGGGTGATTTATAGTGAATCCCACGATGCGGTGGCCAATGGCAGTGCCCGCGTTCCCCAAGAAATTAGCCCGAATGATCCCAAGGGCTGGTATGCCCGCAAACGTTCGACTCTAGCGGCAGCCTTGGTGTTTACCGCTCCTGGCATTCCCATGCTATTTCAGGGGCAAGAATTCCTCGAAGGCGGATGGTTTCGCGATACGGTACCCGTCGATTGGGATCAACGCGAAGAATTTCATGGCATCGTCCGGTTATACCGCGACCTCATCCGGCTGCGCCTCAACCGTGATGGGTTGACCCGAGGCCTCTGCGGGCAATATACCCAGGTTTACCATTTGCACGAAGACTGCAAAGTCATCGCCTTCCATCGCTGGGATCAAGGCGTTGCCACGGATGATGTCGTCGTCGTCGCCAATTTTTTCCACAGAGCGCAAGACAACTACACCATTGGGTTTCCGGCATCCGGAACCTGGAAGCTCCGCTTCAACAGTGACTGGGAAGGCTACAGCGACGACTTCCAAAACCATCCGAGTACCGATGTTCAAGCCGAGGTTGGTTCCTATGACGGGTTTCCTTGGCACGGAGCCTTGTCTATTGGCCCTTACAGTGTGCTGATTTTTTCGCAAGATCCTCGGTAAGGGATCTACGGGTTCATGGTGTGCCAATTGGTCAGGTTTCGACTGCGCTCAACCTTCCGTGATCGAGGGCTGAGCGCAGTCGTTCGCGCAGCGTCTCCCGCAGAGAGAAAGTCCGATCAGCGGGTACATTACTTTCTGGCGAGTTCCTAAAGGCTAGATTGCGAGAATCTACTGAGGCTTGCTACAAAACATTACTTTTCCTGAAGCCGGAAAACGCTAAGCTACCAATGAATTATTAATCAGCATGGCTAGGTCTTTCCTGGATATCTGGAGCTAATAGATGGGTTAGGTCATCGAAACGGACTGAGTCCCACAGGTGACAGAAGCCCTGGGAGGCGAAGAAGCTTCAGCTATTGACTAGAACAATCACAGCAGAACTAGTCGTTTTTGTAACCCAGCCCATTATTTCTATTCACCCAATAACACCTGGTACACCCTGTATGGATTATCCGCTAAAACTCACCTTTAAGTTATTCACCCTTGCACCTCAACTCACCGTTGTAGATCAGCAAGAGAATCTTCTTTTTTGTGTTCGCCAAAAGTTGTTCAAATTCAAGGAAGATATTGGAGTATTTTCTGACGAACAGCGAACCAATCAACTCTACTCCATTCGTGCCGATCGAATTATTGACTTTTCTGCGCGTTACCATTTTCGTGATTCAAATAGTGTAGAACTTGGTTCTGTGAAGCGAAAGGGACTCCGTTCTATTTGGAAAGCTCACTACGATATTGCTGAAGGCAACAGCGAGATGCCAACGTTTACCATTACAGAAGAAAACTCTTGGGTAAAGGTTTTTGATTCTCTATTCTCAGAAATTCCCGTTGTTGGCTTGTTTACAGGCTATATGTTCAACCCTAAATACCTGGTGACCCGTGTATCGGATGGCACAGTGGTCATGCGCTTAGAAAAGGTTCCGGCGTTTTTATCTCGTATTTTCACCATTAAGAAAGTCGATCAGATGAAGAACAACGAGGAAGTAACCGTCCTGTTGAGCATCTTGATGATGATGTTCTTAGAACGCGCCCGTGGCTAAGCACCCAACGACCTAGTTCTATCTTGAGATGAGACCTATCTCTTCTGTCCTTGGATCAAAAATCCAGGAATTTTTTACGCTCTTTTGATCGTCCAGCCAGATCATAAACGAGCTTGAGAGATCACTGAGTGCATGGGCGATCGCCAGATAGGTTTTGTTCGTTCGTCTATCTTGAGAATCGGGTATATCCCAGCGTAGCCCTGACCCTTGAAGCTGGCTGCCCTTCTCCTCATTTGGGCGACCGTGTATCCATAGCTGTAGCCAGTCTGGTTGAGACATTTTCCAAATGAACGTTCAAGCGTTTGAACGTTTTAAGGGTTTCTTGATGTCCTAACCAGTGTGACTATGGCTATAAATCTTGGGCATGAGCTAAAACCCAACCTTGAAAGAGAGCGTCAAACTGTTGTAAGCCCTTGAACAGAGTGCCGATTTCTAGAGGACGTTGACTTTGCAATCCAGCCCAGCCTCTAAATGAGCAATCAGCAAACTGCCCAGGGTAGGGTGAAGGGAGGATGAGGATTGCGTTGTTTGGTCATGCGTCCTAGGACATCCTGGCGTCATTTCTGTGAAAACAGGAATCCATTGATCCCACGAGCCTGAAGCTAGATTCCTGCCTCCGCAAGAATGACGGAGACAGATTCTATCGATCAGGGCTACCGCCATATCTAGGCCAGTCTTGCCTGCAAGCCGTTTCTTTAAAAAACTGGGAGGCAAAGAACGCCTCCCAATTTCGTGATCTCGATTCTGTTGCGAGGCTGATTCCGTTACGAGGCTGATTCCGTTGCGAGGCTGGCCATGCGTTATGCCTGTCTCACCATCTTCAGCTTGCAGCATCTTCAGCCTCCACCATCTTCAGCTTTCACTTTCAGCTTTCACTTTCAGTGCGATGAAATGCCTTGGGGCTTTTACTCGGGGAGTTGCACGCAATTGAGCATCCGCAGGGTTGCCGCCGCCGCGTAGTTGCGGAATGAGGGGTTGTTGGGGGCAAACTGGTTGCCTTGCTCATTGAGCGGAGACGCAACGCCACAGAACGCAGACATTTCGCTAATCTGGCTGTTAGCCCAGTGGTTGGCGGTGTCGCTGAAGGCTCTGGGTTGCTGCGTTGGCAACAAGGTGGCGGATGATCCTCGCATGGTTTGGGCGTAGCTTGAAGCTCGCCGCAATACGGAAATCAACTCGGCTCGAGTCACAGGGCGATCGGGGCGGAAGGTTCCGTCTTCATAGCCGCTGACAATGTTGTTGTCGCGGGCAAACTGGATCTTGGCTGCACTCCAGCGGGCTGCATTGACGTCGCGGTAGGGGTTGCCACTGGCTTGGGTGGGCACCCGCAGGTTGGCATTGGGCACCTGGTTGAGGGCATCTAACACCATCGACACCAGTTGCTCCCGTGTGAGGGTTTGTTGCGGACGGAAGGTGTTATCTTCAAACCCAGCAATAAAGCCTATCTCAACGGCGCGCTGAATATCGTTGAAGTAGATGTCGCCCCGCACATCGGTAAAGCGCGAGGTGCTCGGTGGCACGGGCGTAGACCCTCCTCCGGGTGGGGTGGGGTTGGTGCCTACATCGCCAGGGGGAAACTGCCCTTCGTAGGTGAGGTAGACATGGCCGAGAACCTGGTCTCCGAAGGTTCGGCGAGTGAAGCGCCAGCCGGGTGCGAGGGCAATTTTGGCAAAGTCGTTGGTGAGGCCACCCGACCGACCGATTTCGAGGGTGGGGCTATCTCGGTTGTTAGGGATGCCAACTAGAACCAAATCTGCCTCACGGGGCAATACCCGCAGCGTGTAGGCCAAGCCTAAATCTTGTCCGTTGACGCGAATGGAGTAGCCGTTGCGATCGGTACTGCGGCGGCAAATGCCAGAAAAATCGAAGTTGAGTAGGAGTGGCTCGATTAGGATCGGAGAATTGACGCCCTCGCTCCAACAGGCGCGGGTGTCAGCAACTTGCTCAATAATGATGAGTTGGCGGGTGGTAATACCACGGGATGAGAAGGCTACAAAGCGACTTTGGTCTACCTCTTGCTGACCGAAGGTTGCAGAGACTGCAAGGTCAGGCATGGAAAAGGCACCCAAGGCAACAGCAGCTAGAGTCGTAAAACTACGGAGAAGACGTTTCATAACTACAGATATTTTCACTGCTAAGAGAACATTATTGCCCGTTTTTGGGCAGACGGATCGGACTTCCTAAAACTTTGCAAATAGGTAATTATCCTGTTGCATGTTTCTGAAAAGTTGGAAAGCTGGAAGGTTTGAAGTATTTTGGACGCGATCGCCCATAATCACGAGGTCTTAATATTTCTGAGCGCAGAAATAAAAACCGATTCATGGGGAGAGGAGCGATCGCCCCAACACATGGCGTAGTAAGAATTCCCTGTGCTTAGATCCATCAGCTTGGGTCTTTTGGCTTAGGGTTGGATCATGAAGTGGATTAAATGTCTGTAGAAAGCGGCGCTTGGCCTTCAATTATTAAGATCTGAGTCACTCCGGTCAGAGCTGACCGCCGCCACTATGAGAGCATTCCTTCATTATCACAAGTCAGAAAATTGGTGTTAGGGGGTTTGACGCAGTAGGGGTGTCTTTTGTGCCGCGATCGCCAAACATTTCACCTAAAAAAACAGCAAGAAATCAACAGGGTTAAGCGTTAATAATCAAGGAGATTCAGCACACGTTGAACGGTTTTGACCTAAAAAATGGGGAATTAATTGTCTCAGTCTGTGAATGAATAAACAGGTGTCTCAAATGACCAACAATAACACTGATGGATAATTGGACGGTCAATGAACTATGGGATTACCTCCAATCATACAGGGGAGTATTCCGGGAATCTTTGCGAAAACCCATCGGTGCCAATCGTAAAAATACGGAAAGCTCTAAATTTAGCCTTTTATTTTTTCTAGTATTTATTAAGGTATGGCCATATTCACAAAGTTTAGGCCATACCAGCGTTATTCCCGTGGAAACGGGAATCCATGGGTTGCCCGACTCTCAAGATGGATTCCCGCCTGCGCGGGAATGACAGATAAGTGTCCTATAAATCATGGCTACGGCTATAAGCCGTGGATTAGGCGTCGTCGGGGAACTACTGGGTGAACCACTGGATGGGGGCGATCGCCCTTCCTTTCCCATAGAGTCTCCAAACTCCTATGAAAAAGCCCAGCATTTAGATCCGGCAGGGTAAACAGACCCAGAACGAACCCCCTTATTCTGCGCCGTTGATCTCCGGACTGACTTCTCCATTGAAGAGTTGATAGGTTTGGCGACAAAAATCTCGGAGCTGTGTTTTGACCAAATCCTTGGGATGCGCGTTCCCAACAAACTGCCAATCGTCAATGGTAGATATGCGCCATTGCTCCCCTTGGTGGTTGAAGCCCACGACCTCTAGGCCAATCACCCGGCGCAGTTGGGTGCTGGGTTCCTCAAACCAACGAATTTGTACTAGCATCGATCGGCACTGAAACTTAGGACTCCATCCGGGTAAATGGAACCCAATATCAATAGATTCTGGATCGACCAACTCTTGCGTGTCTGGGTCATTAGCCCAGGGCTTGAGGTCTGCCCGTGCATCAGGAAACTGGGCTTTGAAGAGGCTGACAACGGAGGCAATTTTAGTTGCCAGTTCTAGGCCGTTTGCTTGTTCTGCTGCATTCACACTGCACTACTCCAGCCATGTCAAGGGTCGTGATAGTTGCCCCATGGGCATGAAACCTCGGTCTTTCGGTGGATGTCAGACCCCATGGATATTGCACGCTTGGCGACTAGAATTTAGCGAAAACTGGCCAAATTGCGTCACTCTGTTTATCAGTTGTAACGCGGGTTAACGGGTTTGGTTGTTTCACAGTTTACGGGAGCGGTCGTGGCATCAGTCGTTTTGCTTGGAAAGTGGCCTGTCTGATTGGCTGACAAAACTCGGAAACCCTCACCCCAAACCCCTCTCCCAGACCGGGAGAGGGGCTTTGAAAACCCTTATAAATTATGAGTTGTCTGAAAGATAGACAGATCAGTGCATTCAGGCATTTTTATGCAGGTATCTGTTATTCAGGGATTAAGGATGCATTTTAGGGGTGGCGATCGCCATCCGTTCTTGCCCTAGTGGTTTGAGCCGCTGAAACCCTTGGTTTACGAGGGATTGCAAAAAAGCCGAACGCTGGTTAGCCTGAAAAACGGTTTGCAAAATTTGTGATAACCGCTCTGGCTTGAGGCTAAAGCCGGTATCTGAGCGTGGGTCTTGAGCCTGAAAATACTCTATCAAGCTGAGCCCAGCCATGCGGGTGAGGTAGGCGGCGCTAATGCCCTGAACCATGCCCCCAACGGCAAAGGTGAGGGTATGGCTTTTGAGGATAGGGGCGATCGCCTGACTGGTGAGTTCCACAAACCCCAGCTTCATCATGGTTTCGGCGAGGGTGGTTACAATGGTTTTGGCTTGGTCGAGGCTGAGGGGTTGTTGATAAAGGGTGCCTAAATCCATAACCAGTTGAGCGTTGACCGAGGCGGTGGCTAGGAGATCGAGGCTGGGCACTGGGCTAGCAAAGGCAGCGGTGGCCGCGATCCATTGGGCTTGCTCAATGGGCACTAGGGCACGGTCACGGCGCAATTGGTTGAGGGTTGCTCGAATGGTCTGGGTCAATTGCTCTGTTTGGCGCTGGGTGGTGGCGAGAACGAGGGCGGGGCGCTCGGTGGCAAGGGCGGCTTCTAATCGCTGGGTGAGGGCTTCTACTGTGGGGGCTGGTTGCTCCATGCGCTCTTGCATGGTGCCATCGGCTTGGTGTTGGCGGACTTTGATCGGCGCAGGCTGAGGGGCGATCGCCACTACATCTGGGGCAGGCACAATGCCAAGCACCCGCTCTCGCAATTGCTGCACAATTAGAGGCTGTTCGTCGGGTAAGTATTGGTCTTGCTTGCTAAAGGCGAGCAAGAGGCGGTGATGCTGCTGTTGCAGCTGCGTCAAAGCGGCGAGGTCGGTATCGGTGAGATCGCCATTGACCACAAAAATTGTGAGGTCGGCTTGATTGAGAATTTCTGAGGAAGAGTTGGCGAGGGAATCTCCGGCGGCTGCCCAGTTTCCGGGTAGTTCGGTGATGCTTTGCACGGCTTGAGCCTGGGGGCTTTGGGGTAGCCAGTGCTGGCTCAGAAACTGCGCCACGCTCGTTTTGCCCGTGGCTGCGCCACCGAGGAGGGCGATCGCCACCTGTTCTCGCTGTAGCGAGGCTTGGAGGGTGGCTAATTGGGTTTGTAGGGTGGCGAGGGTGTCGGGGTTAACCGTGATGGCGTTGGCTGTGGCATTGGAGTCGGAGCTGTTGGGTTGGCCTTCGGTGGCTAATTGCTGAAGCCCTGCGGCAGCGGTGGCGATCGCCCGCTCAACCCCCGATCGGTCGAGGGGCTGGGGAGGCAAACTGAGATCGAGGGGCGATCGCTGGGGCTTTTTCAGCCACCACCAGCCACTTCCCATCAAAATTGCTGTCCATAGCATTCCTTCGCTGAGGTTCGCTGCCATCGGACTCATCCATCCAAGCAGCCACGCCCCTGCTGTTAACCCCAAGCCGCCCACCAAAATGGGTCGTCGAATTCCCTGGATCATGTCACTATTCCCTTAGCCACTACCCGCCCTACGGTCTCCTCTATTCTATCGGGACAGCGCATCGCCCTGTGCCCAAGAATGCCAGAATCTAGATCGGGAAACCGTCCCCGTCCCTCAGATACGGCTGATAGATACGGTTGATGGATACGGCTGATAGATACATCTGTATTCGGCAAAACCTCCGAATACCTGGGCTGAAAGGCTGAAAAATCAAAGACTAGATTTGGATCTGCATTGAATCTGTCGAAGTCGGCTTCACCTTCTAAATAGGCTTCACCTTCTAGGTGTGTAACTAGGAATGTGTAACTAGGAACGGCAAGTTACTTAGATGGCCGGAGAGAGTTTTGATAGTTTTTGGATTTTGCTTTAAAAGCAAAAAGCCTCACTAAAACTAGTGAGGCTTTTCGATTGGTGGCGGGAAGTGGATTTGAACCACTGACCTTCGGGTTATGAGCCCGACGAGCTACCAGACTGCTCTATCCCGCGTCGCCTCTCTTACTATAGCTAACAAGTATCTGATTTGGCAAGTAGATATTTTCAGAGGTTTGCAGCGCTTCTTAAAAAAACTGAGAAAAGACGGCTGGGCTGGGGTTTGAGCCTTGCTAGATAGGTTGGAGGGCTGAAACCCATACGACGACAAGACAGATTTCTGTAAATGTGATCTGTCGATGCAATTATATAAGTCGATTTTTTGGAGGCAGGCGTAGCTCAGCTAGGGATTGGCATTGATGAATGTGACGGGCGATCGCCCCCAAATCTGCCACAGGTAGCGCCAACAGCCAGAGACGAATCTCCGCATCCAATGGCTCAAATTGCTGCTCCAGCACCAAACATAGAGTCTCAGCGGCTCCTTGCTGATAGCCTTGCCAGTAGCCAAGGCGCTTACCCTCGCGCAATCCATCGCCATGAGCCTGTTGAATTTTATCAACCAGCGCCTTATGTAATAGTGCACGGGAAATAATGTGCTCGCTCATCTCACCCTCTCTTAGGGAGTTATAGAGACCCACGAAAAAAACACGAAGCATTCCTCAAAGACACCCATCAAAACCAAGCTTGGGGTAAAGCTCATGGAAGGCAAGGAATGTAGATGGCAAGGAATGCAGATGGCAAGGAATGCAGATGGCTATGAAGTAGAGCGTGACACCAAGCAGAACGCTTCCGCCTTGCCTAAGACTGCAAGCTGATCGTTGATGAGTCTGGCTGTTAGTGCGGGGCGGCGGCTATGACTGATGAATTTTTGAGGCGATTTGAGTAGCTTGAGGCGATTTGAGAAACAGATTGATTTGATTGATCTGACTGTTACTTCACAGGTTTTTGGCGTCATTCCGTGAGGCGTTGGAGTTATGCCGATTGACTGGGCAGATTGCTCCAGACTGTCTCTAAAACTGTAAAACTGTCTAGAAATTAAAACTGTTTAGAAACAAGCTCAAAACCTATTGCTTAGGTCATCCTAGGCAGAACATTCTAATCCTACGATTGTAGTACGCCGCAGAAGAATTCTGAGGAGATCGTCACCTGCTGTCACGCAACACTCCTACAATATGAAGGGCGTGCAATGTGGAATCTGAAACTAGACAAGCACGGCGAACAGATGGCCATAGGGCTGTCTAAATCTAGGGAAACGTTGGGTGAGATCGTTGCTCAACCTGCTCAGGTTAATCCAAGCGCTAGGGGTGTGGTTTGTGTTGCAGGTTTCAGAAAGATGCACAGATAAAGGCAACGTGACACACCAAGCAAGATAGGCCAAGCAAGACAGACCAATCAAGGCAGACCAATCAAGGCAGACCAATCAAGGCAGACAACGTAAGACAGACAACGTAAAACAGACAAAGCAAAATGGACTGGTAAGAGGCAGAGTAAACGGTGGCATTCAACGTTGGAATTTTGGGATTGGGAACTGTCGGTTCGGGAACTGTAGATATTTTGCAGACTCCTGAAGGTCGCCATCCCTTGCTCAGGGACATTGAAATTACTCGCGTGGGGGTGCGCTCTCTTGATAAGGCGCGGGCT